>Ga0335081_10006794_pt1 | contig 18239 bp, 17 predicted proteins | sample Lox_Sample_35_FD_206713 | JGI IMG/M metagenome (GOLD analysis project Ga0335081, IMG submission 206713) | Soil microbial communities from Loxahatchee National Wildlife Refuge, Florida, United States - Lox_Sample_3.5 | ecosystem: Environmental > Terrestrial > Soil > Wetlands | place: USA... | reverse complement strand
GGCACCGGTGGGGTCGAAGAGCGAGGCGAGCGGATAGGCGGCCGAAGCGAAGATCCCGTCGCCGGTGAAGAGCAGCGCGCCGTACTCGCCCCGCTTCACGATGAGGGCGCGGGGCCCGAAGGTGAGGATCCGGCGGGCCGCCTTCACGACGTTGTGCTCGTCCCCGAGCAGGCGCGCCTCGGCGTCGTTCACGAGGAGCAGGTCGACGCGGCGCAGGGTCTTCTGCAGGCTCTCGCGCTTCTGGGCGATCCAGAAGTTCATGGTGTCGAGGGCCACGAAGCGCGGCGCGCGCACCTGGTCGAGCACCAGCCGCTGGAGGTCGGGGTCGATGTTGCCGAGGAAGACGTACTCGGAGGCGCGGTAGGCCTCGGGGAGCTTGGGCCGGAAGTCGGCGAAGACGTTGAGCTCGGTCGAGAGCGTGTGGGCCTGGTTGAGGTCGTCCTCGTAGCGGCCCTTCCAGCGGAAGGTGCGCCCGGGGCGCCGCTCCAGCCCCTCGAGGTCGACGCCGCGCCCGGCCAGGAAACCCACGTGCTCCTCGGGGAAATCCTCGCCCACGGTGGCGACGAGCTTCACCGGGCCGAAGAAGCTGGCGGCGGTGGAGAAGTAGGTGGCGGACCCCCCCAGGACCTCCTCGCGCCGCCCGAAGGGCGTCTCCACCGAGTCGAGAGCGATCGAGCCGACCACGAGCAGGGCCATGCCACCTCCGCGCGCGTTCTTGAGGGCCGCAGGGCGCGAGAGGGCGGGTTCTAACAGGCCGCCGCGAGGCCGGTCAACGCGCCTCTCCGCCGCCGGGCGCGCGCCCTTCGCTCCCCGGCTTCCTCCGCCGCGGATCGCCCGGGCCGCCCTCGACGGCGAGCTGTCCGCAGGCGGCCGCGATATCGCGGCCGCGGTCGCGCCGCACCACCGCCGTCACCCGCCTGGCGACGAGGCGCTCCTGGAAGGCCGCCACCCGCTCGGCGGAGGGGGCTCGGTAGCCGAGGCCGGGATTCTCGTTGTAGGGGATGAGGTTCACCTTGGAGGGGATGCCGCGGACGAGGTCGGCGAGGCGCAGGGCGTCCTCGTCGCCGTCGTTCACCCCCGCGAGCAGCACGTACTCGAAGGTGATGCGGCGGCCCTGCCTGGCCGGAAAGGCGCGGCAGGCGTCGAGGAGCGCTGCCAGCGGATAGCGCCGGTTCACCGGCATGAGGAGGTCGCGCTGCGCGTCGGTGGTGGCGTTGAGGGAGAGGGCCAGCTTCACCCGCGTCTCCTCGCCGAGGCGCCTCATCTGCGGGGCGAGGCCCGAGGTGGAGACGGTGACGTGCCGGTGCGAGAAGTGCGGGCCGTCCTCGCTGAGCAGGATCTCCAGGGCGAGCTTCAGGTTCGCGTAGTTGTGGAGGGGCTCGCCCATGCCCATGAAGACGAGGTTCGTGAGCGGCCGGGGCGGCGGTCCCTCCCCGAGCGCCAGCAGGCGCTCGTTCGCGCGGTGGACCTGGTCCACCATCTCGCCCGCCGAGAGGTGCCTGGCGAGCCCCATGGTGCCGGTGAGGCAGAAGGTGCAGCCGATGGCGCAGCCCACCTGCGACGAGACGCAGAGCGTGCGCCGCACGCGGCCCCTCGGGGGGGCCGGCTCGTCGTCCTCGTCGTCGGCGAGCCCTTCCGCGGCCCCCGCCTGCTGCGGCATGTAGACCGACTCGACGAAGTGGCCGTCGGAGGTACGCCACTTCCACTTGAGGGTACCGTCGCGGGAGCGGCGCTCGTCCGCCACGGCCAGGGTGGCGAGCCGGAAGCGATCGGCGAGGAGGAGCCGCAGGGCCTTCGGCAGGTCGCTCATGGCCTCGAAGTCCGCGGCGCCGCGCTGGTGGAGCCACCGGAAGACCTGGCGGGCGCGGTAGGGGGGCTCCCCCAGCCGCTCGAGGAGCCCGGCCAGCCGCGGCAGGGGGTAGGCCCGCAGGTCCGGCTTCTCCATCCGCCGCGCGGCGTCCGCCGGGGCGGTGGGGCCGGGGTGCTCGCGCTCGAGGCTTGGCGTCTCCACCGGCTCACCTCGCAAGGGGCGGGGACGCCCGCTCACGGTCCCCGCCCGCCCAGGGCGACGCGGCTCGCCGGGTCCGGTCCCTCGCCCCCCGCGCGCACCCCGCGCCGGCTCTCGTCGCGCTCGTCCTCGCGCCGGCGGGCGATCTCCACCTTGGTCACCCGGCGGTCGTCGCCGGCCCGCACGGTGAAGGTGAGCCCGTCCCAGGCGAGGAGCGAGCCCACCGGCGGCACCCGGCCGGCAGTGGCGGTGACGAAGCCTCCCAGGGTCGCGTAGTCACCTTCCTCCGGGAAGCGGGTGGTCTCCTCGGGCCCGTGCGCCTCCTCCAGGCGCTGGTTCAGGAAGGCCTCGAGCTCGCGCAGGGCGATGCTGGCCTCGGCCAGGTAGACGCCGGGTGAGATCTCCCGCACCGGGGCGGCCTCCACGTCGCCCTCGTCCTGGATCTCGCCCACGATCTCCTCGATGACGTCCTCCAGGGTGACGAGGCCGCTCGTGCCCCCGAACTCGTCGACCACGATGGCGAGGTGGGTCTTGCGCCGCTGCATCTCCTTGAGGAGCCTGGAGATCTTCATCTGTTCCGGCACGAAGAAGGGCGGCTTCAGGTGACGGTCGAGGGTGGCGAGGACCCCCTTCGTGCCCCGGGAGAGCTCGGGCACGATCTCCCGGACCAGGAGGACCCCCACCACGTTGTCGATCGAGCCCCGGTAGACCGGGATGCGGCTGTAGGGGTTCTCGGTGACGATGCGCAGGATCTCCTCGGGAGGGGCCTCGCGGTCGATGACCGCCATGCGGGTGCGCGGGACCATGATCTCCCTCACGATCCGGTCCGCGAACTCGAGCACGCTGTTGAGGAGCTCCTCTTTCACCTCGTCGAGCACCCCCTCCCTCGTGCCCATCTCGATGAGGTACTCGATCTCGTCGCTCGTCACGGCCGGCGTGGGCGCCCGCGTCCCGCCGAGGGCGGTCACGATGGCGTTCGTCAGGCGCACGAGGCCGGAGGTGAGTGGCCAGAGGAGGAGCGAGAGCACGTTCACGAGGGGGATGGTCGAGAGCGCCACCTGGTTGGCGTGCCGCTTGGCGAGGGTCTTGGGGATGATCTCGCCGAGGAGGAGGATGACCGAGGTGGCGACGCCGGTGGCGATGGCGATGACCGTGCCCTGCGACCAGCCGTGGAACTTGGCGAGGTCGCTCGCCACGTCTCCCGCCAGGGCGCCCGCCCCGATGTTCACGAGGGTGTTCCCGATGAGCAGGGTGGCGAGGACCCGCTCCGGGCTCTTCACCCAGATGGCGAGCAGGCGCGCCCGGCGCCCGCCGGTCTCGAGGAGCTGGCGCGCCCTCGCCTCACCGAGTGCGGTGAGGGCGGTCTCGGAGCTGGAACAGAAGGCGGAGCCGAGCAGGAAGAGGAGGAGGACGACGAGCTCCCATGTCGAGACTCCTTCCACAGCCACCTTTCCTTCCCGCGCCAAACTAAAAAGCCCGTCCCAACCGGGACGGGGCCTTGGGACATCTTAGCGTAGAAGGGCCCGAGGCCGCGCACCCGGACAGGGCGCCAGCCGATAATCATAATGATGTCTTACCGTTAGGCTACCGGAGCGACCCCGACTTCCACTCGTAGGTCGAGATCTCGACCTCGGAGAAGAAGTAGGAGACCTCCTTACCGGCGTTCTCGAGGCTGTCGGAGCCGTGGACGGTGTTCTTCTCGATGTCGGTGGCGAAGTCCCGGCGGAGGGTGCCAGGAGCCGCCTTCGCGGGGTCGGTGGCACCCATGACCTCGCGGTTCTTCGCCACCGCGTCCTCGCCCTCGAGCACCATGAGGACCACCGGGCCGCTCGTCATGAACTTCACGAGATCTCGGAAGAAAGGCCGCGCGCGGTGGACGGCGTAGAACCCCTCGGCCTCGGCCACCGAGAGCTTGGCCATGCGCATGGCGACCGGCTTCAGGCCTGCCTTCTCGAAGCGCGCGACGACCTGCCCGATGACGGCCTTCTCGACGCCGTCGGGCTTGATGATGGACAGGGTGCGTTCCTTCGCCATGGGGTTCTCCTCTCGCCCGAAAGGCTCTTGGCCGGGGCGCCTACCTAACCCAATCCCGGGGTCGCGTCTACGGCCGGTCGCCCTTGGCGGGCTTGCGCGGTCCGGGCCGGTCCGGCTTCTCGGGCCCCTTCGAGTTGGCCTTGGGCGGCCGGGCGGCCCCTCGCGGCCGCGCCGCGCGCCCCTCGAGCAGCTCCTTCATGGTCTTGCCGAGGAGGTGCGGCCCGTCGCAGACCGTCACCCCGGCCTCGCGGAAGGCTTCGAGCTTGGCGTCGGCGGTGCCGCTCCCGCCCGAGATGACGGCCCCGGCGTGCCCCATGCGCTTGCCGGGGGGCGCGGTCCGCCCGGCGATGAAGCCCACCACCGGCTTCGACATGCTGGTCTTCACGAACTCGGCCGCCCGCTCCTCCTCGTTGCCGCCGATCTCGCCGATCATGATGACGGCGTCGGTGTCCGGGTCGGCCTCGAAGCGCGACAGGCAGTCGATGAAGTCGGTGCCGTGGACCGGGTCGCCGCCGATCCCGACCGCCGTCGACTGGCCGAGGCCGAGCTGGGTGAGCTGGTGGACGGCCTCGTAGGTGAGGGTACCCGAGCGGGAGACCACCCCGATGCGGCCGGGCCGGTGGATGTGGCCGGGCATGATCCCGATCTTGCACTCGCCGGGGGTGATGATTCCCGGGCAGTTCGGGCCGAGGAGCCTCGTCCTGGGGGTGTCGACCAGGTAGCGGCGCACCTTGACGAGGTCGAGGATGGGGATGCCCTCGGTGATGCACACCACGAGCGCCAGGCCCGCCTCGGCCGCCTCCAGGATGGCGTCGGCCGCGAAGGGGGGCGGCACGAAGATGGCGGCGGCGTTGGCCCCGGTCTCGCGCACCGCCCGCCGCACCGAGTGGAAGACGGGGACCGTCCCGTGGAAGCGGGTGCCGCCCCGGCCCGGGGTGACCCCGGCGACGAGCGCGGTCCCGTAGGCCAGCATCTGCTCGGCGTGGAAGGAGCCGGCCGACCCGGTGATGCCCTGCACCACGACCCGGGTGGTCTTGTCGACGAAGATGCTCATGCGCTCCCCCGCGCCGGAGCGGCCCGGGCGGCGGCCACCGCCTTGCGGGCCGCGTCGCCGAGGTCGTCGGCGGCCACGATCTTGAGCTCGCTGTGGGCCAGGATCTCCTGGCCGAGCTCGACGTTCGTCCCCTCCAGCCGGACCACGAGCGGGATGGAGAGCCCCACCTGCTTGGCGGCGGCCACGATGCCGTTGGCGATGACGTCGCACTTCATGATGCCGCCGAAGATGTTGACCAGCACCGCCTTCACCTGCGGGTCGGAGAGGAGGATCTTGAAGGCGGCCGTCACCCGCTCCTCGTCGGCTCCGCCGCCCACGTCGAGGAAGTTGGCCGGCCGCCCCCCCGACAGCTTGATGATGTCCATGGTGGCCATGGCCAGGCCGGCGCCGTTCACCATGCAACCGATGTCGCCCTCGAGGGCGATGTAGGAGAGGTCGTGGCCGCGGGCCTGGTTCTCCCGCGGGTCCTCCTCGTCCGGGTCCCGCATGGCCGCGAGGTCGGGGTGGCGGTAGAGGGCGTTGTCGTCGAAGTTGAGCTTGGCGTCGAGGGCGATCACCTCGCCCGAGACGGTGACCACCAGCGGGTTCACCTCGGCGAGCGAGGCGTCGGTGGCGAGGTAGGCGTTGTGGAGGCCCATGGCGAAGCGCACGAAGGCCCCCACCGACTCGCCGGTGAGGCCGAGCAGGAAGGCCAGCCGCCTGGCCTGGAAGGCCAAGAGCCCGGTGAGCGGATCGATCCGCTCCTTGAGGATCTTCTCGGGCGTCCTCGCCGCCACCTCCTCGATGTCGACGCCGCCCTGGGCGGAGGCCATCACGGTGAGCCGGCCGGTCTCCCGGTCGAGGGTCATGCCGAGGTACATCTCCTGGGCGATGCGGCAGCCCTCCTCGATGTAGACCTTGCGGACCTGCTGCCCCTCCGGCCGGGTCTGCGGGGTCTTGAGCATCATGCCCAGCATGGCCTCGGCGTGCTGGCGCGCCTCGTCCGGGGAGCGCGCCAGCTTCACGCCGCCGCCCTTGCCGCGGCCGCCGGCGTGGATCTGGGCCTTCACGGCCACGATGCCGCCGCCGAGCTGGCGCGCCGCCCCCTCCGCCTCGAGGGGGGTGACCGCCAGGTAGCCGCGCGGGATGGCCACCCCGAACTTCTTCAGGACGTCCTTCGCCTGGTACTCGTGGATCTTCACGCGGCCTCTCCCCTCGCTCGAGGATGAAGCGCGCCGCGGGGCCCGGTCCAAGGACCTGCGCCGCGCCGGCGTCCCCGGGGTCGCTCAGCCGCTTCTTTCGCGCTCCGCGCTCCCGCGCTGGGCGCTCGCCGAAGGTGGAAAGAGGGAGGGTCCGAGACCCCGGGATGGCCCGGCCCTCCCTCGCCGCCTTTCGCCCTACAGGCGGGTCTCGGCCACGCTCTTCTTCACGCTCTCCACGCTCTTCGCGAGCATGGCCTTCTCCTCGTCGTTGAGCTCGACCTCCAGCACCCGCTCCACCCCCCCCGCCCCGATGACCACCGGCACCCCGAGGAACAGCCCGCGCACGCCGTACTGGCCCTCGAGCAGCGCCGAGCAGGGCAGGACGCGCTTCTTGTCGCGCAGGTAGCTCTCGGCCATGGCGATGGCGCTCGCGGCCGGCGCGTAGAAGGCCGAGCCGGTGCCGAGCAAGGCGACGATCTCGCCGCCGCCCTTGCGAGTCCGGTCGACGATGGCGTCGAGCCTCTGCTTGTCGAGGAGCCTCGTGAGCGGTACCCCGCCCACCGAGGAGTAGCGCAGCAGCGGCACCATGTCGTCGCCGTGCCCGCCGAGGACCAGGGCGCACACGTCCTGCGGGGAGACCCCGGCCGCCTCGCCCACGAAGTACTGGAAGCGGGCGGTGTCGAGGACGCCGGCCATGCCGACCACCCGGTTCTTGGGGAAGCCGGTGATCTTGTACATGGCGTAGACCATCGAATCGAGCGGGTTCGTGACCACGATCACGAAGGCGTTGGGCGCGTGGGCCTTGATGCCCTCGGCCACCTTGCTGATGGCCTCCAGGTTCACCTTGAGGAGGTCGTCGCGGCTCATGCCCGGCTTGCGCGGCACCCCGGCGGTGACGATGCAGACGTCGGCGTCCTTGATGATGCCGTAGTCGGCGGTCCCTCCGCCGGTGAGGCTCACGTCGCTCTTGGTGACGCCGCGGGTCTCCTGCAGGTCTAGCGCCTTGCCCCGCGCGTAGCCCTCCATGATGTCGACGAGCACCACGTCGCCGAGCTCCCTCTGGGAGGCGAGCAGGGCGAGGGTCCCGCCGATCTGGCCGGCGCCGATGAGAGCGATCTTCTTGCGTGCCATGGGGGAGTCTCCTTTTGTTCCGTGAAGGCTACATGTGCTTGATGATCTCGTCCCCGAACTCGGAACACTTCACCTCGACGACGTCCTGCGCGCCCTCCTGCTTCATGAGGCGGGCGAAGTCGTAGGTCACCCGGTGGCCGCCGATGGCGCCGTCCATCCCCTTCACGATGAGGTCGGCGGCCTCGAGCCACCCCATGTGGCGGAGCATCATCTCGCCGGAGAGGACGACCGAGCCCGGGTTCACCTTGTCGAGATCCTTGTACTTGGGCGCGGTACCGTGGGTGGCCTCGAAGATGGCGTGGCCGGTGACGTAGTTGGCGTTGCCGCCGGGGGCGATGCCGATGCCGCCCACCTGGGCGGCCAGGGCGTCGGAGAGGTAGTCGCCGTTCAGGTTCAAGGTGGCGATGACGTCGAACTCCTCGGGACGGGTGAGGACCTGCTGCAGGGTGATGTCGGCGATGGCGTCCTTGACGAGGAGCTGGCCCGAGGCGAGGGCCGCCTTCTGCTCGGCGTTGGCGGCCTCCTCGCCCTGCTTGGCCTTGGTGCGCTCCCACTGCTCCCAGGTGTAGACCCGGGTCGGGTACTCCCGCTCGGCCAGCTGGTAGCCCCAGTTCCTGAACGCACCCTCGGTGAACTTCATGATGTTGCCCTTGTGCACGAAGGTCACGCTCTTGCGCTTGTTCCGGAGGGCGAACTCGATGGCAGCCCGCACGAGGCGCTCGGTCCCCTCGCGCGAGACCGGCTTCACCCCGAGGCCGCTCGAGCCCGGGAAGCGGATCTTGCGGAACTCCTTGGGGAACTCCTTCTCGAGGAAGCTCAGGATCCGCTTGGCCGGCTCGGAGCCGGACTCCCACTCGATGCCGGCGTAGATGTCCTCGGTGTTCTCGCGGAAGATCACCATGTCGATCTTGTGCGGGCTCTTGACCGGGGAGGGCACCCCCTTGAACCAGCGCACCGGGCGCAGGCACACGTAGAGGTCGAGCATCTGGCGGAGGGCCACGTTGAGCGAGCGGATGCCGCCGCCGATGGGGGTGGTGAGCGGCCCCTTGATGCCGATGAGGTACTCGCGGAAGGCCTCGATGGTCTCGTCGGGGAGCCAGCTGTTGAACTTCGTGAAGGCCTTCTCTCCGGCGTACACCTCCATCCAGCGTATCTGGCGCTTGCCGCGGTAGGCCTTCTCCACCGCGGCGTCGAGCACGCGCACGCTGGCGCGCCAGATGTCGCGCCCGGTGCCGTCGCCCTCGATGAAGGGCAGGATGGGGTGATCGGGGACGTCCAGCTTTCCTTGGTGGAGGGTGATCTTCGCGCCGTCCTTCGGGACCACCGGCTTCGCATCGGCCATTCGGGAGCTCCTCGTCGGGCTGGTTAGGGGGAAGAGGGTCTTAAAGATTCACCGCGAGCCACACCTGCCCGAGGAAGGGCAAAAGTGGCGAGATTGAGGACCGATCGTTTGTCCCTATGAGCCACGCCCGGGACATTTGGTCGCGGCCCTTTTTGGGGCCTGTGCGCCGAATCGGGCCTGAACCCCTGGGGAAACCGGCCGCCCGCCCGCCCTACCCCAGGCTCGTGGGGCAGCCTAGCGAGCTAGCGCTCTCCCTGTGGCGAGTCCGACCCGCGGGCTCGCGAGAGGCCGCGCCCTCCCTCGCAAGTGGCCGCCATCACGGGCCGTCCATCAGCTGGCGAGGGGATCGCCAGCCTGCCTCGGCGGTCCGCGCGGCAGGCTGACCTTGACCGTGGTTCCCATCCCCGGCTCGCTCGAGAGCCCGATGGCGCCGCCGTGGGCCTCCACGATCTCGCGGGCGATGTAGAGGCCGAGGCCGAGCCCGCCGAAATGCTCGGTGGAGACGGCCCGCTCGAACCGCCCGAAGACCCGCTCCTGGTCGCCGGGGGCGATCCCGATGCCCTCGTCCTTCACGGTGAGCTCCACGCGCTCGGGGTCGGCGCGGACCTCCACCACGACCGGCTTCTCGGCCCCGAACTTGAGGGCGTTGGAGATGAGGTTCGCGAGGACCTGCTCGAGCCGCATCCGGTCGAAGCGGCCGGCGGCCGGGGCCAGGGCCGCCACCACGATGGGCGAGCCCACCCGCTCGCCCTCCACCCCGAAGCTGACGGCCACCTCCCTCGCCAGCTCGGCGAGGTCCAGCTCCTCGAGTCGGAGTTCGAGCCGCCCGAGCCTCAGCCGCGAGACGTCGAGGAGCTCGTTCACGAGCGCCGCGATGCGCCGGCACTGCCGGTCGAGGGCCAGGACCTTCTGGCCCATGGCCGAGGGCCCTCCCCCCTCCGCCGCGAGCGCCCGCTGCAGGAGCTCGAGCTGGAGCTGCAGCGCGGTCACCGGCGTGCGCAGCTCGTGGGAAGCGATGGAGAGGAACTCGTCGCGCGCCCGCACCTCTTCCTGCGCCCTGCGGTAGAGCTGGGCCCGCCGCTCGATCTTCTTGCGCTCCCCGACGTCGCGCACCGCCGCGATGGCGTAGACCTCCTCTCCCACCTCGAGGGGGGAGAGGCTGATCTCGGCCTCGAACTCCTCCCCGCTCTTCTTGAGCCCGAACAGGTCGAGGCCGAGCCCCATGGGCCGGGTACGGGGAGCGGTCTGGTAGCCGGCCCGGTGCAGCTGGTGAGCCGCCCGGAAGCGGGTGGGGAGCAGGCACTCGACCGGACGCCCGGCGAGCTCGTCGCGGTTATAGCCGAAGAGCCTTTCGGCCACCGCGTTCACGTAGACGATCTCGCCGCTGCGGTGGGCGATGATCATCGCGTCAGGGACCGACTCCAGAAGCGAGAAGTCCACCCATCGTTGATGCTCAGCCCCTCTGCAGGGCACCATCCCCCCGGCGCGCCCGGACCCACCCGGGCGGACGCTTCCGAGGGGGGGCCCGGCCGGCGCCGCTGCACCCCTCGGGGACCCGCCCGGCGCGGACCATTCCGGGCCGACACACGTTGACGGACGGCCCCGGCCACCCCATGCTCCTCAGCGTTCCCCACGGCCGAGGCCGCCCACGCCGGAGGAGCGCCATGACGCTCGACCTCACCTGTCAGGCTTGCGACACGAGCTTCGAAATCGACGTCACCGAGCTCGTCGACGAACCCCGCATCCAGTGCCCGAGCTGCAACGCCAAGGCCCCCCTCAACACGGTGGAGGGGCTCTCGAGCGCGCTCGACGAGCTGCTCAGCCACACGGCCGCGCTACGGCCGAAGTTCCAGCTCCTCCTCGAGGTCGACAGCGACGATCTGCCGCCGGCCTACGAGCGCGACCGCGCCCACTCCGACCTCGACGAGGAGGAGGACGAGCTCACGGCCTCCGAGGAGGACGAGGCCGAGGAGGACTCCGAGCGCGGCGCCGAGGAGTGACCGCGCCTTACAGCTGCAGGCGATCGGCCACGTCGGCCGCCACCGGCATCCTCCACTCGGTCCGGTCGAGCGCCTTCACGATGCCGACGACGGACAGCGCGAACACCCCCGCGAGCCCCAGGTGGCCGATGAAGCCGAGGTAGGGCACGAGGGCCAGCGCCACGCAGCCGACCCCGATGATCCCGAGGGCGAGGCCCTGGCGGGCGTGCCAGCGCAGCACCGGGTGGTCGCGCCCGACGAGGTAGGGGATGAGGGAGAGCAGGCCCACGTAGCACAGCACGAGCAGGATCCGGTCCTCCTGCGGCCCGCGGGCGGGAGGTGTCGCGGAGGGCCCTTCGGGCGGAGACGGGGGCGGGGCGGCGTCGGTCATGGTCCCTCCGGAGCGGATCCTAGGAGTCCTTGGGCGAGGGCGTGGCGAGCGGGCGCTGCTCCGGCCTGAAGTCGTAGAGCGACTCGACCTTGACGTTCCGGTAGCGCTCGAGCTTGAAGGCCATCCTCGAGAGCAGCGCGATGAAGCTCTCGACGTCGGGGAGCTGGCCCTTGCCGGCCGCCTTCTTGAGGCGCTTCACCTCGGAGAGGATGGGCTTGCGCACCTCCGGCGGGTGGTAGAGGAAGGCCCCCGACAGGAAGAGCTGCCCGTCGAAGGGCAACAGGCGCGCCTCGAGCAGGTCTCCCTTCTTGAGGCCGACCATCTGGCGCCGCTCGGTCACGTCGTGGACCCCGTCGGTGAAGCAGTCGCGGAAGCGGATCTCGCCGGGCCGGATGCGCTTCACCTCGAACAGGCCGTGGAGGCTCTTCGCCAGCACCCGGTAGGCGGCGAGCTCGTCGGTGGTGAGCTGCGGGCCCACCTCCCGCATGAAGATCTCGATGGTGGTCTCGGAGGAGCCGGGCGGCCGGAAGTCGTACAGGTAGTGATCGAGCATCCCGTTCATGCGGGTCTCGAAGCTCTTGTCCTCCTCGTGCGGCTCGCCGTGCAGGTCGAACCAGGAGCGGCGGGCGGCCAGGAGTTCCTCCTTGCGAGCCTCGGAGGTGGCCCAGGCGAGGAGCCGCTCGTGGAGCTCCGCGAGGGTCATCGGCGCTGCTCCATCATCCGCACGAAGCGGGCGAACAGCGACCGGGCGTCGTGGGGGCCGGGCGAGGCCTCCGGGTGGTACTGCACGCCGAAGGCCTGAGCGTCCTCGGCCTCCAGGCCCTCCACCGTGCCGTCGTTGAGGTTAAGGTGCGTCACCCGCGCCCGCTGGGCGAGGCTCCGCTCGTCGACCGCGAAGCCGTGGTTCTGGCTGGTGATGTCGACCTTGCCGCTCGCCACCTCCTTCACCGGCTGGTTCGCGCCGCGGTGGCCGAACTTGAGCTTGTAGGTGCTCCCGCCCAGGGCCAGCGCCAGGATCTGGTGGCCCAGGCAGACCCCGAAGATCGGCACCCGGCCGAGCAGGCCCGCCACCGCCTCGCGCCCGCCCTTCACCGCCGCCGGATCGCCCGGGCCGTTGGTGAGGAAAACTCCGTCGGGGGCGAGGGCCAGGGCCTCCTGTGCGCTCGTCGAGGCCGGGACCACGGTCACCTCGCAGCCCTGCTCGGCGAGGAGCCTCAGCATGGCGCGCTTGAGGCCCCAGTCGTAGGCCACCACCCTGAACCGCGGGGCGGGCTGGGGCCGCCGGTCGGCGGCCAGGTAGGCGTCGGCCCCCTGCTCGCTCCAGCGGTAGCGCTCGCGGGTCGAGACCAGGGTGGCGAGGTCCTGGCCTTCCATGCCCGGCAGGGCCCGCGCTCGCTCGACGAGCGCCGCCGCGCTCGCCCCGCTGCCGATGACCCCCATCTGGGCGCCGGCGGTGCGCAGGTGGCGGGTGAGCCGCCGGGTGTCGACGCCGCTTATCCCCACCACCCCGTGGTCCTTGAGGTAGCCGTCGAGGCTCTGTTCGGCCCGGAAGGAGGAGGGCGCCTCGGCGAGGTGGCGGACGATGTAGCCAGTGGCGTGCGGCCGGGCCGACTCCGCGTCGGCGAGGTTCACCCCGGTGTTGCCCTGCTCGGGATAGGTCATGCACACCATCTGCCCGACGTAGGAGGGATCGGTCAGGATCTCCTGGTAGCCGGTCATGGCGGTGTTGAAGACCACCTCGCCGCAGGCCTCGCCGGGCGCGCCGCAGCGCGTGCCCTCGAAGACGCCGCCGTCGGCGAGGGCCAGAAAGGCCTTCATCGCAGGGCTCCGCGCAGCTCGTGCACGAGGCGCCCGCCCACGAAGGCGTGGGTGCACCGTCCGCGAAGCGACGCCCCCTTCCAGGGGGAGTTGCGGCCCTTGGTGAAGAAGCCGGCCGGGTCGCAGCGCCACTCGTGGGCGGGGTCGAGGATGGCGACGTCGGCGGGCGCGTCCTTGGCGAGCGCCCCGCCGGGCAGCCCGAAGGTGCGGGCCGGGGCGGCGGTGAGGGCCTCCACCAGCCGGCGCTCGGAGAGCGCCCCCTCCCGCACCAGGGCCAGGCAGACGGCGAAGGCGGTCTCGAGCCCGACCACGCCGTTGGCAGCGAGGTCGAACTCCACCTCCTTCTCCACGAGCGAGTGCGGGGCGTGGTCGGTGGCGATGCAGTCGATGGTGCCGTCGGCGAGCCCCTCGCGGACCGCCAGGACGTCAGCCGCCGAGCGCAGAGGGGGGTTCATCTTGAAGGAGCTGTCGTACCCGGAACGGGCCACGTCCTCGTCGCGGAGCGCCAGGTGATGCGGGGTGGCCTCGGCGGTGACCGCGAGGCCGCGGCGCTTCGCCTCCCGCACCGCGCGCACGCTGCCCTGGCAGGAGAGGTGGGCGATGTGGAGGCGGCCGCCGGTGAGCTCGGCGAGGGCGATGTCGCGCAGCACCATCACCTCCTCGGCCGCGGCCGGAGCGCCGAGGAGGCCGAGCCGGGTGGAGGTCTCGCCCTCGTGCATGACGCCCTTCCCCACGAGCGAGAGGTCCTCCTCGTGCACGCTGACCGGCAGGTCGAAGGCGCGGGCGTACTCGAGGGCGCGCCGCATGAGCGCCGGGGAGGCGACCGGGCGGCCGTCGTCGGACAGGGCCACGCAGCCGGCCTCCTTCAGCTCTCCGTACTCGGCGAGCTCCTCGCCCTTGAGGCCCTTGGAGATGCACCCCACCGGGTAGACCCGGGCCAGGCCGGCCTCGGCGGCCCGGGCGAGCACGAGCTCGGTCACGCTGGCGTTGTCGTTGGGCGGGAGCGTGTTCGGCATCGCGCACACCGCGGTGAAGCCGCCGGCGAGCGCCGCCCGCGCGCCGGTCTCGACGGTCTCCTTGTACTCCTGGCCCGGCTCGCGCAGGTGCGCGTGGAGGTCGATGAAGCCCGGCACCACCCAGCGCCCGCGGGCGTCGATGGCGCGAGCCTCCCGCGGTCGCTCCACCCGCTCGCTCACCTCGGCGATGCGCCCGGCCCGGATGACCACCGTGCGCAGACCGTCGGTCCCGGCCGCCGGGTCGATGACCCGTCCGCCCTCGATGAAGATCGTCTCGTCGCTCATGCGCGCGCCGCTCCTTCCGTGGACTGGTCCGGGGCGCCGCCGGAGACGAGGTAGAGGATGGCCATGCGCACCGCCACCCCGTTCTCCACCTGCTCGAGGATCACGCTCTGCGGCCCGTCGGCCACCTCCGGCGAGAGCTCGACCCCGCGGTTGATGGGGCCGGGGTGGAGGATGGCGCAGCTCGGCTTGAGCCACTCCTTCACCTTCCTCTCGTTGAGACCCCAGACCTTGGAGTACTCGCGGGTGCCCGGCAGGAGGGGATCGCCGATGCGCTCGTGCTGGATGCGCAGCATCATCACCGCATCGGCGCCCTCCACGGCGGGGCGCAGGTGGTAGTGGACGCTGGCCCCGAGCGCCTCGATGCCGGGGGGGATCATGGTGGGCGGCCCGCAGACGCGCACCTTGGCCCCGAGCTTGGTGAGCCCGTGCAGGTTCGAGCGCGCCACCCGCGAGTGGGTCACGTCGCCGACGATGGTGACGGTCTTGCCAGCCAGGGTGTCGAAGTCGGGGGGAGCCTGGGGCGGCGCCCCGCCGACCCGGGTGAGGTGCTCGGCGAGGGTGTACAGGTCGAGCAGGCCCTGGCTCGGGTGCTCGTGGGCGCCGTCGCCGGCCGAGACCACCGCGCACGCCACCCGCGCCGCGATGAACCCGGGGGCGCCGCCGGCCGGGTGGCGGATGACGAGCACGTCGGGGCGCATGGCCTCGATGTTGCGGGCGGTGTCGAGCAGGGTCTCCCCCTTCGACACCGAGGAGGTGGCGGCGGTCCAGTTGACCGCGTCGGCGGAGAGGATCTTGGCGGCGGTCTCGAAGGAGGTGCGGGTGCGGGTCGAGGCCTCGAAGAACAGGTTCACGATGGCCTTGCCACGCAGGGTGGGCACCTTCTTGAGCGGCCGGCGCAGGACCTCCTTCATGGAGGTGGAGAGGGTGAGGATCTGCAGGATCTCCTCGCGGGAGAGATCCTCGAGCCCGATGAGATGCCTGTGCCGTCCGATCACGCTGGCCCCCTGGACTTCACGATGACCTCGTCGCCCTTGGCACCCTCCTCGGTGAGGCGGACCTCCACCTGCTCCGGCTCGGGCACCTCCAGCCGCGCCCCCACCACGTCCGGCGCGATGGGCAGCTCGCGACCGCCCCGGTCGATGAGCACCGCCAGCAGCACCCGCCGGGGGCGGCCGAAGTCGACCAGCTCGTCGAGGGCGGCCCGCACGGTGCGCCCGGTGTAGAGGACGTCGTCGACGAGGAGAATGGTCTTGCCGGAGACCGAGAACTTGATGTCGGTGGGGCCCACCACCGGGGCGCTGGCGCGCTCGGAGAGGTCGTCGCGGTAGAGCGCGATGTCGAGGGTGCCGAGCGGCGCCTCGCGACCGGTGGCGAGGGCGAGCTCGTGCCCGAGCCTCTTCGCGAGGTGGACGCCCCCTCGCCTTATCCCGACGATGGCGAGCTCGCCGCCCTGGGCGCGCTCGTGGATCTCGAGGGCCATCCGCTTCAGGTGGCGCTCGATGGCTTGAGCGTTCATGACCGCCTCTTCCCTCATGGTGCACCCCCCCATTGCGGGCGCGAGATGTCGAGGTCGAGATCGACGCTCATCACCCGTTCGATGCTCCGGTCCAGGAAGGGGAGCGCGATCTCGCGCCGGTAGTCGAAGGCCACGTGGAGCGAGGAATCCGAGCGCTCCCAGACGACGTCCCGCGGGTTCACGTCCACGAGCGGTCGCCTCGCCGGGCGGCCCTGCGGGTCGAGGACCGGCTCATCCCCCAGGCGGCGCAGCTTGTCGGTCATGGCGGCGACGAGCTTCCGGTCGTCGGGATCCTTGACCGCCTGGTTCGCGAAGTCGCGTACCACCTGGCGCACCTCGTAGTGCAGGGCCACCACCGGGATCGCCACGTAGGCCACATAACCCAGGGCGACCAGGGCCGCGAGCAGGACCAGGCCGACCCAGGTGATCGCGCCCCGCGGAGCGGGGGGGCGCCGCGTCGTGCGACGGGTGGCCATGGGCTCGGGTTTTTCTAGCGCTACTCGATGGGTTTGAAAAGCCGCTCCGTGCGCAGGCCGCCGGCCCGCCCTGGCCAAAACCCCGACCGCCCCCAGCTCCACCACACGAACATCGCCCTCCCGCGGAGGTTCTCGAGCGGGACCTGCCAGCCGCCGTCGGAGCGGCTGTCCGCCGAGCGGTCCCGGTTGTCTCCCATCACGAAGACGTGGCCGGGCGCCACCCGCTCGAACGGCCCCTCGCGCTCGCCGAAGAGCGCCTGGCGGCACTGCAGGATGGGGTGGCTCGCCACCCCCGCCGCGGCGGCGGCCCGGTAGCCTTCGGCGAGGTCGCCGGGCGCGCCGGGGCGGGGCGCCTCGAGCGGACCGCGGGCGAGCTTCTCCCGGAAGGCCTGGCAGCGCTCGGTCTGCACCGGGTCGTTCTCGTCGAGTCGGGCGTCGTAGGCGAGCTCGCCCAAGGGTTCCCGCGGCTGGGGTATCCCGTTCACGTAGAGGCTCTGGTCGCGCAGCTCGATGACGTCGCCGGGGAGGCCGACCACCCTCTTCACGAGGTCCCGATCGGGCTTTTTGGGGCTCTCGAAGACCACCACCTCCCCCCGCCGCGGCTCCGACCAGCGCCACAGCCAGCGGCGGGCGAAGGGGAGGCGCACCCCGTAGGCGAGCTTCAGCACCACCACGTGGTCGCCGACGAGGAGGGTGGGCGCCATCGAGGCGGTCGGGATGGAGAACGGCTCGAGGACGAAGGTTCGGAGCGAGAGCGCCAGCGCGGCCGCCCACAGCACCGACTCCAGGACCTCGCGCGGGAAGCCCTTCTTGATGGCGAGCGCGAAGTGGTTGCACCACACGAGGTCGAGGCGCTCGGTGGCGAGGGCGAGCTCGGCCTCCCCCCCCTCGCGGCGCACCTCCTCGGCGAAGGCCACCGCCTCGAGGGCCTCGGCGCGGGCCCCCTCGCCGAGGCGGCGGCCGCGCCGGTCCAGGAAGCGGCGGGTGGACGCCGCGTAGCGCGCCAGCTCGTCGCGCGCGGTGGAGAGCGCCCCGGCGGAGCGCCGGGCGGCCTTCAATCCTCCACCTTGAGCACGGCGAGGAAGGCCTCCTGCGGGATCTCGACCGAGCCGACCTGCTTCATCCGCTTCTTGCCCTCCTTCTGCTTCTCGAGGAGCTTGCGCTTGCGAGTGATGTCGCCCCCGTAGCACTTGGCGAGCACGTTCTTGCGATAGGCCTTGACCGTCTCGCGCGCGATGACTTTCGACCCGATGGCCGCCTGGATGGCGACCTCGTACATCTGTTTGGGTATGACCTCGCGCAGCCGCTGGCACAGCTCGCGCCCGCGCTGGTAGCTGCGCTCCCGGTGGACGATGACCGAGAGGGCGTCGACCGGCTCGCCGTTGATGAGGAAGTCCAGCTTGACGAGGTCCGCCTCCTCGTAGCCCTTGAGCTCGTAGTCGAGGCTGGCGTAGCCGCGCGAGATGCTCTTCAGCTTGTCGAAGAAGTCGAACACCACCTCGGCAAGAGGTACCTCGTAGGTGATCTGGACCCGGGTGGCCCCGATGTACTTCAGGTCGCGCTGCACCCCGCGCCGGTCCTGGCAGAGCTTCAGGATGACCCCCACGTCGTCGGTGCGGGCGTGGATGTGGCAGGTGAGGACGGGCTCCTCGAGCTTGGCGATCTTCTGGACCGGCGGCAGCTTGGCCGGGCTGTCGATCTCGCGGACCTCGCCCTTCTCGTCGGTGACCCGGTAGACCACGCTCGGAGCGGTGGTGATGAGGGTGAGCGCGTACTCGCGCTCGAGCCGCTCCTGGACGATCTCCATGTGGAGCAGGCCCAGGTAGCCGCAGCGGAAGCCGAAGCCGAGGGCCTGGGAGGTCTCGGGTTCGAAGGTGAAGGCCGAGTCGTTGAGGCGGAGCTTGGTGAGCGCGTCGCGCAGGCTGTCGTAGTCCTTGGCCTCGACCGGGTAGACCCCTGAAAACACCATCGGCTTCACGACCTTGAAGCCTGGAAAAGGCGCCTCGGC
>Ga0335081_10006793_pt1 | contig 18239 bp, 16 predicted proteins | sample Lox_Sample_35_FD_206713 | JGI IMG/M metagenome (GOLD analysis project Ga0335081, IMG submission 206713) | Soil microbial communities from Loxahatchee National Wildlife Refuge, Florida, United States - Lox_Sample_3.5 | ecosystem: Environmental > Terrestrial > Soil > Wetlands | place: USA... | reverse complement strand
GTGCATTCGCAGTCCTCGCAGCCGAACAGTCTCCCGCAGCAAGCCCGCCGCCCGAAGGTATCGGCTGGATCAGCACCTGGTCCACGGCTGAGCAACTGACGCCGGAGGTGACTCCGCCTTGGGTCAAACCGCCGCCGAAGGCCGATGCGCATTCGCCAATTCTTCCACTACCGGAGAAGCTTGCGGACCAAACGGTGCGAATGGTCGCGCGTACGACGATCGGCGGAGATCAGGTGCGCGTGCAGCTATCCAATGCGCAGGGATATGCGCCGATCACAATCGGATCCGCGCATATGGCCCTTCATGACCACGGCTCGAGCATCGTCGCAGACACGGATCGCGTCGTGACCTTTGGTGGCCGCAGCACCATCCAGATACCACCGGGCGCGATCGTCGTGAGTGATCCGATCAGTCTGAAGATTGCATCGATGACGACGCTAGCGATATCCCTGTACGTACCCGGACGGGTAACGCAGCTGACGACGCACCAATTGGGTCTGCACACGAGCTACGTGGTAACCGGAGATGCGACGGCGGCACCGGCGCTGCATAACGCGAGCGAGAATAGCTCCTACTTCTGGCTGACCGGAATCGAAGTAACAGCTCCCCTCCGCTCGCAGCTGATACTGGCGTTCGGCGATTCCATCACGGACGGGTACGCAACGGCACCGAATGCTGATCGCGCCTGGCCGTCGCAACTCTACGAGAGAATTAGGGCGACCCCCGGTGGGAACCTCTGGGCGGTCGCGAATCTCGGAATATCCGGCAATCGAGTACTTCACGATGGCATCGCCGCGAGTGCGCTTGCGCGCTTTGACCGTGACGTTCTCAGCCGACCAGGTGCCCGTTGGATCGTCTTCCTCGAGGGCATCAACGACATCAGCTTCCCGGCGATGCCCGAAGCACCCCAAGAGGATCACATTTCAGCCGAGGATCTGATCGCCGGATACCGGGAATTCATCGACAAGGCTCATATCCACGGCATCAAGATCATGGGGGGCACGCTCCTGCCCTGGGAAGGCGTATGGACGTTCACCGCGAACGGCGAGGCAATCCGTCAGCGAGTCAATCAGTGGATTCGCACCAGCGGAGCGTTCGACTGCATCGTTGATTTTGACGCGGTGACCCGCGACCCCGCGCGCCCGACTCGATTGAGACCTGAATTCGACTCCGGCGACCACGTTCACCCGAACGATGCGGGCAATCGCGCCATGGCTGATGCGATCGACTTGTCGGTTTTCAAGAAATAGGAGACTGGACGTGCCATCATGTCTGTCGAATCAAAGAGCGGTCCGCCATTGCCGACCCGCGGCCGCGCTCCTTGCCTCGCTCGCCGTCGCCGGCTTAGCGACGTGGTCGCAAACCGGGCGCGCAGCCACGCTCCCGAATTCACTTCAGGTTGATCAGGACGGCACCGTGCACGTTCCGGCGCAATCGGTCCCGCCCTCCAAATTCCTGAGTCCGGAGGGCAAGGCGTACCTGGCCGAGCATCTGCAGAAAGTTCGCGAACCGGAAATGCTCGTGCAGCACAACGGGATACCGCCCCTGCTCGCGGACTATCTCGCCCGCCAGAAGAAGCTGTTCGCAGTCGATCGACAAGAGACCACCATCGGTGGCGTTCACGCCTGGGTCTACGTCCCCACGCAGGGCATCTCCGAGCGCAACCGCCACCGTGTTCTCATTGATCTGCACGGCGGTGGATTTTCGGGCTGCTGGCCAGGCTGCGCCGAGCTTGAATCCATCCCCATCGCCGCGCTCGGTCGCATCCGGGTCGTCAGTCTCGATTACCGGGAGGGCCCGACGCACAAGTTTCCCGCGGCGAGCGTGGACGTCGCGGCGGCATACACCGAGCTGCTCAAGAATTACCCGGCGCACAATATCGGTATATACGGCTGCTCGGCCGGCGGCATGTTGACCGGTGAAGCCGTCGCCTGGTTCCAGCAACACCGGCTGCCCGCGCCCGGCGCCGTGGGAATTTTCTGTGCCGGTCTGACGGCCCCCGACCGGGGCTTCGGCGGCGATGCCGACTACACGGCAACTCCGATCGGAGAGGCGCGGATACAGGCTCTGCAGGAGCGCTCATCCCCGAAAGGCGCGACGCGCGTTGGGACCGCCTACTTCGACGGTGCAGACCTGGCCGATCCTCTGGTGGCCCCGGCCGCATCGCGCGAAGTCCTCGCCCGATTCCCACCGACCTTGATTATCAGTGCAACTCGAGGCTTCGAGCTGAGCTCAGCCGTCTACAGTCACTCACAGCTGGTGAAAACCGGAGTGCCAGCGGAGCTTCACGTGTGGGAGGGATTGTTTCATGGCTTCTTCTACAACCCGGATGTCCCCGAGTCGCGTGACTGCTACGACGTGATCGTCCGCTTCTTCGATCATCATCTAGGAAATTGAGGGCGGCACAATGACAATCAGCCGACGATGCGTATTGGCGGGCGCAGCGACCCTACTCAGCGCCGCGGCGAGCGCGGCGACGCAGCGCACGTCGGGCTCGGACGGCTCATCGAGAAGCACTCCTGCGCGTAGATCCGTACGGGACACCGTGATCGCGCGTTCCGACACCGCGATTGCGGAAATCGACTCGGGAAAGATCGCAGGCTACCTGCGCCAAGGCATCTTTGCGTTCAAAGGGATTCCGTACGCACAGAGCACCGCGGGCATCAATCGCTTTTGCCCGCCGCGTAAATTGATTCCCTGGACCGGCGTTCGCAGCTGCCGCCAATATGGATTCGTGGCACCGCAGGACAAGGGGACCGGACGCGAGAACGATGAAGAAGCCTTCATGTTCCAATGGAACGACAGCGTTGAAGGTGAAGACTGTCTGCGAATCAATCTCTGGACGCCCGCAATCAGAGACAGCGGCAAGCGCCCGGTCATGGTGTGGCTGCATGGAGGCGGCTTTGCGGCCGGCTCCGGGCACGACTTACCTGCATTTGATGGGGAGAATCTCTCATGCCGGGGCAACGTAGTCGTCGTCACGCTGAACCACAGACTCAACATCCTCGGCTTCCTGGATCTTTCGCAGTACGACAGCCGTTACGAACGCTCGGGCAACGTCGGGATGCTCGATATCATCGCCGCTCTCGAGTGGGTCCGCGACAACATCTCGGCTTTCGGCGGCGACCCAGATCGCGTACTGATCTTCGGCCAGTCGGGAGGCGGCGCGAAAGTAAGCACGCTCATGGCCATGCCTGCGGCGCAGGGTCTGTTTCACCGAGCCATCGTTCAGAGTGGCTCATTTGCGCTTAGCAATACCCCGGACAAGTCACAGCGCCTAACGGAGGCCGTACTGCGTGAGCTCGGCCTCCAGCCAACGAGTCTGGAGCGAATTCAGAGCCTGCCCTACAGCGACCTGCGTCGCGCGAGCGAGGCAGCTCTGGGTAAGTTGAACCCTGTCGCGGCGAGTGCGCCAGATCTGCGCCGCCTGCGTAGTCAGGTAGGTTTCGGCCCGGTTGCTGACGGACGAGTGCTTCCTTCCGTGCCATTCAGGGACGGCGCGCCGCAGATCTCGGCACGTGTACCCATGATTGTCGGCACCACGTTGAACGAGTTCGCCACCGGTATCAATCATCCCGAGTATGAAGCGATGAGCGATGCGGAACTGCAGATGAGGACTGCTGAGATGTTTCCCGGCCGCGCGCGACAGGTCATCGAGACATTCCGTCGCCGCAGCCCCCACGCCAAGCCCTTCGATCTGTGGTCGCGCATCGCAAGCTCACCGGTACGGCAAGCCGCGATCGGGCAGGCGATCGCAAAGTCGGCTTTGAATGCTGCTCCGGCATATCTCTACTGGTTCACGTGGCAGACGCCGATCTTGGACGGGCGCCCGCGCGCGTTTCATTGCGCCGAGCTGCCGTTTGTCTTCTGCAATACAGACCGGTGCGAAAACATGACGGGCGGGGGGGAGAGTGCTCGGGCACTCAGCGCCCGGCTGGCCGATGCGTGGATCCAGTTTGCACGAACCGGAGACCCCAATCACGCCGGTGTCCCAAGATGGTCGCCTGTCTCGGCTCACGAGGTTCCTACCATGCTCTTTGACGATGAGACGCGGCAGGTCGTCGAAGTTGACGAGGAGGAACAGGCAAGTATCCGGGACGGCTGAATTTGGGGACGACTCGAGGTGTGGCGCAGCCCCGGTCGTGATAATGACGGCCAACCGTGCGTCTACGGTACTGCGGCGGGAGCGATTTAGGATCGAGCGGGGCTTTACCGGCTCGAATCGATCGATTCGACTGATCCGAAGGGGGCACACATGCGGATCCTGATGACAGCGCTGTTACTGCTATCGACCGAGTCCGTAGCTCAACAGGTGAGTGTGTTCGCGCCGGCCAGCACCAACGTCTGGGGGGCTGACTACCCGCGTGTCGATCGTGATGGACGAGTGCAGGTCCGCATCAAGGCTCCCGACGCCGGCAGCGTCAAATTGAACATGTGGAGTGGGCCGAAGCTAGACATGCAAAAGCAGCCGGACGGCGTGTGGATTGCCACCACGCCGGTGCTGGCGCCCGGTCTGCACTACTACACTGTACTCATTGATGGTGCCGAGGTCAGCGATCCCGGGAGTCAGTCCTTCTTTGGCGGGGGCAAGTACGCGAGTGCCGTGGAACTCCCCGAGCTCGGCTCCACTTACTACTCGATCAACGCCGTACCTCACGGGCAGGTCCGCGAGGTTTGGTACCCGTCCAAGGTCACCGACGGCTGGCGCCACGCACTGGTGTATCTGCCTCCCGGCTACGATGCGCACAAAGGGATCCGCTATCCGGTGCTCTACCTGCAGCATGGCGCAGGTGAGGACGAAACGGGATGGGTTCGGCAAGGGCACGCCAATTTCATTCTCGACAATCTGCTCGCTGAGCGGACATGCAAGCCGATGATTCTCGTGATGGCGTATGGCTACGCACGCCGCCCCGGACAAACTTCCGCCGATCTGACAGGCAAGCCCCTGGGCTCGGCAGATGCGATGCATTTCATGCAAGAAATGGCCACGGTTTTCGAAGCAGATCTGACGGGGGCGTTGGTACCGTTCATCGATTCAACATTTAGAACCATTTCGGACCGCGATCATCGGGCAATGGCAGGACTGTCGATGGGCGGAATGCAGACGTTTCAGATCACACTAGATCATCTCGAGTTGTTCTCCTACATCGGTGGATTCAGCGGCGCGCCGAGTTTCGTGCTTGGCAACCGGCCGCTGGATCCCAAGGTCGATTTCAACGGCGTATTTTCGGATCCCGCTGCATTCGCACGGAAGATCCACGTACTTTGGTTGGGCGTCGGCACGGCGGAACCAGAGATAATTCGCGGAGGAATTCTTCGACTGCATCAGGCGCTCGATGAATCAAAGATCCGGCATGTCTTCTATGAGTCCCCGGGGACGGATCACGAATGGCAGACGTGGCGCCGTGATCTGCGTGACTTTGCGCCACGGCTGTTTTGAAAAGCTCGGGCGAGAGAAGCAAGCCCAACTCCGGGCGCGCCTTCCGAAGTTCGAGTTCGTGTACGAGTGCGATGCCACGCTCTCCCCGGCCGTGGAACTCGGGAAAACGCTCGAAGGGCAGCGTCGTATCATTCCGATTACTGGTGGAACGGTCCGCGGCCCGAAGATCCGCGCGGAGCTGCTCAACGGAGGCTGGGACTGGAACCTCTCGCGCAGCGATGGGGCGTGGGAGGCGCGAGCCCCCCTCCTCCGCCCTCGACCAACGGCGAGCGGTTCTTCATGCTCACTCACCCGGAGTTCGAAGCACCGGTGGGTAAATACGACTGGCTAAACCGCGGCATGTACGTAGGCACGCTGGGCGGTACCGAGGCCTGAAGATTGGCGGGGACGGCGTGACTAAGCCGAGGGCTCAGCCCCAAGGCGTAGAACGCGAGCTGCATTACCCTTCAAGATTGGCTCGTGGACCTCCGGCTTGAAGCTGGCTTCCTTGAATTCCTTGATCCAGCGCTCAGGCGTGATCAAGGGAAAGTCCGAACCGAACAGCATCTTGTTCTTCAATTGACCGTTCGCGTACTGAATGATCTGCGGAGGGAAGTATTTCGGCGCCCAGCCGGACAAATCGATGTACACGTTCGACTTATGGAGGCACATCGACAGCGTCTCGTCGGTCCAGGGCCATGACGGGTGAGCTGCGATAATCGTCATGTCCGGAAAGTCCACCGCAACATCATCGAGGTGTATCGGCTGGGAGTACTTCAGACGCAACCCGCCACCCCCACGCATTCCGGTGCCGATGCCCGAGTGCCCGGTGTGGAAGACCGCGGGAAGCTTGTGCTCCGCGATGACCTCATAGATCCGATAGGCCTGCCTGTCGTTCGGGAAGAATCCTTGGACCGTCGGATGGAACTTGAAGCCACGCACACCCTGCTCGATGAGCCGCCGAGCTTCGCGCGCGCCCAGCTTTCCCTTGTGGGGATCGATGCTCGCGAATGCAACCATCATGTCCGAGTTCTGCTGCGCGGCTTCCAGTACCTCTTCATTGGGAATACGCCGGTTTCCAAGCTCTGACTCGGAATCGACTGTGAACATGACAAGCCCGATCTTACGCTCGCGATAGTACGCAACCGTCTCGGCAATCGTCGGCCTCTTTCCGGCTCTGAAGTATTTGCTGGCCGCATCCTCATACTGTTGCCAGATCTCATCAGGTGGCTGCCGGCATGAGACCTCAGCGTGGGTATGGATATCGATCGCAATCAGATCATTCAGCTTCACCGCATCATTCCCTCAGGTGCTCGCCGAAGCTCGAGTGTGTTCCTCAGTGCAGATCTTTGCTCCGAACAACCCAGTGCGGATTGACACACAGCCCGCACTCGCTACCCACGAACATGTGGCCAGCACGCCGGTCCCTTTTGAGCTGCCAATTGAGCCACGCGACGGCGACACCCGCGAACTCACCGCCGTTGCGCTCGTTGTACGTGCCCCCGTGCAAAACGCCGCGGCTGTACGCCCGCAGCACGGGTAGGTGCTGAATGTAGTCGAAATCCTCGTTGGCGTTGATGTAGGCGAGATCCTCTTCGTCGCCGCTGATGTAAGCGGTCGGGCCGTGCAGCTTCTTGAGATCCTCCTTCGTGAGTGTCTTTCCACCCCCCATGGCGGTGGGCTCCCGAAACAGGCCGCTGTTCCAGATCACCGTGGTGCGGACCCGCGGGTCGGCCGATGCCTCGATCGCCTGCGCGCCACCGCACGACATCCCCATCACCGCGATCGCCTGGGTGTTGAGACGCCGATAGAACTTGCTCCCTTCGCGATCGTTCTCGGCGATCGCCCAGTTGATGGCATCGATGAGCTGGCTCGAGTGTGTTGCCGCCGGCGGGAGGTTCGCCATATTCGGTGGGTTTGCCGTGCTTGGGGGTATGGGCGCCATGGGTGCGGGCGGCAGCGGCCGTCGCTCGGCAATGGGACCGAGCGCAATGACGAGGTAGCCATAGGAGGAGATATCGCTTAGGAACCAGCGAAAGCTGTTTCCGGCGTTGACACACGCGCCGTTGCCCCAGGCCACGATCGGCAGCGTGCCTGCTGCGGCCACATCGCTCGGATGGTAGACAGTATGGGTCGGTAGGCCCGGTTCGACCTCCATCACGGCGCGGTACGGGCCCGAGCCGATCGGTGTGTTGGCCGGCACGTCGGCGCTCGGAGCCGCTGTTGCATTTGGAGGCTGCGCCTGAATCGGTGCGACCGCCGCTCCACAGACTACGATCATCATGGCCACGATAGGTTTCTTCATTGCTTCCTACCCCTCTGTTCTCAATCTGATCTCCATAAAGCCTTCGCTGCGGTGTCGCTCACGTGCGGCATACGAAGCTCTCGGCGCTCTTGGGGTCACCGCCCACGTAACGGACGATCTTCGGCGATGCCCGCCGTCAGTCGAGGCGACCGCGAAGCCACGCGCCAACGCAGCAGGGCGGGCACCGCCTGCGGCGCCATAGCTCGGCGCGAGCACGCCATCGAGCCCTGCGCCGCCTTGGAATACGAAGCGGCCATTCCAGGACGAAGGAAGACGCACCTCGACGCCGATACCGAAATGGCTGCCCCCACCCAGGCGCGGGGCAAGAATCGCTCGGAACAGACAGTGCTCGGGCAGTGTGGTGCCTGCGAGCGCTGGGCCGGCGGAATCTGCCGCCGGTAAGCCCGCAACCTCGAAGCGGGCATCGTCGACGACGAGCTGTGGCGTCGCGAGATCGCGCAAGGCCTGACAGCGTTCGGATGCGGTAGGCACGCCTTCCGGCGCCGCGGCATGGACCGGTGGTATCAACCCGACGCAAAGCGCCAGCGCCACCACCAAAACGTGCATCCGCATGGACCCCTCCCCAGCCATACTACTTCATGTCGCAATTCGCATCCCAGGTCGGCCGGGGGAGATCACCGAGGCCCCTGTGTCCCTACCCGAAGGGGCCGGGAGCTTTCACTGTGCAAGTGACCCCAGTCCCGGGCCGGGTCGCAGGCCCCTACCCTGCGGGCTTGAACTGGGCCGAGGAGCAATAGTGGGCACTATTTTTATGTGCTCGAGCTGCCCACACTGACCGCAGGGGCGCAGCTGTATGCGAAGGGGGCGGCAATGGCCGACCGCTCTGCGAGCGGACATTTTCGTTTCAGGCCACCGTCCGGAGGACTCCACGTCGCGCGGCCTCGGCCCGTGACCGGTAAGTGTGCTGCCGGCCTGCTGGCGTACCGGCGCTTGCCGTCCAGCGTGTAAGCTCAGTGCCGACGACTCGAACCTTCGCCCTCCGTGCTGGGACACGCAGGGCCGGCAGGATACGGCACCCAGTCGTTGACCGGCTGCTGAGCGCCCTGCATCCATCTGCCTCTCTCCCGGTACGCCCGTGCCAACAGCCTCGGTGCAAAGGCGACCGCCCCCGTGTGGTTTGCGGCCTGCCCTTGCCACGCTGCCACGTGCACCGGGCCGCTGATGCCTAAGCCATCGCGGGGCACCATGATGTCGAGCCCACCGGGGGTTCATCCGCTCCTCGCCCGTCGATACAAGGTCTGGCTGATTTTGGTGCTCCTGACCGTCAGCACCCTCAACTTCTCCGATCGAGCTGTTCTTGCGGTGCTGTCGCAGCCCATCAAGGAGGATCTCAAACTCACGGATGCCGATCTGGGCATGCTGCAAGGTCTGGGTTTCGCGATTCTGTATTCCGTGCTCGGTGTTCCACTGGGATGGCTGGCCGAGCGAATCAATCGCAAGGGCCTGATCGCGGTGTGTGTCGCGGCGTGGTCCTTCATGAGCGTCGCCTGTGGCTTTGCGACGAATTTCGCAACGCTCTTGCTGGGTCGAATCGGCGTGGGCATCGGCGAGGCCGGATTCCAGCCCTCAGTCTCATCACTTCTCGCCGATCACTTCTCAGCCCACCGTCGAGCCTCCGCCTTTGCCATCGTGACGCTTGGCTCGCCGTTCGGATTCTTGGTGGGCCAGTCGCTTGGGGGATGGGTCGCGGCTCAGTGGAGCTGGCGCACCGCGTTCTTCGCCCTCGGCGTGCCCGGCTTGCTGTCGGCACTGCTCGTATGGCTCACGCTGCGTGAGCCTCCACGGGGCCTCGCCGAGGGGCACGTCACCTCACTCAATCCCCCGTCGCTGAGAGTCGCGTTTGCTGAGCTGTGGTCGAAACGGACCTTTCGGCACTTGCTCGTGGCCTTCACCGTGAGCGGCTTTGCCTTCAACGCGACGGCGCAATTCGTGCTGCCCTTCTATCTCAGAAGCTTTGCCCTGCCACTGGCCGTCGTTGGAGTCGTGTTCGGAGCGGTTTCATTCAGCTCAAACAGTCTCGGGATGCTCCTGGGCGGTTTCGGCTTCGATCGCCTTTCACGCCGGGATGCACGCTGGTCGGTCTGGGGCCCGGCGGCTGCGTTGGCACTGGCTGCGCCGACCTATTTCGCAGCCTTCGCAAGCGTGCACGCCTGGAGTTCCATGGCGCTGATCTGGCTTGCCAATCTGGTGTTGATCTCATTCTTCGCACAGTCGGTCGCGACCGCGCAGAACCTCGTTGGACCGCATATGCGGGCCCTGACCTCTGCATTGCTCTTCATGATAGCAGGGCTGATTGGAGCGGGCCTTGGACCCACGATGGTCGGAATCGCCAGCGACCACTTCGGGAGCAGCGCCTTCGGAGCGGCGAACTTCATCACGATGTGCCCGGGGGGGCGTGCGGCCGCCTCCGCCGCGGGGTCACTGGATGTGGCGTGCAGGGCGGCCTCGGCGCAGGGACTTAGGTATGCGTTGATGGCCGTGCAGGTATTCTACCTCTGGGCCTCAATCCACTACCTGCTCGCCGCGCGAACGTTGCGGCCGGACCTCTACACACCGATCGCGCGGACTGAGGCGCCGGTAGAAGTCAAAGGCTAGATCGGCCGGCTGCAGCTCATATCGAGCATGAGAGCCGAAGATTCCACCTTCGCTTGCTGGAGTCCACGGGAGCCGCTGGAGCGCTGATCCAGCAATCGGCGGACCAGGCCGAAGTAGCTCGCCTGCGTGCTAGCCGGAAGTTGCTCAGGGAGCGAGGGGCGGAAACGTGCCTCGTACGCCGCCAGCCCCCGCGAGAAGAAGTCGATAATCGGACTGTCGGCCAAGCGCGAAACGCAATGAACCAGAGTCAGCAGATCGTAGCGATCGAACGGATCGCTCGACTCCACACGCAGCAGCGCTGTTTCGAGTTCCCGGCGCTGCTCGGGACTGGCCCGATTCACGGCGAGCGCCGGAATGAAGCGGTTCATCTGGAACAGGATCGTTCCGGCCGTCATCGGATCCATCTTCTCGCCGATCAGGTAAGCCAGCATGAGACGAATGCTGCCGGTCACCCGCCGGTCACGAATGAGCAGGCCATTGCCCCGACCGCGCCGGCACTCCACCAGTCCGCTGTCCTGCAAGCGGCGGATCGCTTGTCGCAGGGTCAGCCGGCTGACATTGAAGCGTTCGCAAAGATCCGACTCCGAGCCGAGACGCAGCCCAGCACTCCCTCGCCGGACGATCTCAGCCGCCAGCGCTCGGGCAATCGCGGCTGACCGCGTTCCAGTTAGAGGTGTAGCACTCGGCGTGCGACACGAGGCCGGATTCGAGGGTTCCTCGGCCTGCGAGAGCGCAGCGGTAAGGCATTGATGTGCCCGCGTAGCGGCAGCCGCCGCGGCATCGACATCGCCCGCGCGCAGGGCTCGATGCATGGCCGCCACCATCGATGGCGGGCGGCGCTCGCCGACAGACCACCCATCAGCGCACCGAAAATCCAGAGTGAGGCTATTCAGGCATTCGACAAAGAGCATCAGAGCAGGCTCGGCGGCCAAGCGTGCGATCTCAACACGCATCGACAGTTGGCCGGAGAGGTCCTCGACTGCACTTGCAGCATCAAGCCTTGCGAGATCGGCCTCAGTTGGCCTCGCGGCTGCGGCGAACCGTGCCGCCATCACATCCACTGCCTCGCGCGCGTCCATGACCTGATGAAGCCTCAAGCCATTGGCGCGGAAGAAGTCCGCTAGCTCCTGACCGATGGCCTCTGGTTGCGGCTTGGCAAGAATGAACCCTCCGCACGGCCCAGGACGCATCCTCCCCAGACCACGTCTCTCGAGGAGTCCAACCGCTTCGCGCGCAACCGACCTGCCTACCGAATAGCGCTCGGTGAGGTCACGAAGCGACCCGAGCGCACCACCGGGCGCCAGATGGCGCGACATGATTTCATCCTCGATGCGTCGTGCGAGCGCATCCGCTAGCTGGGAAGCCGCCTCGCCTTCGCTTGTCGAGGCGGCGTAGATTCGATCTGCCGCTGTCATGCCTCTGCTCACCGACTGTACTCGTGGTAGGCACCGAACGTATCCACTGCGGGGCCGTGATACAAGGTGGTGCGGCCCCGAGCTGCACGCGCAATTATCGGCACTATTTTCGACCGCGTCACGCACTCAGAATCCTTCCGCCCGCTGCTGCTGAGAGACAGACATCTTGTGCGCACGGGCTGTTGGCGTGCGGTCTCGGAGAAGGCACTTCAATCCGCACGCCCGTGGATACCGACGAGAACACCTCCAGACCTGGATCTGAACTGGAGCGGGAGCGGTTTGTCGCCGCGAATCCTGCCTGCGCCCACCCAGAATCGGAGTGACCGCATGTTCCAGGGGCGGAGTGACATAAGGAGGGGGAGCACACCATGTGGGCTAGCAGACATGCCGTGGCATTGGCCGCAATCAGTGCGTTTGTGTGGGGAGCTTCGTCCCATCTTGCCACGGCCGGGGGCCGGTAATTACACCGATGACGAGTTACAGGGAGCGATGAATCTGCCCGTGAGCGATACATTTGCGGCACGGTGGGACGAGGGCTTCCACACCAGGCTCACACGCGCGTCCTGCTCGTAGAGGTGGCTCGGATCGGTGTCATCCCCCGGCGCGAGGTCGATCGATAGTTGTGTGAGAAGAGACACCCTTGCAGCGTCACTGTCGAGCGCCCTCGATGTGACCTCAAAGCGCGGCACGCTCATAGCCGACCCCTGGCCCGAAGGACTGCCTCGCGGTACGGGCCTCGTACGTACCAATAGCAAGCCGCCGGCACCCATGCGAACAGTGCAGCCACGACGAGCGAGTACCGCAGCTTGGCCTCGTTGTGGAAGACGAGGTCGGTGAGTACCGCTATCGCGGTCGGACCGATGCCCATGCCTAATACGTTTGCGACGAAGAGATACAGCGCGCTCACTCGTCCACGCATCTCGTTGGGTGTGATGATCTGAAGTGCCGCCGACATCGGTGCACCCGCCACCGAGACAACGAGATTACCGATCGCAGCCATCGCGACGGCAAGCCAGGGAGAGGGCATCAGAGGACCGAGAGCGGACCACGGAATCGCAAACGTCGACGCCCATGCGGCGACACGCATGTTCGCATCCTCAAAGCCCCGCGCGGCACCACGCTCCGCAAACCAAGCTCCGACGATCAGGCCGATGGGTGATGTGATGAGAGCCACCAGGCCCAGCACGTAGCCCGTCTGAACCGGGGTCCAATCGTAGGTGCGTTGATAGAAGACAATGCTCCAAGCAGCAATGCCCGAATGAACAATCGTGGTCAACCCCAGGGCAGTAAACATCGGCAGGTAGCACTGGCGATTCCGGCTGACGAATTCGATGACCGTAGACCATGGTAGCCGTGCCGTGGATGCTGCCGAAAGCCGCCCGCGGCGCCGTGGCTCCACGACACTGAACATCAGTGCTGCAACCAGAAGCCCCGGCAAGCCAACCACGAAGAACACCATCTGCCAGTTGTGAACGATACCGATGATTGGGACCTGCAGATCCGGCACCATCTGGAGCGATTGCACGACGCCCGCCCCGATCATCTGCGCGAGCCCGACGCCGGCGATGGCGCCAAAGCTCATCAGTGCTACGGCGCGGGTAAGCCTCTCCGGCGGAAAGAAGTCGGCCAGCATCGACAGTGTCGCCGGCCCCGTACACGCCTCACCGACCCCTACGCCCACGCGACAAGCAAAGAAGCTCCAGAAATTCTGGGCGATGCCACACAGGGCAGTCATCGCGCTCCAACAGAACAGCCCTATGCCGACAATCGTGCGGCGACTCCTCGAGTCGGCGAGCGAGGCAATGGGGAAGCCAAGGAGGATATAGAAGACCACGAACGCAAACCCCATCAGAACGCTGACCTGAAGATCGCTAAGATGGAGAGTGCGCTTGATCGGCTCGACCAGCAGATTGATGATGCCGCGGTCAAGAAGATTGACCAGCATCGACAGTCCGAACACAAAGAGCGCCCAGCGAGCCTGTGCAATCGGCGGATAGTCGCTCGCCCCTGCGCTTCCTGCTCTATCTGGCAGTTCGCTCGTCGCAGGTGCTGCCAGGTCGAGTCGTGGCGGACTTGGAGTCAACTGCAATTCGCCAACGGGCTGCTAATGCGCCGTATCGCGTTGGGCCTCGATCGCCGAGACCTCGGGACCATACTCGTTAATGGTCGTACGACGCGCATCGCGCTTGAAGCGGAACCGCTCGAAGGACGTGGCGCTGTGCATAGTGCAACGATTGTCCCAGACCACCATGTCGGCCTGGCGCCACTTGTGCGAGTACACGTACTTTGGCTGAGTCGCGAACGCGAAGAGTTCGTCGAGCAGCGCTTCTGCCTGCGCCTGATCCCAGCCCGCGATGCCGACGGCGTGCCAGCCCATATAGAGTGCCTTGCGGCCGCTCGCGGAGGTGCGCACCAGAGGGTGTGTCATACGGGGATAAGACTTACGCATCGCCTCATCGCCGAATTCGACGCCCCTGCGCTGCAGCGCGCGAAACAGATCGTGGTCTGCCTGAAGGTTCTCGATGAGAACCTTCATTGACTGTGGCAGATCCTCATATACCGCACGAGTATCGATGAACTCCGTGTTCGCCCCCTCAGGAGGCACGATGTAGCCCAGAAGAAAGGACCACTTGGTCGGCAGGGAATTGAAGGGACTGTCGGTATGAAATCGCTCGAAGTCCACCGCTTGAGCCTGCGCGTTGGGATTGGGAGGGATGATCTCTCCATGGGGGTCGAGGTTTGAAATGTCGTAGAGCTCAGGTGCGATCCGTTTGCCTCCGGCCGGCGGCAGCTCGAGCGGACCGAAGGCTCGACTGAAGCGGATGTGGTCCTCATCCCTGAGACTGGCGTCGCGGATGATGCAGACGGCATATTGGGCCATCGCGTCCTCAAAGAACTTGACGGTCTCCGGCGTGACGGGGCCCGAAGTGTCGACGCCGACAACTTCACCGATGAACCGTGGGTGTAGCTGAGTGATCTTCATTTGCGTGCTCTCTATCGAAAAGCGCGCCCCCGCTTTGGCGCACCCTTATCGCTATGGGATCGCGGATTCGATCATGTCGGCCGCCTCGGTCATCGCCACGAAGTGGATATCGTGGGTGTAGGGCATTTCCTCAACCCGCCAGCCCGGGCGCTGGCGGAGCTTTTGCGCAAACTTGGTGAACGTATCGTTCTTGTAGCCGGTCGCGAGGACATAGGTCTTCTGCGGGATGCGCTCGCGCGCACCCGTCAGTCGCGGCTTCTCGGAAAAGCAGAAGACCGATTGCGGCGTCCGCAGCTCTTCATAAACCGATCGGGAGTCCGCGTCCATGTGCGCGTTGAATCCCACCAGATTTTTGCGCGGCGGCGGCACCAGGTAGTCGGTCGGATCCGCAGGCACGTGTGGCTCTCCGGGGACGAGATCGTTGAGACACTCACCGTCCTCGGGAAAGAACGCATCCATGTACAGGATGGATTGAATGATGCCCTGTGGCACGAGCTCAGCGGCCACTGAGACCACCATGCCGCCATACGAGTGCCCAAGGAGCAGTATGTTCTCGAGCCGCTCGTACTTGATGACATTGGCCACATCAAGTCCATGCATGGAGAGATTGACGGCACGGCTGCTCAGGTGCACGCGCTCCCCGAGGCCCGTCAGGGTCGGTGTAAAGACACGGTGACCACGCTTGATCAGCTCATCCGCCACAACGCGCCATCGCCACCCTCCGACCCACGCGCCGTGAACGATCACAATCGTTCCACGCTTCTTTGCCATGCTCATCGTCCTCGCCAACTATTGCGCCAGCGGCTTCGCGGGCCCCGATGCAGTTGAAGCCCGTCGGCGCAGCCGATGCCGGGGATTCGTCGTTTCGGTGCCGCCGGCGCAACCATGGCGCTGACTGCGCGAGAGTCGAGCCTCGACGGACTTCAGTTCAATACTGCAATCGTGCGGATCTCATAGCTCATTCGCTTCGGTGACCCGGGCACCGAAGTCGGGTCGACGAACGCCGTGTGTGCCGTCATGTGTCCGCTCGGATCACCGGTATCGCAAAGCCTGAACGCAAGCGCTTCATCGGGTTGCATCTTTGGATAGTAAAACCACCGGTGATTCGCATTAAAGGCGAGGACGAAACCCCTTGAGTCGAACCCACCGGCGAACTCGTCACCGTGCTTCGTCTCTTCTTTGCCGAAGCTCACTCGCATGAGATCAGCCGCCTCGATGCTGCTGGCATCGCACACCCCCAGAGGCATGTTCTCGACAAGGCGTACCGGCGTCCACACATTGATATTGACGAGCCGTTTCTTCGTCAGTTCCTGCGCTCGCTCGGGCGCGAGCTTCGCGATCCAACCCCGCAGGGTGTCTCCATCGAAGTCGACGTGTGCCATGAGTGCAGGCCCACCGGCCTCATCCTGTTCACCTCCCCTGAGGATGCCGAGAAAGGTAAACACATCGCTCGCACCGGTCAGTTCCTTCACGAGCTGTTTCACCTGAGGTTGCCAGCGCCTCTCGACGTCCTGCTTGTCGGCGAAGTCAATGTCGGTCGTGCGGTGCAGGAGAGCAAATCCCCGGGTCGCGAAGTTGGGATTCTCCAGGCGCGCATTGCGGATGCGCATCCGGTGGTCCTCGAGTTTGAAGTTGAAGTCCTTGTTGCCCCAGATCCGACCGCCCTCGGCGGCACGCTCCGGGTACTTGATGATCGCATCGACGTAGGCCGAACCCTTCTCTTGGCTGGTATCAGGATTTGCCACGACTGACCCTCATGTGGGCACCTTGGGCACTGCGCTGCGGTCGCACCCGGCGCCCGGCAACCTTGCAGCGTAGCGAATCACCGCCCCGGGAAAATAGTGACCTGAATTGGACGGTGAGCTTGGAAGCGATCAAGCGCTCCGGTGTTCGCACGCTGCCCCTGGGACGGAGGTCTCTCGCCATGCAGCGGCCGCATCCCCGCGTCTCATGCGACCGCGAGGCCCTCGGCAAAGGGAACGGACTCAACCTTGTGAGCCTGTAGTCGCGGTAGGACTTCTGTTCCGATTCGGCGGATCTGATTCAGGAACATCTCCTGTGGCATGTGCCCACGATTGCAGACCAGGAGAACCGACTCTGCCCCCGCTTCGTCACATTCGGCGATGATCCGCTCGGTCACCTCATCGGGCGTCCCGATCGGCATGTTCTCCGCCGCCCCCCGCAGCGTGTCCATCGTCCAGTGGGTGAAGATGGTGTTGTCCTCTGCCAGCGTCCCCTTCGATCCCCCGCGCAAGTGCTCGAACGCCGTCGAGCTGTAATAGCCCTTCTGCACGTCCTTCTGGAAGACCTGACCGTAGGTGAGGAGGGTATTGAACAGGTACAGCAGGTAGGGCCCGTACTCTTCGACCGCCTTAGCCTTGGAGTCAGCGACATAGCAGTCGATCATGATGTTCAGGCGGTCGGGTGTTACTTTGCGGCCATAACGTGCCTGGCAACGGGCATAGTGGCGAATGGTGTCCTCGCGCCCCGGACCGGCGAAGACCCCTGGGGTGATGGGGATATCGTTGGCGGCCGCCCACTCGATGGTTTCCTTCGAGCCCGTCGCCGGAACCCACACGGGCGGGTGCGGCTGCTGGACGGGACGTGGCCAGATGGACACGTCACGATACGTGTGAAAGGGGCCCTGGAATGAAAAGCTCTCCTCTGTCCACGCCCGACGCATAACCTCGAACGATTCCTCGAATCGCGCGCGGGATTCGGACATAGGGATGTTGAAGATCTTGTACTCCCGCGGCGCGCCACGCCCAACCCCCGCAATCAGCCGTCCGTTCGACAGGCAGTCGATCATGGCGAGTTCTTCGGCCAGGCGAAGCGGCTCGTGCAGCGGCAGCAGGTTGGCATAGATCAGGATCTTCAGCCGCCGGGTGAGCATCGCGATGGCTGCGGCGATCAGATTGGGTGAGTTGCCAAGTCCGTACGGGGTTGCATGATGCTCGTTGATGGCAATGCCATCGAAGCCCTGCCGCTCCAGCTCCACCCAGGCCCAAAGGTGCTCCTGGTAGGTGTCTACGGCGGCCTGGGGGTTGAAGTGACTCTTCCCAAGCCGCGGCATCTCGCCGTTGACCCGGAACTTGTCGACGTTCTCCCCGTATGCCAGCCAGTCGAAAACGAATACCCGCACCTGGACCTCCCCCCAATTACCACCCAGCCGGCTAGCCTTTCTTGAGCCACTCCGCTGGCCCGGTACGGATGTTCAGCTCCTCCAGACGCGCCAGGCGCGCATGACCATCCTGCTGCCAGGGGTCCTGCGCCAGGCGGCCGCGAACCTCGTCCGCGCTCTCGGCGTGAAAGATGAACAGAACATCGTTACTCGGCTGGAGGAGGCCGGCCATCACAATGACCCCTTCCGACTCTAGGCCCCCCATGTACTTCGCATGGCGGTCGAAGCCAACCTGTTCTTGCGGCGGCTTGGCGTGATCCCAGCTCGAACTGCGTTCCACGATTGCAGCAAACATTCGCTTCATGATTATTCCGTTCAGA
>Ga0335081_10006792_pt1 | contig 18241 bp, 18 predicted proteins | sample Lox_Sample_35_FD_206713 | JGI IMG/M metagenome (GOLD analysis project Ga0335081, IMG submission 206713) | Soil microbial communities from Loxahatchee National Wildlife Refuge, Florida, United States - Lox_Sample_3.5 | ecosystem: Environmental > Terrestrial > Soil > Wetlands | place: USA... | reverse complement strand
GCACCCTCGCCGGTCTGGCCGGCGTTTTCGGCAGCGCGGACGGCACAAATTGCGCCGCGCGGTTTTTCGAGCCGGAAGGCATCGCCTTTGACGGCACGAACTTGTTTGTCGCCGACGCCGGCAATCATGCCATCCGCGAAATTTCGCCCGCCGGAACCAATTGGGTGGTCAACACCGTCGCTGGCTGGCCGGGGAATTTCGGCAACGCGGACAATTCGGGCATCGCCGCGCGGTTTTTTTATCCCGCGGGTCTGGCGATGGGCACGAATGGAATTCTTTTTGTGGCCGACTCCGGCAACAATACGATTCGCGCCGGCGCGATGATTACCAACAATCCGCCGGTGATTTTATCGCAGCCGCAAAGCCAGGCCCTGGGCGCGGGCGCCGCCGCGACGTTCAGCGTCGTCGCCAGCAATTCGTCTGCGCTTTATTACCAATGGCAATTCAACAACGCGGCCATTCCGGGCGCGACGGGCGCGAGTTTTACGGTGGCCGACGCGCAGCCCGCGGACGCCGGAAATTATTCCGTCATCGTCAGCAGCGCGACGGGCAGCGCGGTGAGTTCCAACGCGGTGCTGACGGTTTTTGCGATCGTCATCACGAACCAGCCGGCGAGCCAGATTTGTTTGCAAGGCGCGGCGGCGACGTTCAACGTTTTGGCCGGGCCGCCGCCGCTGACGTATCAATGGCTGAAAAATGGCGCGACGCTTTTCAATTCGGCGAACGTCAGCGGCGCGACGACGGCCACACTGACCATCAGCAACGTCACAACCGCCGACAGCGCGAGTTATTCCGTTTTGCTGGACAACGGCTACGAGGCGATCACCAGCCTGCCGGCGACGTTGACGGTGTTTTTCGTTCCGCCGCCAGACACGATTCAGCCGGTTGCGTGGTGGCAATTGAACGAAGGCCTCGGCGCGACGGCTTTCGATTATTCCGGCAACGGGCACAACGGCGCGCTGAATTCCGGCGCGAGCTGGACCAGCAACGGCCACGCCGGCAACGGCGTTTTCTTTGACGGCACTAATTCCGCCAGCATCGTCATCAACAATCCATTTTTCGTGACCAACGATTGGACGGCGGCGTTTTGGGCGAACCGCTGGGCGTCCAAGGATTCGTCCGTGCTGCTCGGCGGGTCGAAGGACGCGCTGAAATTGGAGCAACACAGCCACACGAACCATGTCGGCTACACCATTTACGGCTCCGCCGATTACGCGCTCGGCTACACGACACCGCTGAATACCTGGACGCATCTGGCGTTTGTCAAAACGACGAACGGCGTGGCGCTTTACGTCAACGGCGCCCTGAACAGCACGAACGCAAACAAGGTGTCGCTGGACGCGACGACGCTGGGCTTCGGCCTCGCGGCGGCCACGAGCGATTATTTGGACGCGACGCTCGATGACGTGCGTGTTTACACCAACGCGCTGACGGCGCAGCAGATAACGAATCTTTTCACCTACGGCAGAATCACGCCAGTTCCGACCATCACTTTGACCGCTCCAACCAACGGCGCAAATTTCATCGTCTCCACCAACATCATTTTTTCCGCCAACGTTGCCAGCAACGGCCAAAATCTGGCGTGGGTGGAATTTCGCTCCGCCACCACGAACGTGCTCGGCCAGACCGCCGTTGCGCCTTACAACTGGACGTGGACCAATGTTCCGATGGGAAACTATTTGCTCACCGCGCGTGCCGTTTTCAACGGGACCAACACGGCAGATTCCGCGCCGATCGGCATCATTGTCGCGCCCGCTACCAATCGGGCCAATATCACATTCGCCGTGATGAATGGCCTGTTGAATTTATCGTGGCCGCCCGACCACACCGGCTGGCAGATACAGGCGCAAACCAATCCGCCGGGCGTCGGGCTGACTACCAATTGGGCAGACGTGGCCGGCGCGAGCGCGACGAATCAAATAATCATTCCGATAATTCCCACCAACGGCAGCGTGTTTTACCGCATGGTTTATCCGTGAGGTTGCCGCCGGGATTTTCACCTCGGCAAAATACTTTGTGCCTTCGCCGCTTCATGGTTTAATGCCCCGGCATGTTTTCAACGGAAATCAAATCGGTTCATTTCGTCGGCATCGGCGGCACCGCGATGGCTTCGGTGGCGGCGGCCATGAAAGAAAAGGGCTTTTCGGTCACCGGCTCGGACCAGAATGTCTATCCGCCGATGTCCACGTTTCTCGCCGCGAAACAAATCGAGGTGATGAACGGTTACGCGGAACGAAATCTGGCGCACAAACCCGACCTCGTTGTCATTGGCAACGCGATTTCGCGCGGCAACCCCGAAGCGGAGTTTGTGCTCGATCACAAACTGCGTTATGGCTCGCTGCCGGAACTGCTCAGGGAATTTTTCATTCGCGGCAAACGTTCTATCGTCGTCACCGGCACGCACGGTAAAACCACCACCACGGCGCTGCTCGCGTGGGTGTTCGAGCACAACGGGCTGAATCCAGGCTACCTCATCGGCGGCATCCCGGCCAACTTCAACCAGGGCGCGCGGTTTACCGACTCCGATGAATCGCGAGCAGGCGGCGAATGGTTCATCATCGAGGGCGACGAATACGACACCGCGTTTTTTGACAAGCGCAGCAAGTTTGTCCATTACCAGCCGGAAATCGCCATCATCAACAATCTCGAATTCGATCACGCGGACATTTTTGAAAATCTGGATGCCATCAAAAAATCCTTTTCCCACTTCATTCGGCTGATTCCGCGCAACGGCCTGTTGCTGGGCAACGGCGACGACGCCAATCTGGCGCCGTTGTTGGACGTGAATTATTGCCCGGTGCAGCGCTTTGGCCTGGGAGAAAACAACAAAGTCCGTGCGTTCAACCTTCGCTGCGGTCCGACCGCGAGCGAATTTGAAATCCCGAGCTTTAAATTTCACCTGAATCTGGTGGGCGAATTCAACGTGCGCAATGCCCTGGCCGTCATCGCCTGCGCCAAGCATTGCGGACTGAAAAATCATCAAGTCCAGTCCGCGTTCGATACCTTCAAAGGCGTCAAGCGGCGGATGGAAGTGCGTGGTGTCGCGGGCGGCGTGACCGTGGTGGACGACTTCGGCCACCATCCGACGGCGATTCGCGAGACGTTGAAGGCGTTGCGCTTGAAATATCCGCACGAAAAAATCTGGGCCGTCTTCGAGCCGCGCTCAAACACAACCCGGCGAAACGTTTTCCAATCCGAACTGGCTGGCGCCTTTGCGGAGGCCGACGCCGTGGTGGTGGCTGAAGTCGCGCGGCTGGCACAAATCGCTGTGGAAGAACGGTTAAATCCAGAAAAGTTAATGCAGGATTTAAAAATGGCCGGCAAAGACGCGGCCTATTTGCCGGATGTGGATTCAATTGTTGTGCACATGGCAAAAAATGTACAGGGAGGCGACATTGTTTGTGTCTTCAGCAACGGCGGCTTTGGCGGGATTCACGGCAAATTGCTGGAGCGGCTTGGCAGAAAGTAACTGGGAATTTACCAAATCTCCATTTTCCCGCCACAAATCCGTACTATTTTCTGGCACATGAATTGCGGCATCGCCTGCATGGCCAAAAAGGCAAATCTCGCAAGGCAGTGGCAAGAAGTGATCGGTCAAGCCGAAGTTACTGACCGCCAGCCTTCCGCTCCCGCCACCGCACTGTACATGATGCAGTTACGCTCGGCGGCGCGCAAGATTTCCACGCCCAGACACCGGCTGGCCGTGGCTGTTGAGGATGAGGCCGATGCGGAAAAACCGCATCCGGTTAAAATCCGTCGTCATCGTTGACTCAAATCAGAGCACTGTTCGCCGGCGGCGGATGCCTGGCCGGAAGCAGGCACGCTTCAATGAAACTCCACCTGTTTGAAACCCGCTTCCCGGAGGAATAATTCCAATTCCAACCGCGCGCGCTGGTCCGCGTCGTTCAGGATTCCGGCCGCACGGGCGGCGCGGCGGACGTCGTCCACGGCATTTTCGCGGGCGGTTTGTTCGAGGTCTTTGTCGAACACGCGCAACAGGCCGGTTTCGTGATCAATCACCCGGCTTTGCTTGTCGTCGAGATAGGCGTCGGTGATTTGCGGCGGCGGCAATTTGATCGAAATCCGGTCGCCGGAAATCGTCACGTCCTCCGTCGTGATGCGTTTGAGGTCAATGCCCGCCTTGACGATGCCGTGCGCGAGCAGGAGCACGCGGCTTTCGCCATACCATTTGGCGTCCTCCAACACGACGACCTTTTCCATGACGTATTTGACCGTGACGAGGTCGGACAGCGTTTGCACCTGTTGCACGACCGTGGCGGTGTTTTCAAAGCGCAATCCCGAACCGGTCTGGAGCCAGCGCGAGACGGTGATGCCGAGATAAATTCCGAAAAACAGAACAGCCAGCCCCACTGCCGTGTAGAAAATCTGTTTCAGCCGCCGCATGGGGGAAATGTAATCTGTTCGCGTAAATTGCAAAGCCGGAACAACGGATTTTTGACACAGATGGCACGGATATTCACTGATTGAATCCGTGTTAATCCTTGGAATCTGTGTTCCTGTTTTTCTGGACAAACTTTCTGGCCAAGCGCAAGGTCCAAAGAATGAAAGAGGAAACCAAGCGACTTTGGAAATTCCACTGCGAGGAGGAGAGACACCCCGGCATGTGGCAGCGCTGGTTCAAAAACCAGTGCGTGGCGGTGGGTTGGGCTAGCATGTGGGGTTATCACTTAAGAGGAAAAACAAAAGGTGGTCAACGTTGGCAACGGGTGCGACGCTTAATTGATGAAGAAATAGAGGTCGGAGATTATGTTGTCGCATCACTTCCGGGACATCGAATTGGACGAATCGGAGAAGTTACTGGGAAGGCGATCGAAGACAACAACTGGAACCCATTAGTTCCGAGGAGCCGAACCGAACCTGACGGAGAAAAGGGCAGGCGTATACTCGTCCGTTGGGACCTCACAACTGGGCCGGATAATCGAGATCTCGTGGTAAAGCTTCCTGAGAGTGCACGATTTAATCCTGGAGAAGTTCGTCGGGCCGTTGCTGAAATCAGCCTGCGCAAATTGGGTAACCTATGTCGAGCGATGAACGATCCTGGTAATTGGGTGAGTCTGTTCGAGTTTCCATACGAAAAATCACTGTCAGATTATATTGCTGCGTATCCTCACCGGTTAGAGGATGGCTTTTTACCTCATCCCAGCAAAAAGGTCCGCGAAAGGCAATTTTCCAACGGGAAGAGAGCGGATGTTTTGCTTACCGACAAAAATGACAAACCAGTCATCATCGAGTGCAAACAAAACGAACCGGCTCTGGCGAATGTTAAGCAATTAAGAGGTTACTTGGGTGAGTTCAGAAAAAAAGAAGGAGAGAATGCCCGAGGAATACTTGTTCACGGAGGAGCGCGGAAATTGCGAGAGGATGTACGCCGAGCGGCTCAAAAGAAACCAAGAATTGAGTTGGTTCAATTCCGTGTCGAAGTGGATTTTTCCATAAGCAATTGAAAGTGAGAGCCTCCGTTTTGCACTTCGCCATTAAAATTTAAAATATCCGCATGACTTTGCTGAGATTTCCCGTGTCCCGTCCGCGCCGGCTGCGGCAGTCGCCGGCGTTGCAGCGGCTGGTGGCGGAAACCCACTTGAGCGTTCGTCGGAATTGAGCTATAAGTTTCGCATGACATTGAAAGCCATCATCCACAAGGCGGAAGAAGGCGGTTTTTGGGCCGAGGTGCCGGCACTGCCGGGTTGCCTCACCCAAGGCGAAACGCTCAAAGAATTGAAGGCCAACCTGCGCGAAGCCATCGAACTCTGGCTTTCCGTGGATGATGAAACCATGGAATCCAACAGCAGTGACAAAGTGCTGGAGTTGACTGTGTGAAACAGGTCTCCGGCAAGGAATTTGTCAGTCTCATCCAAAAGCGCGGCTGGATTCTCAAGCGTATCAGTGGCAGTCACCACGTTTTCACCAAAGAAGGCCGGCAGGAACGCATCGTTATTCCAGTTCACGGCAACCGGCCGCTAAAAATTGGTTTATTAAAACACCAGATGAAAATTGCCGGACTTACCGCGTCGGATTTGTGATTGGCGGGTGCGGGTTCCAAATCTAAACTGTTCCCATGACTTTGCCCGGATTTCCCGTCTCGCGTCCGCGCCGGTTGCGGCAGTCGCCCGCACTGCGGCGGCTCGTGGCGGAAACGCACTTGACCGTCTCGCAACTCGTGCTGCCATTGTTCGCGCGCTTCGGTAAAAAACTGCGCCGCCCTATTGACGCCATGCCCGGGGTCTTTCAGCTTTCGCCCGATGAACTTGTGCGCGAAGCAACACGCGCCCATACCTATGGCGTCCCGGCGGTTTTGCTCTTTGGCATTCCCGACAAAAAAGACGCCAGAGCTTCGGGCGCTTATGCGAAAAACGGCATCGTCCAGCAAACGGTCCGGCTGTTGAAAAAAGAAGTGCCGTCGCTGCTCGTGATCACCGACGTTTGCCTGTGCGAATACATGGAGCACGGCCACTGCGGCGTCGTGCGGGGCGGGAAGATTTTGAACGACCCATCACTAGTGCTGCTCGCGCGCACTGCCGCCAGTCATGCGGAGGCCGGCGCCGACATCGTCGCGCCCAGCGACATGATGGATGGCCGCGTTGCCGCCATTCGCGCCGGGTTGGACAAAAACGGTTTCGTGGACACGCTCATCCTGAGTTACGCGGCGAAATTTGCCTCGGCATTTTACGGGCCGTTCCGCGAAGCCGCCGAGTCGGCGCCCAAGTTCGGCGACCGGCGGAGTTACCAGATGGACGCCGCCAACGCGAACGAGGCGTTGCGCGAGGTGGCCCTGGACATCCAGGAGGGCGCGGATATTGTCATGGTCAAACCGGCGCTGGCCTACCTCGATTTGATTTACCGGGTCAAAACCGAATTCGGTTATCCGACCGCCGCCTATTCGGTGAGCGCGGAACATGCCATGATCAAAGCCGCTGCCGCCAACGGCTGGATTGACGAGCGCGCTGTGACGCTGGAATGTTTGCTGGCCCTGCGGCGGGCGGGCGCGGATATCCTCATCACTTACGCGGCGGTGGACGCGGCCAGGTGGCTGAAGGAGTAGAAGCTCCAAATTCCAAGGACCAACATCCAGAGAAGCGCCAATTACCAAGCTTCAAAATGCCAGGCGCTGGCTGACTTTGGGATCAGGAGCTTGAAGTTTCTCTGGAGCTTGGATGTTGTTGCTTGGTGCTTTGTTCATCGTTGCGCTTTTGCGTTTGACCGCGAGTGTCGCGGCGGGTTAGACTGAATTTTCCATTTTTTCGGTATGATCGGGACGATTCGCAAGCATTCAAAGTGGCTGTGGTGGTTTATCGCCGGGCTCACGATTATTTCCTTCATTTATTGGGGTGCCGGGCCTTCGCGCATCGGTGGCGGCGGCGGACGCGCGAGCGGTGATTTTGGCACGATTTACGGGCGCCAGGTCTCGCAGCAGGATTATGTGGACGCCCGAAATGAGTTTTATATTTTTTATCGGCTTAATTACAACCAATGGCCGGACAAAAATCCCAATCTCCCCCGAAACGACCTGGAGCGCGAAATCTATATCCACCTGCTCTTCGATCTGAAAGCCGCCGACCTGGGGATCCAGATCAGCGACGAAACGGCGGCCCAGGTTGCGGCGGAAATGCTGCGCTCATTCGGGCGAAACGGGCAACCGGTGCCGCCGGACGTCTTCGTCAAACAATTTTTGCAGCCGGAAGGCCTGACTGCTGACGATTTCAAGCGGTACGTCCGCCATTACCTGATCATCCAACAACTGGTTCAAACGATGGGTTTGCCGGGCGAACTCATCACGCCGCAGGCGGCCGCCGCGGAGTACGAGCGCGAGCATCAGGAATTTTCCGTGCAAGCTGTTTTCTTCTCCGCGTCGAACTATTTGTCTGCGGTCACGGTCACACCCGCCGCGGCGGCGGAATTCTATACCAACTATCTTGCCGCCTACCGCCTGCCCGATCGGGTTCAGGTCAGCTATGTCGAGTTCAACGTGTCCAATTACCTGGCGCAAGCGAAGGCGGAATGGGCCAGGACGAACTTCGAGGATGTGGTCGAGGCCAACTACCGCCAGCTCGGTCCGGATTATTTTCCCGATGTTAAGTCGCCGGAAGCAGCCAAGGCGAAAATCCGTGAATTGTTAATCCGGAACCGCGCGCTCGCCGACGCGAACCAATCGGCCAGTGTCTTTGCCAGCGCTCTTTTCGCCGTCGAGCCCGTGAAACCGGAGAACCTCGCCACGGTTGCCAAACAAAAAGGATTGACCGTCCATCTCACCGCTCCGTTCGCCGGCACCTACGGCCCGGAAGAATTTGACGCGCCCCCGGAATTTACCCGGACCGCCTTTGAACTGACACCCGACGAGCCGCTCGCGGGCCCGGTTGCCGGGCCGGTGGCCGTTTACATCCTGGCGCTGGTCAAACAACTGCCCAGCGAAATTCCGGCATTCGACGAAATCCACGCCCGCGTCCTGCAGGATTACCGGTTGCACGAAGCCACCGGGCTCGCGCAGGGCGACGGCACAAATTTTTGTTTGAAAGCGACGGTCCAGATGGCGGCCGGAAAGACCTTTGCGCAGGTGGCGGTGGCCGCCGGTTTGCAGCCCCAGGCGTTGCCGCCATTTTCGTTGAGCACCCGGGACCTGCCCGAACTGGGTGATCGTGCCGAACTGAACCAACTCAAGCAGGCCGCATTCACCACGCCGGTCGGCCACGTGAGCGGTTTTGTAGATACGGGTAACGGGGGTTTTGTCCTTTATGTTCAGTCGCGATTGCCGGTGGAACAGGCGGCCATGAACGCACAAATGCCGCAATTCACCGCTCAACTCCGCCACGCGCAGCAGGACGACGCGTTCAACGAATGGCTTCAAGTAGAAGCCAGCCGCGTATTGCGCAACACGCCGGCCTATCAACCGCAAGCAGCGCCGGGCGCCAGATAGATCTCAGGCGCAGGCTTAATCCGCTTTTCGACTGCGGTTGCGATCGGGGCGGCGATTAAAATTGTGAGCAGCATCAAACTCTCGTCTCCCGCCGCCCGCGAGTTTTGGGAAATTCCTGTCCTCTTTGAAGACGAATACCTGCTCGCGCTCGACAAACCTGCCGGACTTTTGACCTCACCCGACCGCTACGACCCGCAGCGGCCCAATCTGATGAAATTGCTCCACGCCGCCATCGCGGGCGGCAAACCGTGGGCGCGCGAGCGCGGGCTGAATTATCTGATGAATGCGCACCGGCTGGATTGCGAAACCAGCGGCGTCATCTTACTCGCCAAATCCCAGCCGGCGCTCGTCACGCTGGCCAATTTGTTCGGCTCTGAAAAACCGCTCAAGCAATACACCGCCCTCGTGCACGGAACACCCGCGGAGGATAAATTCAAGGTGGACGCCCGGCTCGCGCCGCATCCCGTGAAAACCGGCGTGGTGCGCGTGGACCCGAAGAACGGCAAACGCTCACGAACGGTTTTTCACGCGCTCGAAAAATACTCCGGCTGGACGTTGCTCCGCTGTCAACCGCTCACCGGCCGCACTCACCAGATCCGTGTCCACCTGCGCCATGCCGGTTTGCCGGTGGTCGGCGATGAACTTTACGGCGGCCAGCCGCTTTGGCTTTCGCGTTTGAAACCGGATTACCGGCTTAAGCGCGGACGCGAAGAACGGCCGCTGATTTCCCGCGTCGCGCTGCACGCGGAGCAACTGACGCTGCCACACCCCGTTACGGGCGAAACCCTGACTATCACCGCGCCGTGGCCGAAGGATTTGAGAGTGGCAGTGAAATATTTGCGCCAGTTTGCCGTGTAGCGGCGGCTCGGCAGAGCGCCGCCATTAAAAAAGATTCACCGGCGGTCTTCCGACCACCGCTACGAATTTACGAAACTGCCCAATTCAAAATCGCCTTTTGCGCGTGCAGCCGGTTTTCGGCCTGCGTGAAAATCGTGTCCGCGTTGGCCTCGAACGTTTCCTCGTCAATTTCCTTGCCGTGATAGGCCGGCAGACAGTGCATCACCAGCGCGTCCGGTTTGGCCAGCTTCACGAGTTTCTGATTGATTTGATATCCGCCCAACGTTTTCAGGCGCTCGGTAGCTTCAGCTTCGCGGCCCATTGAGACCCAGACGTCGGTGTAGAGCAAATCCGCATCCCTCGCGGCGGCCGGCAAATCCTCGGTGCAAACAATTTTTCCGCCGGCCTGCGGGGATGAAGTGCCGTCGGAACGCTGGCCCGCACGCTTCAAAATCGCGGCCGCCGGCTGGAATTTTTTCGGCGCGGCGATGCGCAGTTGGAAGCCGAGTTTCATCGCGGCAAAAATCCAGGACGCCGCCACGTTGCCCGCGCCGTCGCCGATAAAGGTTACGACCTTGCCCGCGATTGGTCCGCGCCTTTCCTTGAACGTGAAAATGTCGGCGATGATCTGGCACGGATGCTCATCGTCGGTGAGCGCGTTGATGGTCGGAATCTGGGAAAATTCCGCGAACTCCTCCACGTCGCGCTGGGCAAACGTGCGGATGACCGCGCCTTGGACCATCCGGCCCAGCACCCGCGCCGTGTCCTTGACCGGCTCGCCGCGGCCGAGCTGGATGTCATTCGCGTTGAGAAACATCGTTTGCCCGCCGAATTCGCGGATGCCGACTTCGAAGGAAACCCGCGTGCGCGTGGACGATTTGGAAAAAATCAGCGCCCAGATTTGGCCCGCCAGCGGTTTGCGATCCTGCCGCGCCCGTTCGCGTTTAAACACCACGGTGTCACGCAGAATTTTCTCAATGTCCGCGCTCGGCAGCTTTTCCAATGACAACAGATGCTTCATTCTTAAGGATTTTGGGCATTTTGCCCAAAGAAAGGTTATACCCCAAGGCCGGCCGGACGTCACTTCTTTTTGCGCGCGGCATCGGCCGCGCACCAGAGATACCAGGCGGCCGTGGTGCGATGCGGACGCCAGCGTTCCCCGAATGCCAGCAGTTCCTTCACCGTCGGCAAGGCACGCTGTTTATAGGCGTGGCGGAAACCGTTGCGGACGCCGAAATCGTCCGCCGGCAGGACATCCGCGCGGCCAAGTTGAAAAATCAGCAGCATCTCCACGGTCCAGCGCCCGACACCGCGGACTGCCGTCAGCCGCTCGATGATTTCGTCATCGGACAGTTTCGCGATCTGCCGTGAGGCCGGCACTACGCCGTCCAAAGTTTTCGCCGCGATGTCGCGGATGGACGCAATCTTGGCGAAGGAAAATCCGCAAACGCGCAATTGTTTGTCCGTCACCGACGCCAAATCTTCCGCGCGCGGGAACTTTCGTCCGGGAAACAATTTCTTGAAACGGGCGAGAATGTGGTTCGCGGCCGTGCCGTTGAGCTGCTGGTGGGCGACGGCCATCACCAGCGATTGAAACGGTGGCCGTCGCGTCTCCGGCGTCAGGTCACATTTCCCTTGTTCGTGGATGAGCCGTTTCATCACGGGATCGCGTCTGGCCAGATATTTGTGAGCTGCGGCGTTCATCTTTTCAAAAAACGCCCTCACCCTGACCCTCTCCCATCCGACGGGAGAGGGAACAGCTGTCGTCTGCTTTCGAAAATTCGGAAAGTCGTGGAGCAGAAACCGGTCGTGTTTTTGCCGGAAGACGGGAAACCATTCTCCCTCTCCGCTCCATCGGCTGGAGGGGAGAGGGCCGGGGTGAAGTGAGGAGCTTTTTCACGCCAGCGATTTGACGGCCTCCTCGATGCGCGCGATGCCTTCGCCGGCTTCCTGCGGTTTAAGATTCAGCGGTGGCAACAGACGCACAATTTGCGCGCCCGCCGGAATGGTCATCACGCCGAGGTGGTGCAGCCGATTGACAAATTGGAGGGCCGCGATTTTGTCACTCGCGGCCAGCTTGGGAACCTTCTCTTTTTCAACCAATTCCAGGCCAAGCATGAAACCGAGGCCGCGCGCCCGCCTGACCACCTGTGGATAATTTGTCGCGAGGCGTTCCAGCTCTCGCCTGAACCATTCGCCGAGCTTGCGCGCATTTTCGTCAAGCCGCTCGCGTTCGATGACCTCGAACACCTTGAGCGCGACGGCGCAGGCGAGCGGCGTGCCGCCAAACGTCGTGGCGTGGGTGCCGGGACCCAGCAAATCGGCATACGGCGCCCGCACCCAGAATGCGCCGATGGGAAATCCGCCCCCGAGCGATTTGGCCATCGAAACACCGTCGGGCAAAAATGTGCTGCCAGCATCTTGCTGGCAGTTCTGACTTGAAGTTTGTTCTGCCGGCGGGACGCCGGCAGCACGTTGTTCCAGAATTCGTTGGAAACTTTGAAATCGTCCCGTGCGGTAATGTCCGCACTGCACACCGTCCATGAACAGCAACAGCTTTTTCTCGTCGCACAAGGCGCGCAGGCCCAGCAGATATTCGGGCGCGGCTGGCGTGATGCCACCTTCGCCCTGCACACCTTCAATCATGATGGCGACGGTCGCGGGCGAAAGGGCGTTGCGCGCGGCAGCCAGGTCATTGAACGGGATGTGCCGGAAACCCGGCGTCATCGGCTCGAACCCTTTCTTCACCTTGTCCTGGCCGGTCGCCGCAATACCGGCCAGCGTCCGTCCGTGAAAGGAATTCGTGGCCGTCAGAATCTCAAAGCGGCCTTCATCGTGGCCGAATTTCCGCGCCAGTTTGAACAGTCCCTCGTTGGCTTCCGCGCCACTGTTGGCAAAAAAGCATTTGCCCGGGCCGATGCGCTTGACGAGTTCGGCGGCCAACCGGCCCTGCGGTTCGGTGAAATAGAGGTTCGAGACGTGGATGAGTTTTCGCGATTGCTCGGTCAGCGCCTCAGTGATGGCCGGGTGCGCGTGGCCGAGGCAGCACACCGCTATGCCGGCGCCCAGATCGAGATAGCGTTTGCCGGCGACATCGTACAAATAACTGCCCGCGCCGTGGCTGAGGACGAGGTCGAAGCGTCCATAGCTGGGCACGACGTTCTTACTGAACAATTCCCGCACGGACTCGTACTGGTTATGCACGAGCGGCGGCGGTGCTGGCGAAACGATTTCTTTCATTTACGATTTTGGATTTACGATTTACGAGCTGCGCCCGTTTCTGAAATCCGGTTCAATCGTAAATCGTAAATCGTAAATCGCAAATCACTTCTCGTTTTTAAGAGCGTCCCAGGTTTCGAGGTAATGCGCGCGGACAACAGGATTTACCGCCAGGTCGCAAGGCAAATTGCGATATTTGATAAGTTCGACAACGTCGGCTTTGTCCTTCAGCCGCCGCGTTGGGTTGTTCGCCCAACTGTCAAGTTTCAGCGAAATCAATTCTTCCAACGTCACAATTTGGATTTGATCGGCAACCTCCGCGGGTTGCGGAAACGGCACTTTGCCGCCGCGCTGCAAAACTTTTCCTGCCGGCAGCAAATCAACCATCACGCCGTTGCGCCGGTCTTCGACGCGGTCCTGGACTTTGGGCACGCGACAAAACGGACCAGTCGGACTGGCGGTTGGAATTTCCACCGCCTCCAACACGTACGGCACGACGATGTCCACATCAATCGTCACGCGCGGATAACCGTGCTCCTGCACCGCCAGGCCGCCGACGACGAGATGCGGAATCTCATGTTCCGCCAGTGTGGACGCCACCGTCCGGGCGGTTTCCACAATGCCGGAAGTTCCGGTGTTCTCGCGCAAAATGTAAGCCGCTTGGTTGGTCACGCTGACAGGTTCGCATTTCCTGCCGATAAAATTAAAGCACGATTTCCGTGCCGACGCCGGCGTCGGTGAAAATTTCCAGCATCACGGCGTGCGGCACGCGGCCATCCACGAAGGAAACCTTTTCCACGCCGGATTGCACGGCGGCGACGGCGCTGTCCACCTTGGGAATCATGCCCCGGTCCACGATCCCGGCCGCTTTCAACCCCGGGACCTCGTTGGTTTGCAAATGGGCGATGACGGTTGAAGCGTCTTTCGGATTACGCATCAAGCCGGGAACGTCAGACATGAACACGAGCCGTTTGGCCTTGAGCGCAATGGCGGTCATGGCGGCGGCCACGTCGGCGTTGCAATTGTAAATCTTCCCGTCCTCGCCGCGCGCGGTCGGGCTGATGACCGGCGTGAAGCCGCACCAGATGCTTTCCTTCAGCGGCGCGGCGTTGACTTCCACCACTTCGCCGACGTAGCCGATGTCAACCTTCCTGCCCGGATTATCCTTGTCGTCGAGCAACAGCTTACGGCACTTGAAAATGTCCGGCCCGGCAAAACCGACCGGTCTGCCGCCGAGGTCCTTGATGGTCTTGACAATTTCCGGGTTGATTTCACGCGACAACACATCGTCCACGATTTTCGCCGTGGCTTCATTGGTAACGCGCTGGCCCTGGACGAAATCCGCCTTCAGGCCGGCCTTTTCCATCGCGCGGGTGATGGCTTTACCGCCGCCGTGCACGACGACAGGATTGATTTCAACGGCTTCGAGGAAAACAACGTCGCGGGCGACACTCTGGCGGACGTTGGCGTCGGGCGAGTCCATGAAACTGCCGCCGTATTTGACGACGAAAGTGGCGCCGTTGAATTTCTGGATATACGGCAGCGCTTCCAGGAGCGTGTTGGCTTTGGCGATCAGGTCTTGCACGGCCTATTCGTAGCAGGAACCCGGCGGCCAATGGAAGCGCGATTGTCACAACATTTTTGCTTTCGCTGGCGCGGGGCTTTTCCTAAATTACCGCCGTCATGCCTGAAATTGCGAAATTCGTAAACGGCGCTGCCGCGAGCATCACCCCCGCCATCGCGGAGAAGGTCGTTCGTCAATTGCCGCAGTGGAAGCTCGAATTTACGCAGATCAACACACCGCATTTCCCGCACCTGGTGGACCAACTGGAGTTTCTCGCCAATGCCGTTGAAGACGCCGTCGAAGGCGCGTACAAGGATTTGCCCTACACCGCCGTCGCGCAGGCGGTCTTTGCGCTGCTCTACGCGCACAAAAAAATGGGCATCATTCCCGACAGTATTCTGGAACTGGGCCGGGCGGATGATTCAAGCGTCGTGCGCGCCGTATTGATTCAGAACGAGAAAACCTTCGCTGCCTATGCCGCCGCGCAGGCCATCAACTGGCAGAAAATCACCAGCCAACCTTGAAACGGGCAAAATGTGACGGGTGACGGGTGGCGAGAAAAGTTCACCGATCCACACCGCGTTTTTTTCACGTCACTCTCCACCTGTCACTCGTCACTCTAAAGCTCTCAACCGCCGACGCCGGCGTATTCCTCGTCCGTCCGCAGGTCCATCCCCATGAGCACGTAATCGTGCGTGACGGCCTTCATGTCGAGCACGTAATCCTCCTGCCGCAGCAAATGCTGGAAACCGATATGTTCCAGCGCCTGGATGGCGACCTTGCGTTCGCCGTTCAACTCCGCCTCCAGCCGCCGCAATCCGAGGATGCGCGCAATCTCGACCACTTCCGCGACCAGGATTTTCGCCACGTCGCGCCCGCGGTATTGCGGATGCGTCAGCACCGTGACGAGGCCGATGTGGCGCTTCCAGCCGCCGAACCGCTGGTGCAACGTCGCCTCACCGATGACTTTCTGCCGGTGCAACATCAGCAGGGGCAGGTTCCGCTCAAAATCCGCATGCCGGCACCAGTCCTTGAACATTGCGCGGTCGAAGATCGGCTGCTTGATGAACAGCCGCTCCTCTTCAGGCACGGCGAGAAAAAACTTGTGCAGGCGCACGTCGTCCCGCTTTTCCAGCGGGCGCACTGTGCAATCCGTGCCGTCGCGCAATTTCACCGTGAAGGGGAACTTTTCCAAAGCATATTCAAGCATCATAGTCGGCCTTTCGTTGCCGCCATTTCTCTAACATAAAAACCGCCGCCTGAAAAGGGGCGAGGGGCCGTAATTGTGAGATTGCGGACGAATTTAGTCCCGCGAATGCTCTGGCTGACGGCGGCTGATTGTGATTGCCGAAGATTCCTTGCCAGCCGCGCCGCAAAGGTTTAACAAAATCCCGTGCAAGTTCCCCTGGTGATGACGATCATCGGCCCGGACCGGACTGGTCTGGTCGAAGCGGTCGCGCGCCTCGTGGCCGATCATGGCGGCAATTGGCTGGAAAGCCGCATGTGCCGGCTGGGCGGCGAGTTCGCCGGCATCCTGCGCGTCGAATTGCCGCCTGAGAAAAAGCAGCCGCTGCTCGCCGCCCTGCAAAGAATTTCCGGCCTCACGGTCGTGGCCCAGCCTGATACAACGACGCCGGGTGTGACAACGGGCCGCTCGGTGAAGCTGGAAGTGGTCGGCCATGACCGGCCCGGCATCGTCCGTGAAATCACCAGCGCCCTGGCCCGCGCGAATGTGAACGTCGAGGAATTTTTCAGCGAAATCGTCAGCGCCCCGATGTCCGGCGAGACCCTGTTTAAAGCGGTCGCCCGCCTGCAACTGCCTGAAGGCTGTGATCTGACTGCGCTGAAAACGGCCGTGGAAAAGATCGCTGCCGATTTGCTGGTGGACGTTTCGTTCGCCGAACTTCGCGATCACTAATAAGGGACTTGGTTGTCCCGGCCGGCGGGCATAGCCTGCCGTCCGGCAACCGGCAGCAAAACGTGCGCGACTTCGTCCAACCGCGAATTCTGAAATTGGCGGGTATCGCCGCGCTCGCCTCTGCGCTCGCGTGCTATCCCCGGTTGTCACTCTGGCTGAACCGCCCCGCCCCGCTCTGGTATTTGGAAACCGCGATTTTCTTTTGCAGCATCGTCCTTTGGGGATTCGTCTTTGCGTGGCACACGCGATACACCCACCGGCCGGTGTTCCTCTTCGGGATCGAACCCGGACCATGGGTGGCGGTGACTCTGATTGGACTCGTCGCTGCCCTGCTGTTTCATTTGTTTCTGGACCCGTCGCTCCGGCCCAAACTGCCGGAGGAATATCCGGCTGACCTGAAGCAATGGATTGCGTGGCTGCTGTTTTCCCTGGCCTTCAACCAGTTGTTCCTGCTCTTTGCCCCCTTTGCCTGGTCCATGCGGCTTTTTAAAAAGCGTTGGGCGGCGGCCAGCTTGACCGTTCTGTTTGGAATCTTCGTGCAGGCGCTCAAAATGCAGTCCTCGCCGGTGCCGATTTCACCTGCGCTCTTGGCGATGTTCATGGCCGGCAGAATCGTCATGGGATTTCTCGCCGTCTGGTTTTATCTGCGCGGCGGCGTGATGTTGATCTGGTGGTGGACGCTGCTGTTTGACGCCAGAAATTTGCTGAATTTGGCGGGCAATCCTTGAGTGCGAGCAGCCGAACTCAAAATTTCATGTTCAACCGCGCCGTTTTGATTAACCCTTCGCGCGATGTTTGAACTGCTCAAAACCGATTCACACACCAAAGCGCGTTTGGGAAAACTGACCACCGCGCACGGCATCGTGGACACGCCGGTGTTCATGCCCGTCGGCACGCAGGGCAGCGTCAAGACGCTCGACCCGCGCGAACTCGGCGAACTGGGCGCGCAAATCATCCTCGGCAATTCCTACCATCTCAGCATCCGGCCCGGACTCGACATCCTCCGCGCCGCGGGCGGGTTGCACCGGTTCATGAGTTGGGAGAAGCCGATTCTGACCGACAGCGGCGGTTACCAGGTTTTCAGCCTCGCCAAAATCCGGAAAACCAAACCGCATGGTGTCGAATTCAATTCGCACGTGGATGGCACGCCGCTGTTCCTCGGTCCGAAAGAGGCCATGGAAATCCAGCGCGTTCTGGGCTCGGACATCGCCATGGTGTTCGACGAATGCCCGCCGCACGACGCGCCCGCGCGTGAACAGCGCCATGCCGTCGAACGCACCGTCCGTTGGGCGCGCGAATGCCGCGAACAACCCCGCGCCGACGGTCAACAGGTTTTCGGCATCGTACAGGGGGGCGGCAACGTTGCGCTGCGCGAAGAATGCGCCCGGGCACTCGTCGCGCTGGACTTCGACGGCTATGCCATCGGTGGCGTGAGCGTGGGCGAACCGGAACCGGAAATGTTCAAGGCAATTGAAATGACGGAACCATTCCTGCCCGCGCACAAGGCGCGTTACGCGATGGGCCTGGGCACGCCCGCGCAGTTGCTTGAACTCATCGCGCGCGGTGTGGACATGTTTGATTGCGTGCTGCCGACGCGTGTCGCCCGCAACGGTACGGCCGTTACGCGCCGCGGGGCGTTCGGCCTCAAAGGCAGCGCTTACAAGGCCGACTTTCGCCCGATTGAGGACGGCTGCGGTTGTTTCGCCTGCAAACATTTCACCCGCGCGTACCTCCGGCATTTGCTGAACGTGAATGAAATTCTCGCCCTGCGGAT
>Ga0335081_10006791_pt1 | contig 18242 bp, 16 predicted proteins | sample Lox_Sample_35_FD_206713 | JGI IMG/M metagenome (GOLD analysis project Ga0335081, IMG submission 206713) | Soil microbial communities from Loxahatchee National Wildlife Refuge, Florida, United States - Lox_Sample_3.5 | ecosystem: Environmental > Terrestrial > Soil > Wetlands | place: USA... | reverse complement strand
CAATTGCTCACCGGTGGTCAACCCGTTCGGCCCGATCGGCTCCCCGAGCGCGAACTCACCACCCGCGCAGTTCAGCGTACGCGCGCGTTACGAATGGACTGTCTCCGAGTACGTCCCTTTCATTCAATTCAGCGCCACTCACACGGACCATTCCTTCACTCAGTCTGGTTCGAATCCATCGTTCTCGTCCGCTGCTTCGGTCAGCACTGCTCAGTTGCGGTTCGAGATTCCGTCTTACTCAACCTTCGAAGCTTCATGCGGCGTTTCGAAGGATCCCTGGTACGTGACTGTGTATGCCGAGAACCTCGCGAATTCGAACGCGAGTACCTTCATCAGTAGCGATCAATTCATCGTCGCGGAGACCCCTTTGCGTCCCCGGGTGATCGGCGCGTCTTTCGGCTACAAGTTCTGATTCGGCGGCTGCCAAGCCGCATGAACGATGGCCGTCTCCTGGAGACGGTCGCGACGGACGTCTGCAACGTCGGCTAGCGCCGCGATCATACGTCTGGCTCATCCGTGAAGATCGATAAGAATCGCCCACAACCCGAAGGAGCTTCCGGTGGCTGCTGGTCGTCATTTTCTATCCGTGCCGGGTCCCACCAACGTCCCCGACCGAGTGATGCGAGCCATGGTGATCGCGATGGAGGATCACCGCTCACCGATCTTCCCGGAGCTCGCGCGCGCCTGCCTCAACGGCTTGAAGCCGGTGTTCAAGACCACGAGCGCCGCGACATTCATTTTCCCCTCCTCCGGGACCGGATGCTGGGAAGCGGCGCTGACCAACTGCCTGAACGCCGGCGACAAGGTGCTAGCCTCGCGCTTCGGCCAGTTCAGCCACCTCTGGATCGACATGTGCCAGAGACTCGGCTACGAGGTCGAGATCCTCGAGACGCCGTGGGGCGAGGGCGCGCCGGTGGAGCGCTATCTCGCGTCCTTGAGCGCGGACAAGCAGCACAGGATCAATGCGGTTCTGGTCTGCCAGAACGAGACCGCGACGGGCGTCACCAGCGACGTCGCCGCGGTCCGTCAGGCGATGGACAACGTGAACCACCCGGCGCTTCTCATGGTGGACTCAGTGAGCGCGCTCGCGAGCATCGATTTCCGCATGGATGAATGGGGCGTGGACGTCTGCGTCAGCGGCTCGCAGAAGGGTTTGATGCTGCCCGCCGGACTCGGCGTCACCTGCGTGAGCCAGAAGGCGCTCGCGGCCTCGAAGAAAGCCACCTCCAGGCGCTGCTATTTCGACTATGCGGACATGGTCCAGGCGAATGCCTCGGGATATTTTCCGTACACGCCGGCGCTGCCGATGCTCTACGGCCTGCGCGAGTCGCTCGCCATGCTCGCTGAGGAGGGCATGGAAAACGTGTTCCGGCGCCACGCCTACCTCGCCGGCGGCGCTCGGGCGGCGGCACTCGAGGGCTGGAAGCTCAAGCTCTGCGCCGCCGCGCCCAAGTGGTACTCGGACACGGTCTCCGCGATCATGGTGCCCGAGGGAATCAACGGGGCCGAGGTGATCTTGCGTGCCTTCACTCGCTACAATCTCGCACTCGGCGCGGGACTCTCCAAGGTCGCCGGAAAGCTGTTCCGGATAGGGCACTTGGGCGATCTCAACGAGCTCATGCTCTTGGGCGCGATCGCGGGGGCCGAGATGGCCATGCTCGACGTCGGCGTCAAGATCGAGCCCGGGAGCGGTGTGGCCGCCGCACAGAGGTACTGGCGCAGCCACGCGGCGGCGCCCGCGCTCCAAGCGGCGCCGAAGACCGGCAAGGCGGCCTGATGCGCCGGGTGGTGTTCCTCGATCGCGCCTCGCTCAAGGCGCGGGTGCGCGAACCCAAGGGCGCGGCCGAGTACGTGGAATACGACAAGACCTCGATCGAAGACATCGTACCGCGCCTCGCCGGCGCGCAGGTCGCCATCGTCAACAAGCTACCGATGCGCGAGCCGACGCTCGCGAAGCTGCCCGATCTCAAGATGATCGCCGTCGCCGCCACCGGGTATGACGTCATCGACGTGGCGTATTGCAAGAGTCACGGCATCGCGGTCGCCAACATCCGCAACTACGCCGTCCACACGGTGCCGGAGCATGCCTTCGCCATGATTCTCGCCTTGAGACGCAACCTCCTCGCCTACCGCGAGGACGTCGAGCGCGGGGTGTGGAATCGATGCGAGCAGTTCTGCTTCTTCACCCATCCCATCGGGGATCTGCACGGCTCCACCTTAGGGATCATCGGCGAGGGCGCCATCGGCCAGGGAACCGCCGCCATCGGACGCGCCTTCGGCATGAAAGTGCTGTTCGCCGATCACCCGCCCCCGAAGGCCGATGGCGTCACCTTCACGCCGCACGAGGAGGTCCTCGCACAGTCCGACGTCCTCTCGCTTCACTGTCCCTTGACGCCCGCGACGCGCAACCTCATCGACCTTGCGGCGTTTCGCAAAATGAAGCGCACCGCCATCCTCATCAACACCGCCCGCGGCGGGCTCGTGGACGAGCAAGCCCTCCTCCAGGCCCTCGACGAGGGCCTCATCGCGGGCGCCGGCTTCGATGTGCTCACAGTCGAGCCGCCCCGCGACGGCCACCTCCTGCTCGACGCCCGCCGCCCGAATTTCATCTTGACCCCGCACATCGCCTGGGCCTCGGACGGCGCCATGCAGTTCCTCGCCGACCAGTTGATCGATAATATCGAGCTCTGGGCCGCGGGTACGCCGCAGCACCTCGTAACCTGACAAGACCGCGCTCCCAACGTTGGCGACTCCGCCGTCGACTGAACCTCTGGGTTCAAACAGGTCAGATGAAACTCAAGATGAGTTCGTCGCCAGAAACTCTATATCGGCGGGGGACTCTGCACATAAGGGGCCTGCCGTGCCTGCGGCCGAGGAGCTCAACGCTGATGAGGAGCCGGTTTGGCTGGCGGAGCTCCTTGCCGAGATCGATCTCATCATTATCGGCATCCGCGCGGAGGATGCCGCGCAGAAGCGGCATTGGAGGGGCCTACGGCGCGATCTGCCCTTGATGGTGCGCGCCGCCCGAACGGCCCGCGGTATAGCGCCCGACCTGGCGGCCTCAACTCTCAGCGCGGTGATTGCTGCCGTTCAGACTGCGATCCTGCTCTATCACCTGCAGCTCGGCGATCGATGAGCCCACGCGGGCCATATGCGGGCTTCTCTGGGCCTGAATCCGCTCATACGCCTCGTGGCGATGCACGGGAACTGCGCGCGGGGCGGCGACGCCAAGCGGTACCTCGCTTCCGCGGATGGGATCGAATAAGTATGCAAAGACCTTTTTTCTAGCTATTCCTCTAACCATACCCATGCGGTACCCCGCACGGTACCCCAAGGGGTCAGCTCGCTCCAGTTCATAGCAAGCCCACTGCAAGTCCACGCTTTTCGAGATTCCACACGGGAATGCGTCCATATCCATGGATGCGGGTCGCACCAGCTGGCCCTGGACGGTGATCGAAATTGGCACTGGTATCCTGCTGCAGGTGGCGGCGTTTTTGGTTTACGCCGCGGGCCGGGCGATGAGCGGCTTCAGGCTTTCCGGGATCAGGCTCAGCTCATAACGAAAGCGCAGTCGGGAACCGCTCGGCATGGAGATGGCCCGAAGGACGTGCTCCCGGTAGCGCGGGGTGAAGCCGGAGGATAGGCACAGCAACATTACTGGATCCCTTCGCCGCCACCATCCGTTTGCGGCGCTTGATCGGTATGCATCAAAGCGTGGACCAGAGCAGCAGCGGCCTGAGCCACCTCGCTGGCTTCGCCTGCTCGCTGGATTCGGAGCCAAGCCTTCCGTTGCAGAGGAGCCGCCGGCTCAGACTTCCCCTCGTGCTCGCCCGGGACGGCCTCCTGCAGGCGCGACAAGTCAAAGTGCACGGCGAGCTGCTCGATCTCTGCAGGCCATGGGAGGGCTGCGGGACCGCTCGCGGCGGTGAGGATCACCGCGCGCTTCGGCCCCGCCGGTGGGTCCAGAATCGCAGTCACCACCTGTTCGAGCAGGACCGGGGCATAGAGGCACAGGTCCGAGAGGTTGGCGTTCCGAAGGAGAAGCACGCCCGGGCTGCCGTTCGCGAAACAGTGCACAACCTCATCGCCCGAGGTTAACCCAAGGGGCACGTCGAGGCACACGCCCCCGGTGCGGTTAAAACTCCGGGCGGCTCGCATTCCCACGGCCGCGGCCCCGGCTCCGGCAAAGACGATAGGGAGACCCTGCTCAGCGGCCATCTGCATCGCGGCCGCGGCACGCCCGGACAATTCCTCCGGGAGCCCCAAAGAGCGAAACACATCCGCTGTGTCAATAGCGACCGAACTAAGCTCGCTGACTTTGCACGAGGGCTGAGGAACCGCGACGGGAATCGCGGCAGGAGGAGCCTGCGTGGGGGTGACCACCGTATCGCCTGACAGCACCTGCAACAGCCCGAGATTAGCCAGGGTCTCCGCCTCTTTGTTTCTGGCGGATTCAAACGCTCGCCGCATCGCCTTGCGCAGGTCGGTGACGCGCTCGTCCAACTCGGCCTTGAGTTTTTCCAACTGCTCCTCGGTCACCTCACGCTGCCGTCGCAAGTCGGCAAGCTGTTTCTGTTCTTTTTGCACGCCCAACTTGGCGTCAGCGATCAACGTTTGCTTTCGGGCCTCGATGTCTTGAACCACTGCAGGACAGCCCATGAGCTCCGCGATCAGTTGATCGTACTCCTCGTCCCGCCGTGAGAGCGTCGCGAGTCTCCCCAGGATTCGGGATTGACGTGCGCTCTTGAGCGCATCGGCCTCCTCAGCTCGCAGATAGTCCGCAATCGCGTTCATCTGCTCGCGACTGACTTTGATCGCCTTGCGCTCGCTCAAGGTGCGAAGCAGGCGTCGGGCCGATGCCGCGAGCGGCGCGCAGTCGTAACGGGTCGACGAGGGCATGAGGGGCCCCAATACGAAGGTCCCGCGCCTGAATTCAGTGGCTGCAATGCTCGACCACGAGTCGAGCAGCCAATCAAACTCCGCCGCTTCCACCCGCGAAAGCGGCTCCACGCGTGCTTTCAGACACAAGCCGTCGTTGGTGATGAAGACCGGGTTCAGTCCCCGACCCTTCTTTGCGGTCTGAAGAATCCACTCGCGAACGCTTTCCGGCTCATCGGAGCGATGGGGTACATACACCACTTCATAGAGAGGGCGCCCGTGTGAGAGTGCCCGGACTTTAATTGGTCGCTGGTTGTCGAAGCGCTCGATGTCATAGCTCATGGGACGGTTAATCGTCGGGGTGATCCCCACGTCCGGGAAGAGAATGACCCTGCCCTCTTCCGGAAGCGCGACCTTGAGATCGGGATCGGACAGTGTGAATACTTCCCTTTGGTCTATAAAACCTTCCACCTCGAGAAAATAGGTGCTGCCGGTGAACCGGCCCGTGCGCGTAGCGACGACCTGAAAGCTTGTATAGTCCGCATCGGGATCGAGCGTGCGGATCTTGGGTGCGGCGGCTTGTACGCCGCGTTGGGGCGGTGATACCGGCGCGACTACTCTCGGCGTCTGCAGCCGCTCACGTAATCGAGTGAACTGCGGCGGGAGTTCCCCGGTCAACTCGGCGTTTGCGTTACCGCTTCGAGCCGCCTCCTCGATCTGTGCCAATAGCCGCACCCGCGGATCATCTATGGCGGATAGCGGGGATTCGCCCCGCGCCCAGGCGACGAGAGCCTCGAGCGTCGGCTCGCTGAATTCAATGGACTCCTCCTCGTGCCCGGATGAAACCGCGGACGGTCCTTCGTCAGAGTCGGTGTGCCGCGGCTCGGACGCCAAAAACTGCAGCCAGTTCTCGTCTGGCTGATCGCTGTAGAGGTTATCGAGCCCACAGCGCGCGAGCTCTCGCATCTCGTCTTCGTCAAAGACCACTCCCTCGTGCTCAATCGCGAGAAATCGCGGTGCGAGTTGATTGACGAGATGGTCCGGATGCTCCGCCGCTTCGGTTTTCAGCCACTCCGACAAAACGCCATGCGCCTTCTCGGAAAAGCGCACGATGGTCCGGATGGCCTCGTCCCGATTTCCGGGCAAGCGTTGAATTTTATGTTCTCCCGCGAGGATCAAGCGCTTTTGGGATGAACGAAAGAACGCCTGAAACTCGTCGTCGGTGAGGGCGTATTCCAGGAGCATGGACATTCGATCGGGGTCCACGCCGCGAAAGTTCATGCCGCTGTCTCCATGGCGGTCACGAAGGATCGCAGTTGCGGTTGCAGTTTGACCGGCCAGCGTCGGTACGAGAGGCCCCTCAGCATCGGATCTGCGCCCAGTTCACTCGGCACGTGAAGGGCGATTCCCTCGTTGCACCCCATAGGAAGAGCCACCGAAATCAGCCAGCGTGCGGTGGGATACAGATGCTCGAGCCTGCGCGCCGGTTCGGTCAGCGCAATCAATGGGGGACTCGGCCAACGCACAAGGCCGAGATTACCTGCCGCCACGACTCGGCCGGCCGGATGGGCCAAGTCTAGAGACTGCGTCGTCTCTTCCAAGGGGCGGCCGTCGACCTTGATGAGCTTTGCGAGCAACGGCGGGGCCCAGGAAATCGTGACCGGCCCTTGAGCATCCTGCCCACCCGCTCGATCAAGCATATTCTGTGCTGCAAACAAGTCGTAGGACGCGTCACCGAGGGTCACCCGAATCGGCGCGGCGGCTTCCGGGGGCTTCAACTTCAGGTCGAAGATCAGGATCTCGACCCCGTTCACGGCCACGACCCAGCGGCCTTCTTCAGGGTCATTCCAACTCAACATTTGGCTGTAGTTGCTCGCCGCGAGCACCGTCGACCCGCCCAGGGGACGGATCTGCAGATCGACTGGTTGGTCGCTGCGGACCTCGAGTGCTCCAGGGAGGACCGGGAATACCGGAATACCTTCGCTCGTGTGTGCAACAGGAAACGCCGACTCAATCCAGACGCGCGCCTGGTGAGGCCGAATCTGTCGCTCCAGCCAGCAGGCGATTAGTTGCGCGTCCTCGCGCGTCACCTCATCGGGAAGGCCGACGTAGAAAACGTGCCAGCCGCCCGCCGTGCAGCGAAGTTCACAGCCCGTGAGTCGCGCCGCAGCTTGCGCGCCGAAGCTTAAGTCTCTCGTCAAGGCCCATACCGAGTCGCCCAAACGCAAGGGTTGAGAGGGCCCGATTTTCCGACCCGGTGACTCCGTCGCATCGAAAAGGTTTAGGCCCGCTTCGAGTGAGTTGTCACCCAGATCCAACCGGGACAGGTAGTCCTCTGAGACCTCACCCTCAACGGTGACCGACCACTGACCATCGACGAGATCAAATGCAATCATTTGACCGCGCTGAAGGTGTTGAGCGGTCATGCGACGCACCACTTGATGCGCCTCTACTTCTACGGCTCCCGACCACTGTCCACTGTCGGCCGCCTCAGGCATCCACACAGCCAATCGAGGGCCTGCCAGGGTCATATCAAAGAACAAAGCCGCGGGGCGCCAGGTACTACTGCCAGAGATTGAACTCGCTTGAGGAGTCCAGCGGCGGCCCGAGTACGGCACCCGGCTCGGGAAAAACTCGGTGCAGTCGGGATCCGCTTCGCCCTTCGCGTGCGCGAAGTGGCGGCGCATCTTGTAGGACCCTCCTTTGATGACTACTGCCGCATAGCACGTCGCGCACCTGTAGCGGCGCCGTTCGGAGGCGCCACTCGCCAAGACCGCCTGGTCCGTCGCCGCATCAATCGCGCTATCCACGGCGACGCTTCCTCACCCGCGGACGCGGTTCCACGATGCCGTTGATTTGTCGCAGCAACTGCGCACGGGTGTGCTCACGGTAACTCAGATCCCGAGCCGCGCGCGGCCTCACCCAGCGCCGGAGCGCCAGTTCCGCAACCTCAGCCGCCGGGCGGAGAGAGGTGTATTTTGGGCGCTTGCGGGTTCCCTTGAGGACTTCCAGCGCATTGTCTGCCAGTCGACCGATAAAGACCTCACGGGAGAAACCGTGTTTGAGCAAATCGGGGTTGAGTCCTAACAGAGCCAGCGTGCGTCGGATCGCGCGGAACTTCCAGTTAGGGCCGTGCCCAAAGCGATGGTTCGCGGCATACATGTCCTTGCGGTATCGCAAATACGAACGCATGTCATCGAACAACGCCTGCGGAAAGTGAAAATGGCCGAATCCCCCCGTATAGCCGATCGACTCCAGATACGACACGCCCTCGAGCCGCAGCCGGTTGTAGAGCGAGGAGCGACCGAGAGCTGAGGTCGTGGTCACGGCCACGAGATGCGCGTTCCTTTCAGCCCCTGAGATGATTCCTTCACTCGAGCCGTAGCGTTTGCGGAACTCATCCGCCACCTCACGCGTACGCATCAAGCACGCGACGAGTTTGCCGCCTAGAATTCGGTTGTAAGGGGGCATGGCGCCGACCACGTAACCATCCAGCAGATGCACGAGCCGGGTTTCGCGATCCGTCACGCTCCATCCAATGTGCGCATCCCGCGCCCTTAAGTTGAAAACCGGGTCACCGAGCGCGAGGAGGCCGACGAGCTTGTCGTGGTAGTCATCCCAGATGAGATACCGTAGCCGGCGGCCAAAGCCCATCGAGACGGGTACGCTCCACAGGAGCGTCGCCAGGCGAAACAAGTCGGACTGCCAGGTCGTGTGTGCGATGGGGATCATCCGGATCGCGACCCTCCCCACGTCAATGTCGCGCCCGTTCGCGAAATGCTCGAGAAGAGGAGCGGAACGATCCTCGAGGAATCGCCGCTCGGAGATCAGTCGCTCTTGTCGCTGATGCTCATGAATTTGCCGGTATCCGTCCTTGTCCAGGCACGGCGGCAGGAGTGTCCCGTCGAGCCCTTTCGTAAAACCAAGGCTCCGGAAGTGCGCGCGAATCTCCCGGCGCAGGCGCGCCTCGCGGAGTGCAATGGGAACTATCGCCACCGGCCCTCCCCACCTAGGGCAGCTTCATCAGGCATGAGGGCAGATCCTTCTCGATCTCGTGAACGCTGAAGTGAACCACCCGAACCCACGCCGCCGGAAGCGAGCCCTCGTCGTAGAGCGAGGGGATGACACCGACAATGATTTCTTGCCCTCCGCGGCTGAGCTTGAAGGCGAACTCGCGGTGCGGCTCGACCCGCCAGCCACGCAGTTCCGCCATCTCCCGCAGCGCCTGACCACGCATACGTTGCTCCTCCCCAGAGTAGAGCTCCGGCGCCCGGCCGTTCTCACAGTAGTCGGCGACTTCCATTGCAAGATGGCGATCCAGAGTGTTGTGGACAAAGCGGTTGGAATAGGTACGCAGGCAGTTAGTGCAGGAGGATTCGCACGTGCAGGCATTCAGTCGCGCTCGCGTCACTTCGAATATACGCGCGAAGTCCTCCCCGATCAGTCGCGAATACCCGGCGCCGCCGGCCAAGGTGTCGTAGAGATACACGTCGGCGAGTGCGGCGCCGGTTGCGGTGCGTTGCAGCCGATGACCGCTTTGCAGCTCGCGGGGATCGACATCCAGCTCGCTGGCCGCCGCGAGCGCGAGTGCGTTCGCGAGCGAAATTAGCGCCGCACCCAACGGTCGGGATGTGGCGGGGCTTCTCAAGTCGTGAACGAACGGTGCGCCGAGAGTCGTGCGAAGCAGCAGGACATCCGTCTGAAATTCATAACCGAGATAGGTTAGTTGGGGTGCGCCACCGCATTGCGCCGGAGGCGGAGGCTGCCCGCGCCGGCGGGGAATGTGGTAGTGGCGTTCGTGTCGCGGGGGAAACGGCTGACCGCCGAGTATCGCGTACCCGCAAAGCGTGCAGACTTGAAAGCCGGTTGGGCCCGATGCGGTCTGCTCTCCCCGATTCATGATGATGAGGGGGACGCTGCGGCCGTGCGACAGCGTTCCGAAACGCCCAAACTGTTCAGTGCGTTCGAAGGCCCGGTCACTGGCTGGTACCGGAAGTTGCGCGACTGTCGTTTCCGTGACGGTCTGATCATCATCCAGTTCATCAAGTGCCTGCCCGCCTTCGGCCCAGACGACCTGCGGCTGGATGGCCGTAACTTGCACGATGTTGGCGGCCGCACACACACCGCAAGGCGCTCCCGCCGTGACGCCACTGCTCACTTCCGCTGTAAAGAGACAATTCGGACACTGCAGGTACGTGGCAGGCCGGGCAAAGAGTGTCCGGGCGCGATCAACGGTCTCGGGTGAGGTGTTCGCCGTCACCGCTCCGACGCGATAGGTTCGCTTGTTGAGGACGACCAGGCGCCCCGGGGCATACTCCGAGAGTGCGATCTGAGCCCCTTGCTGGGGTCGTTCGACGATCTCCACCTGCCCCGCCGCGTTAGTGCGCTCGATCTGTAGACTCACGAGGTCGCGCGGAAACGCGTAGGCCGGCAGGACGCCTCGGGCGAAAAGAAATTCGATCAATTCCTCCTCGCCCGCGGGCAATGGGGCCAGTGCGATCGGTTGCAAGTCTCGCAGGCGTGTCAGGAGCAGATCGCGGCACTGATTGGGTTGGAGTCGCGTCCCCGCCGGCAGCCACCGGCCGATCCGATCGAGCGCCTCGGCAGCCGCGGGGTCGGTGCGGAGCCAGTTCTCAAGATGCACCAGAGTCCCCTCTTGCGTGTCGGTGAAGAACGACACCGTCTGGCCGAGGGCGGCAAAGACGCTCCCGCCAGTACGTCGCAGAACCGCATCCTCAAAGTACTCCTGCAGCAGTTCCGCATATACGTGGCGCATCGCCAGAATCGGATTGTCAATGTCCAGGCCAGTGAGCGAAGGCTGACCCGCGATCAGCTTCTCCGGGTTATCAAACAGGTAGGCATCATGGGGGTTGTTTTGAGCGAAGGTAATGACGGTTGATACCGCGCTGCCACGTCGCCCGGCACGACCGGCCCTTTGCTGGTAGTTGTGGCGGGACGGCGGCATGTTCCGCAGACCGACTCCGATGAGTGAGCCGATATCGATGCCGACTTCCATCGTCGTGGTGCAGCTCAACACATCGATGGCAGTCTCGCCATCCAAAAGAATGTCCCGGAAGCGGCGCTCGTAGAATTCCGTGGTGGCCTCCAGCACTCCGACGTCCCGATAACCGAGTTGAGCCGTATGTTCTTCGACGTCGAGCGTCATGGGTGCGGCATCGTCCATCAACACCCGTTCGACCGGATCGCGCCAGAACGATTTTCGTGCCCGCAGATACTCATCCTGGTCGGGTCTGACCGCGATGACGCGGTTCTGTCCACAGGCCGCACATCGACCTCGCCAGGTCACCGGAGCTAGATAGGTACAGGCTTGACACCGGTGCCACGTGCCGTTCAATGCCGGAACTAAGGTCAGCCGTTCTTCGCTGAGGATCCGCCGGTCGGGACTATCCCCCACGACCGTCAGGTTATCCGCAAGAGCCCGCTCAAGCGAGGGCAAGTCAATCTCGGTATTAAGATAGTTGATCTGGTCGCGCGTGAAGCCGGAGCGATCTCCGGCCGCGGTGACCGGATAGCCCGCGGCGAGTTCGCGAGAGCGCCGGGTCACGATCTCTTTAGGATAGAGTGCAAACTCCTCGAGCAACCCCTGAATCCACACGACCGTGAGGCTGTGCAGTTCTTCGTTGGAGAGCCCCAACCCGCTCACGTCTCGTGCCAGCTTGTCCGCGACGCGCTTTCGCGCCTGCACGTACCCCAGACCTAAAGCATAGAGGGAGTAGTAGGCGCTGCCTAACGTGCGCAGGATGTGAACTCGAAATGCCGCCGGGGCGTTGACTGACCAAGGGTCATTCAGTGCGGTCTCGAGATCATTGTCATACAGTCGCTGAAGCGTGTCCTCATCCGTTCGAATCTTCTGCGCATCGTTGCCATCGAAGAAGCGCAGGAATTTTCGCGCGTTGGCGGCGACAAAGGCCGCGTAGAGGAATCCGTCGCTGACCCGAGCCTCTTTGCCGAGGGAGATCAGCTTCTGGGCGGCCAGCAACAGCGACTGGCGAAAGGCGTCGCGTTCGATAACTCGCGGCACGTCGCGCGCGAGACGCGCCGCCTTCTGTCGCCCGTCCGAGAAGAGAAGCGACTTGCGGCCCCCGTTGGGCGTAGGGCGACTCACAGGACTTGTGGTCGGCTGGAGCTGAACTTGCGTAGCGATAAGATAGGCGAAGGGGTCTTCACCCTTCGTGACGAGATCCATGATCTTGGGTCGATCGCGCGACTGCCACCTGCCACGGCACACGGGGCATTGGCGGTCAAACGTCTGGACGTTACGTCCCCGGATCATCACGGTCGCGGTGGGAGGCTCCCGCAGCTCGAGATAGTCGGCAACGTCGGCGGGCCGCAGTCGTTCCAGCTGTCCGGTCCCGTGATGGAGCCACACGCTATTCGCATTTCCGACCTGATCCCTGGAATGCTCGACCAGCAAGTGCACCTCGGACAGCGCCTGGCCTTGTCCTGCTGCGCCCGTCGAGGGTTCGTGCCACAAAAAATCGTTGCTGGTGGGTCTGAAGTAGCCGCGAAGGTAGGCCGCGCCGCAGTCCCGGTGAGTCAGGAGTTCATAGACTCGAGACCCACACCTGCACCGCAACGTCGAACGAGCATAGAGCTTGCCAAGCAGTGCGGGGGCGTTACGCTCATGGCGCTCAGTGCAGCGCGGATTGATACACGCGAAGACCCCCTCGAGACCCCTGAACAGAAAGTGAGCCCGGCTCGGGAGCAGCACACGCCCGTCCTGCGCGCGCCGCGCGAAGGCGCAAACCGCAAGAAGCCCGTCGAGCGGGCCAATGGCGTCGCGAGACAGCGGGAAGATCGTGCGCGCGAGGGCCTCAAGTGCGGTGGGCGCTCCCATGACTTGCTTCACAAGCGCCGCAACCACCTCGCACCGGCTCAGCATCTGATACGCGGCATCCTTGAGCTCGACGAGAGTGGTCCGTTGACCCGCCAAAGACAACGCAAGCGCCTGGGCGAGCGAGCGGATGACCTGATCCGCGCTCGCGAGGTCCTGGTCGGCATTGAGCAACCCGTTGAGGTCGATGTCCCCGAAGATCCTCGCTTCTTCAGCGGTGGCTGCTCTCCCGCCAGCGGGCACATCGTGTTCGCCCCGAATCACGGCGAATTTGCGCTCGCTGATGCTACGGCCTGTCAATTGGGCGGCGAACTTCCGGATGGTGTCCTCTGCACCGGGACCTTCCGCCAGACTGGCGCTGGTCAGGATGAAGCGCACCCGATCGCGCGCGACTCGAAGGCGCGACACGAGTCGTCTCAACAAGAGAGCCACTTCGGTCCCTTGCGCACCTTGGTAAAGATGGGCCTCGTCGAGAACCAGTATGAGTTGGTTCTTCGAGCTCGCCTCGAGCCATTGCCGTGTTTGCATGAAGATGGGGGCGTCGATCGGGCGAAGCAGCATGTACTCGAGCATCGAATAGTTCGTCACTAGAACATCCGGGGCCCGGGCATGCATCTCGTGGCGCGTCAGGAGTTCGACATCGTCCGGGGAGGTCTGAAAGCTCGCCCGAAATGCCGCCAGATCCTTGGCGGGCCATTTGCCTTCCGCCCTCAAGCGCTCGCGATGGGCGGAATAGTGCAAAAAGAACTTGTCGATCCACTCTCCGACATCTTTTCTGGTCCTCGCTGCAGTCGCGGGTCCCGGATAGGGGGTACGGCTCGTGTACATGCCGAACGTCGCGCTGAAACCTTCGCGCCGGCGAAGAGCCGCCTTCACAGAATCTGAGCCAAAGAGTCGCCGCAGACGCGCCATCTGATCGTTCACCAGCGCGTTCATGGGATACAGGAGAATCGCCCGAACTCCGGGGGTTGCGTAGGAGTCCGGTCGTAAGGTGCGTTCGATCGTCATCGACCCGACAATCGGCATAAGAAACGTCTCGGTTTTGCCCGAACCGGTGCCGGTCGACACGACGAGCTCGTCTCCGTCGTGAAAGAACCTCTCGAGCGCGAGAGCTTGGTGTCGATAGGGCGTCGCCGGGATCCCCGTAGTCGGGTCCTCTGCAGCCCGGGTGAGCAGGTCAATGAGTTCGGTCGGGATGGCTAGTCTTCTGAAAGCCGATCCAGGGATATAGGCCGGCGTTGACTCAATGAACGGCTCTCGAGAAATCACGCCCGGTTCATCGATGAGCGCGCGCCGCTCGCGCACGAGATGTTCGTCCCAGATGTGATATTGCGCCTCGAGATACTGGGCGAGCTTCTCCGGCAGCTGGTGCGCAATGTTCCGAAGGCTGTAACTTGCCTGTTTCATGATCGCGCTTCGTGCACTTTGAGGCCCAACGCCAACAGCCGTGTGGTCACGACGGCAGCTGAGTAATTCGGAATTCGAACGGTCCACCGGCCCGTCTGGGGCTCCTCCGACACCACGCCGACTGCGCTCAGCAGTCGGTGCTCGGCGTTCGGAGGTCGCGGAAGGTTCAGTGTTGTTGTCTGATCCTTGCTCGAAAGCCGCAGTCGCGCTGGATTGTTGTCCGCGGCGCGAAGTCCGAACTTCAGCCGTCGAACCTCATCGGCGTCATGAGGCAGCTCGCTCATGCCCGCAATCCGACCCGCCGAGACTTTCACCAGATAGTGATTGGTTTGGCCGGTCCGGCCGCGATGCCTCAGAAGAACCGTGCCCGTCTCTGGCAGGAGCGACTCACTCAAAGGCTGCCAGCGCGCCGCGTTACGGGAAGGCCAGGACTCGAAGAACTCGCAGCCGTCCAGCCCGTGGGGCTCGACATAGCGGGCGCTTCGCAGGCGTTGGCGCGTCCACTCCAGGGTCGACTCAGGCGCCTCAAGCCAATCGCTGAAGTCCGCCGTGGGGAGACCGAAAGAGTCGTCGGGCACGTCGTGAACCACGCGACCCATTCCGGCGGAGATCGGCCTGCATCCGTGGATTCGCTCGAGCTCCTGGTTTGGGAGCCCGGAGACGACCAGAGCAAAACCGTCGCTAGGTACCAAGTGTGAGGGTGCCGGTAGATAGAATCCGCGGCCGAGATCCTGCGCGTCCTTGATGGTGCAGAGCGCCTTGAGGAGTTCGGAGGCTTGAGCCGGAAGCGTGCGCCGGCGAAGGGCGTGCTGCGCTGCGACCACCGATACGGGGGATGCCGCCCCGTCACCGCGGTTGGACAAGGCGCTCAAATACGCTCGCATCACGTCAAGCGATGCCGCGGCTGCGTGCAGCGGAAGCTCGGGAGTCACTCGAGCATCCGAGGCACGCGCGCCGTCCTGTAGCCAGGTAGCTCACCCGTAATCAGCTTGGTCACCCCACCTCAACTCGGCCCTCATCCGTGCCAGAGACCGATACCCGGGGATTCCCGAGTACAGCCCTTCGCGTCGTCTGCGGGCTTGTGGGCTGAGTGGAAATTCTATCGGATGACCTGTGAAAACGAAGAACAAGAAGAAAGCGCCGCCGCCGCTAGCACTCTGTTGCCGGCGCAGTCCTTATCTCATCGGTGGTACGGGAAACGGGGGCAGCACACCTAGCTGCTGTGAAAAAGGTGCGCGGCGAGCCAGCGGGCTGACGCTGGATCCTCCTGCCGACGCTGGCCAATTGGTAAACGGAGAGCCTGGAATTGAGTCTTGTATTTACCAAGCTAGAACAACTATAAGTTATTGATTCATAAAGATTCACAAGAATTACGGGTTATGTGCCCACTATAGGGCTTTCTAGATGGGCCGAAGGGCGAATGCTCTACTGCGAGCGCGCGTAACGGAGCCCAGCCACATGAGCACCATCACCAATCTGATCGCCAATTTGCACGACCTGACACCCGTCCAGGGTCTCTTCCTGATTTGCGGATTCGCACTGGCCGTAGTCTGGAAGGCGCTGGATATCGTCGCCAGATCCCAAGGAAAAGACTCCCTCCGAGGACCACGTGAATAGCAGCCGATGGGGAAGTTTCCCGCGATGGGTCGGTGACACCCTCACCGTTTTCAAGGCGGGCAAAGATGCGGGAACGCACATGGCTGCGCTTCGCGTCTATCTCGCGCTCGCGCTCGCGGCGAACTTCGATACGCGCGAAGCCTCCCTGTCCTGGAGCGCCCTGCAGGGACAGACGGGTTTATCGCGACCAATGGTTATGAAGGGCCTTGCGGCTGCCGAAAGAGCCGGACTGATCGCGGTCGACAAGTCCGGTCACCGTCACTCGTACCGTCTGTTGAGGCGCTCAGAGGACGAGATCGCCTTCACCCAGGTTCCGGCACTTGAGCTTAGGAAAGCTTTGCCAAAGCTGCCCACCCGAGGGTTTCATGCGCTGGATGCGTTGAAGGTCTATATCACGCTCTTAACCGTACGGTTCCGCAATTCAGGCACGGCCGCGATCAGCTACCACAAGCTGCAGGTCCGGACCGGTATCCAGCCAGGGCGGATCCGGGCAGCGATTGATGTCCTGGTAAATCATCGACTCGTCCACGTTCAGATATCACAGTCGGACGAGGACGGCACCATCCCCCACAACGAATATTGGTTGCTCGGTTTCAGCAACTGGGAAGGCACGCGGAATCCTCGCTTACGCTCTGGGCCACCTGAAACTCATCTCTCCGGAGATGACATCCCATTCTGACTCGTGGCGCACTCGACGCTACTGCCAGCCACCGGTCACGATCCTCATCGTCACCGAAGTGGCTTGAGGGCGAGCGGCTCGGTCGCCGGGAGCGCCGGCGCGACGGTCGAGACTCCTGTCATCGACCGCGACGGACTTCCGCACTTCGGCTCTCGCCTCGAGGGCTTACGGAACCCGTATGCGACGGGGCGTCATAGTTGCGGCAATCCCTTACTCGCTCCCGGGGCGCGTTTCCGCAGAGAATTCAAACTCGGTAGCCCCGCGTGCGGACACGATGAGGGTGTTCTTCGACGTCGGCCACCCAACGCTCGAGCACAGTCCGGCAGGCGTCGTGCAGCTCGCCGATGAGGCGCTCTACGCAGCGAAGCAGAGCGGTCGTAATTGCAGTCGCGTACTTGAGACTTAATACCAAGGACTCTCGACTGGAGCCGCTTTCCAGTCGTCTGCAATCCTCTCCGCCTACTTCGACGCGCTCCGCGAACTCCGGGGCTGACCTGACGGGACGACGGACTCAGCGCATTTGTTATAATTGATTGGTGGCGTACCGTGTCGAAAGACCATACCTGATCGTCAACGGGCGGAGACACTACAGTCCCACCGCTGTTCGGCAGCGGCTGCCCTTCTGCGACCGTTGCAACACCTTGGCGGCAACGAGCGTCGGCGTTTACACCGAGCTTCCGCAAGACAAATGGTGGAAGTGGCTGTTGTATCCGCGGTTTTCGTGCCAGCCAGACGCACTGATGGGATGTGAACGCCATCCCGTTCAGTCGGAGATTCGTTTCCTGGACGGACGCGTGGAACCTTTCACGCAGGTTCCATCGGCGCGATGGCGCTGGCTCACCGGTCGCGATTTCGTCGTCGCGGCGATCCTTGCAGCCATCTTTGCCTTGGTATTCGCCCTGCTTCACCTGTAGACATGCCATGGACGTCGTTACCTTCTACCATGTGGAGCCAATCTTCGCGGTCGGCATGCCGTTGCTTGTCACCGCGGTTATGGAAGACGAAGAGCACAAATGGGTCGGTGAAATGTACTTGTTGCTGCAGGACCAGGACTGTACGGTCATCGACATCGCTGTGCGTGTTGACGGCAACGCCTGGCCGCAGAGCGACGCCACACTCAACGAGGAGTTCTTGCAGCAGGAGTTGGAACAGCAAGCTCGATGGCGCTTTGCTTTGTATCGTCAGGACCGCGGTCACGACGAAAAGTATGGAATGCTCACACGACCCATCATGATCAGCAAGACGACCCCCAACGCGCTGGTGGCTTTTTGGATGCAAAGCCGGTGCGGCGAGAAGTTGATGCTCGTCAGTAAGCGCACATCGTCGAGCGCACTTCGCGGCCGCATAGAGCTGCTAAAGCACATTCCGAGGTTCGACTATCAACCGCTGATCTAGAGAACCGGATGTTCCTGACGTGCAGCTCAGGCGGCTCCTGCGGACCATCACGCCTTATTTGCGATGCGTGCCGATCGCGGGTGCGCAGGGGGAGCCTCGATGAGAGATCACCGCGTCGCCGTCGGCGTGAGCCTGGAAGGAAAGATTCGCGAGCACGGGTTCTTCCTGGCCCAGATCATCGCCATCTCACGCATCCTCGAGCAGAAGCACCGGACGCAGGATTATCCCATCAATGCGCAGGTGGATCAGCTGACCTACTACTTCAGCGCGTATCTCAACACGATCCAATCGCTCAAGGACGGCAGTCAGACCGCGGCGGACGCGATCCTTTCGTGGAACGAGCTCTCGCCCACATATGGCGACTTCGTTCGCTACTCCAGAAATGCCATCACGCACGACGGCTCAGCGCTG
>Ga0335081_10006790_pt1 | contig 18243 bp, 13 predicted proteins | sample Lox_Sample_35_FD_206713 | JGI IMG/M metagenome (GOLD analysis project Ga0335081, IMG submission 206713) | Soil microbial communities from Loxahatchee National Wildlife Refuge, Florida, United States - Lox_Sample_3.5 | ecosystem: Environmental > Terrestrial > Soil > Wetlands | place: USA... | reverse complement strand
AGAAGTTGACCTGGAACACCGGCATGTCCCCGCCCAGGTAGTTGACGTGGAAGATGAGGTCATCGGGGAGTTCGGCGGCATCGCGGAAGACGACCCAGCCGGCGCCCAGGGGGGCCAGCCCGAACTTGTGCCCCGAGGCGCTGATCGACTTGACCCGGGGCAGCCGGAAGTCGAACACCACGCCGGGCGCGCAGAACGGCGCCAGGAAGCCGCCGCTGGCCGCGTCGACGTGAATGCCGACGTCCAGGCCGGTGTCGGCCTGCAGCTGGTCCAGGGCCGCCGAGATGGCCTCCACCGGCTCGTAGGCGCCGGTGTAGGTGACGCCGAGCGTCGGCACCACCATGATCGTGTTCTCGTCCACCCGCTCCAGCATCGAGTCCGGATCCATCATGTACCGGCCCGGTGCCATCGGCACCTCGCGCATCTCGATGTCCCAGTACCGGGCGAACTTGTGCCAGACCACCTGCACCGGCCCGCAGACCATGTTCGGGTTGCCCGTCGGCTTGCCCGCGGCCCGCCGCGCCGCCCGCCACCGCCACTTGGCCGCCATCCCGGCCAGCATGCAGGCCTCCGAGGAGCCGATCGCCGAGGTGCCGACGGTGTTGGCCGCCTGCGGCGCGTTCCACAAGTCGGCCATCATGTGCACGCACCGCCGCTCGATCTCCGCGGTCTGCGGGTACTCGTCCCGGTCGATCATGTTCTTGTTGACCGACAGCGCCATCAGCGCCAGAACCTCGGGCTCCTCCCAGGTCTGGCAGAACGTGGCCAGGTTCTGCCGCGCGTTGCCATCCAGCATCAGCTCATCCGACACCAGCTGGAACGCGTCCCGGGGCCGCGTCCCCTCCGGCGGGAACCGGTACTTGGCCACCGGCCTGGTCAGGTCCCGGTCAGCAAACACGCAATCTTCGAACTGGTCACGGATCGTGTCACGATCATGCAGTGCCATGGTCAGCATCTCCTTTATCGGGGGCCCCTCAGATCGACGCTGACGCCAGCCACCGGCACCGTCATCACCCGCGGCGAGCGAGTCTGCGGACCGAGTGGCGCCGAGCAGGGCGGCGAGAGGCCGGGCGAGATCATCGGCCTGCCCGGCCGCCCGGGGGGCGCAGCCGCCTCAGCCGGCCAGGTGCTGCCAGGCGCGCCCGAGCCCGGCCAGCCAGCCCGGGATGGCCGCACCGCCGCACCCGCAGGGCTGGTCGCCGCACCCGCCACCGCACCCGCACCCGCACCCGCCTCCGTGGTGGCCCCGGCCGCCCGGCTGGTGGCGGCCCGCACAGCAGGCCTGGCCGGGATACAGCACCGCGCCGGCGCCGGGAATGGCCTGGCCGCGGGCGAAGCGGAGCAGCGCCCGCGCCGCCTGCTGCCCGTTCTGCCCGGTCGCCGACATCCGCGCGGCGATCAGCCCGGCCACGATCGGCGTGGAGAACGACGTCCCGCTCCACCGGGCCATCCCGTCGAAGTGCCGGTGCTGGCCGATCGGCGGCTCGTTGCAGATGTAGGTGCCGGCGGCGAAGGCGTTGACCAGGTCCTCGCCGGGCGCGTAGACGTCCACCCAGCCGCCGTGGTTGCTGAACGACGCGCGGTCCCGCCAGCTCGCCGACAGCGCCCCGACCGACACCACCCACGGGTAGGCGGCCGGCCACATGTAGCGTGACCACCCGTCGTTGCCGGCCGGCGCGACCACCACGAGGCCCTTCACGGAGCGGAGCCGGCGCTCGTAGAAGTCGTCGAAGGTGACCAGGGTCTGGTCGAGCCGGGAGGAGGTGGTGAAGGTGAACACGAACACGTCCGGGTTCCGGCTGAGCGCGTCCTCCAGCGTCGGCACCAGGTCCGTCTCGAAGGCGGCGGCGGCGCTTTCGAACCCCTGCCCGACGTAGACCCCCGTCTTCGGGGCGGCGCACCGCAGGCAGCCGGCGGCGAAGGTGCCGTGCCCGGCGTAGGGGACGATGTTGCCGGCGGCGTCGTAGGGATTTTCCGGGACGCCGTCCACCCCGGCGAGCCAGCCGTGCCCGGCGGCGGCGCCGGGCAGCAGGCCAGTGTCGACCACGCTGACGAACACGCCGTCGCCGTCGCACCCCGGCCGGGGGTGCCCGCAGCAGGCGGCCGCGCCGGGCGGCGGGAACGGGGTCGTGGTCCCTGCCGGCACCTCGCCCGGCTCGGTCGCCGGGCACGGGTACCCGCACCCGTACAAGATGTGATCCGGGAAACTCTTGCCCCGGCCCACCCCGGCGTCCAGCTGGCCGAGGATCCTCGGTACCGTCGCCTGCTCCCGCGCGTCGGCCGGGAACTCCGGCAACGCGATGCTCACGACGCCGCCGGCCGCCTGCTGGCGCGCGAAGGGCCGGTCGGCGGCGGGGACCTCGCCGCCCGCGCCGCGCAGGATCTCGGCCAGCCCGCGCGTGACGGCGTCCTCGTCCCGGTCGCGGGCGAGGACCGTGCCCGCGCGGTACAGGTAGTCGACTTCGCCCGTTTCCTCCCAGTTCTGCGGGAACACCGCCGCTCCCGGCAGGGAGCGGCGGATCAGCTCTATTTGCGCGCGCAGGCGCGGATCTGCTGGCATTGATGCTCCTCAGGCCATGAACTGTCTCGACTGATGGGTGACCCTGTCCATACGATCAAGTGATGCCGGCCGACCCGCCCAGCGTCGCGACGGCCTGGGAGCCCGACGAACTGCTGGCGCTGGCGCTGTCGCGGCCGCCGGAGGCGCTGGCCGCTGCCCGCCGGATTCTGGCCCAGCATCCCACGGCGGCGCAGGCCGCGGTCGCGCATCAGGCCGCCGGCGTCGTGCTGCGGCACTTCGGCGACATCGGGGAATCGATCGCGGAACTGAGCACGGCGCACCGGTTCGCGCGTGCCGCCGGGGACACGGCCCGGGAAGCCGACGTGCTCGCCAGCCTGGGGGTCGCCCGCCTGCTGGCCGGGCAGACCCGGCAGGGGCTTGCCATTCTCGACCGGGTGCTGGCCGGCAGCAGCGGCGTCCCGGCCGGCCGGCTGCTGATCCGCCGCGCCTACGCCTTCTGGGTGCTCGGCCGCTACGCCGAGGCCCTGCGGGACGCGCAGGCCGCTGTCGGCCTGCTGTCCGGCGCGGGTGACCTGGTCTGGGAGGCGCGCGCCGTGCATCACCGGGCCATGGCCTACTCCGGCCTGGGCCAGACCGAGCGGGCCGACCAGGACTACGCCCGGGCCGAGACGCTGTACGCCGCCTGCGGCCAGCGGCTGGAGTACGCGAACGCGCGGGAGGAGCGCGCGACCGCCGCGTACGCGCGCGGTGACCTGCCGGCCGCGCTCGCCCACCTGGACCACGCCCAGGAGCTGTTCGACGGGCTGGGCGTGTTCGAGGCCGAGGTCGTGGTGAACAAATGCACGGTGCTGCTCGCGGCGGGCCTGGCCGCGGACGCCCGGCACGAGGCCGACGCCGGGGTGGCCCGGATCGAGAAGGAGCACGGGTCGGCGGCGCGGCGCGCCGAGCTGCTGTACGCCTCCGCCGTCGCCGCCCAGCGCCGGGCCGCCGAGGCGCTGCGGCTGTTCCGGGCCCAGCAGCGGCCGTGGTGGGCGGCGCGGGCCGAGCTGGCCCTGCTGTTCAGCCGGTTCGAAGGGGGCGACGGCGCGGCCGCGCTGCTGCCGGCGGCGCGGCGGGTCACGGCGCGGCTGGATGAGCTGGACACCGAGCGCGCGGTCGACGCGCACGTGCTCACCGGGCGGCTCGCGCTGGCGCAGGGCCGGCGCGCTGAGGCCGGCCGCCACTTCCGGTCCGCGGCGGCCGCCCGGCGCCGGGGCCAGCTGCGGACCCGCAGTGCCGGCTGGCTGGCCCAGGCGATCTGGTGCGAGGCGGAAGGACGCCACCGCGGCATGCTGGCCGCGTGCGACCGCGGCCTCGCGCTGCTCGACCTGCATCTGCGGACCCTCGGCGCCACCGAGCTGCGCACGCTGGCCACGGCGGATGGCGCGCAGCTGGCCGGCATGGGCCTGCGGCACGCGGCGCGGCGCGGGGACGCCCGGCTGGTGCTGAAGTGGAGCGAACGCTGGCGGGCCGCCGTGCTCCGGGTCAGCCCCGTGCGGCCGCTGCCGGACAGCGACCTGGTGGCCGACCTCGCCGTGCTGCGCAACGTGGCCGTCCGGCTCGACAGCGCGTCCGACGAGCGGGCGGCGGCACCGGCGCTGCTGCGTGAACGCCGCCGGATCGAAGCCGCCGTGCGCCAGCGCGTGCTGCGCACCCCGGCCGTGGCCGCGGCTGGCGCGGAACCGTTCCGCCTCGCCGACCTGCTGGGGCAGCTCGGCGACACCGACCTGGTGGAGCTGGCCGACGTCGACGGGCAGCTGCACGTCGTGGTGGCGGCGGGCGGCCGGCTCCGGCTGGAGCGCGTCGGCCCGGCGGACCAGGCGGTGCAGGCGGTGGAGCATGCGCTGTTCGCGCTGCGGCGTGAGGGGGCCGGCCGCGGGGGGCACCGGCTCGACCTGGACCACATCGGCCAGCGGCTGGAGGAGAACCTGCTGGGGCGGTCGGTGCGGCTGCTGCGCGGCGGCCCGGTAGTCGTGGTCCCGACCGGACGGCTGCACGCGGTCCCGTGGGCGCTGATGCCGTCGCTGCGGGAGCGTGCCACCGCGGTGGCGCCGTCGGCGTCCGCGTGGCTGCGCGCGCAGCGCGCACCCCGGCCCCCCGGATCCACGATCGTCCTGGTCGGCGGGCCCCGGCTGGCCACGGGGGACGCGGAGATCCAGCGCCTGGCCGTCCAGTACCCGGATGCGGTCGTGCTGACCGGGCCGGACGCGGTGGCCGAGCGGGTGATGGCCGCGATGGACGGCGCGTGGCTGGTGCACGTGGCCGCGCACGGCACGTTCCGCGCTGACAGCCCGCTGTTTTCCGCGATCGAGCTGAACGACGGGCCGCTGACGGTGTTCGATCTGGAACGGCTGCGGCGGGCCCCCTACCGGGTGGTGCTGTCCAGCTGCAGCTCGGCGGTCGCGGCGTCGGTCGGCGCCGACGAGCTGCTGGGGCTGGTCAGCGCGCTGATCTCGCTCGGCTCGGCCGGCGTGGTGGCCAGTGTCGTCCCCGTCAGCGATCCGGCCACCGTGCCGCTCATGGTCGCGCTGCACGAGCAGCTCCGCGGCGGGTCCAGCCTGGCCGCGGCGCTCACCCGCGCCCGGCACGCGGTCTCCGCCGATCCCGTCGCCCGCGCGACCGCGCGCTCGTTCGTCGCGCTCGGGACGTGAGCCCGCCCGCCTGCGTCACAGCGGCACCCACTCCGTGACCAGCCGCGCGGATGCCGTCTCACAGCGCAGCCGAAGTGGCCCGCGCACCGCGCGGGACAGCTGGAAGAAGCCGGCGTCGTCGGCCTCGATCCGCACCGTGACCTCACCGGCCATCTCAACCCGGATCTCGGCCGGGCCGGGCGGGATGATCTGGCCCACGATCCGGTCCGGCGTCACCTCCAGCTCCACCGACAGCGGCGCGGCAGTGAACGCCATGACCCGTGCCTCCGCGGGGCTGGACCGCTGCTCCGGGACGGGTTCGAGGGAGGAGTCGAAGCTCAGCGAGGCGACGAGCAGGTCCTCGTCGATGGTGCGCCAGGCGTAGGCGCCCCGGCCGAACTCGCCGATGCTGCCGAGGCCGTCCGCGGCCTCCCGGATCGCGTCGGACAGATCGGCGAAGAGGCGCTGATCGTCGTGCCACGGGTGTTCCGTCATCCCGCTCACCCCTGTCCGGGCTGATCCAGGCCGCGGCCTGCGGCGGAGCCGAGCGGGCCGGCCTGGCCCGGCGGCCGGGCCAGGAAGTCCCGGAAGGCCACCGTCTGGCGGAGGCGCTCCAGGGCACGGCCGCGGGTGGGCCCGATGCTCCCCACGGGGGTTCCGGTGCGCCGGCTGATCTCGGCGTAGGACAGCGGCGGGTCCTCGGCGAGCAGGATGAGAAGCTCGCGCTGCCGGGGCGGCAGCTCGGCCAGCCCGGCGAGCAGCGCCTCGTGCTGCTCGGCGCGCAGCAGGTCCACGTCCGGCCCGACGTCCTCGGCCGCGGTGTCCAGCCGTGAGGGGGCCAGCGGGTCATGCGGGACGGTCCGGCGCCGATTGGAGACATACCGCAGCGCTTCCCGCTTGCTCGTGGTGATGATCCACGTCGGCAGTGCCCGCGGCTCGCGCAGCCCGGCCAGGTGCTCGACCAGGCGCAGCCACACGGTCTGCGCGATGTCCTGCGTCTCCGCCGGGCTCAGCCGGAAGCTGCGGATCACGCTGGCCAGCAGCGGGCTGTAGCGGTTGACGATCTCTTGCCAGGCAAGCTCATCCCCGGCGGTTGCCGCGTCAACCAGCCAGGTGATCGGATTGCCGCCGTCATCCATACCGGCTCCTCGCGTGGGGCGATAATGGCGGGCGCCCTGCCACTGTCTCCCTCATACGGAGCACCGGCCGGCTCACCTGATACACCGGTGCGCCGTAAATGCCGGCCGCACCGGTGTTTCCGGCGGGCCGGGCTCACCTCCAGCACGGCACTGGTCACCGTGCGGGCTTCTCATCGCTCCGGTGGACAGGCGGGCTCACGAGGCCTAGCCGGACAGCGACGATGGCGGCCTGGACCCGGTCGCGGACGTTGAGCTTGCGCAGGATGCTGGTGACGTGGACGCTGGCCGTCTTGGGGCTGATGAACTGCTGCGGGCCGATCTCCCGGTTGGTGTGGCCGGCGGCCAGCAGCCGCAGCACGGCCGCTTCGCGATCGGTGAGGCCGTGCGGGTGGGCCGGCGCCGGGGCCGGAGCCGGCCCGGCCGGGGTGAGGCTGATCCGGGCCGACCGGGCCAGCGCCTCTATCTCGGCGCGCAGCGGAGCGGCGCCCAGCCGCACCGTGGCCGCGTGCGCGGCGCGCAGCGGCCCGGCCGCCTGTCCGGTGCCTGCTCCGCGGGCCAGGAGCGCCTCGGCATGGCGCCATTGGGCGTAGGCGGCCCGGTAGCCGAGCCCGAGCTGCTGCCAGGCGCCGGCCGCGGCCTGCCAGGCCGCCGGGTCGGCGGCGCCATCGAGCCGGGTCAGCTCCGCGGCCCGCAGGGCCCGCTCCGCCCCGGCGCCGGCTGGCATGGGCGCGGCGGGGGCGAACGGGTCGCGCGTCATCGCGGCCAGCCGCTGGGCCAGCAGCCGGTGCTGCCGGCGCGCGTCGGCCGCCGCGGCCGGGTCCTGGCGGGCCCAGGCCTGCTCGGCCTGGTCGGCCAGGGCACGCGCGCCCAGGCAGAACAGCCCGCCGGCGAACCGCTCCTCACCGGTGCCGACGATCGCGTCCAGCGCCTGCGTCACGTGGGCGAGGGCCGGCTCCGGCCGCCCGAGCCACAGCCGCGCCTCCGCGCGGCACTGGCCCAGATCCCGGGCGTGCTCGGGGCCCGGCCGCCAGCCGTGCTCGACCACCCGGTCGAGTCGCGCCAGCGCGGCCCCCGGGTCGCCGCGGGCGGTTTCCAGCTCGGCGAGCCTGGCCTGAAGCAGCGCGTTGGCGAAGCTGACCGGCTGGTGCGCGAGCGGTTCGGCGAGCCGCGCCGCCTGGTCCCAGCGGCCCAGCCCGAACAGGGCCTCCACGGCACAGCCGAGCAGGCCGTACGCGTTACGGTGGCCGGCCAGGCCCAGGCGCCGCAGCATCTGCCAGCCCCGCTCCGCCACATCGGCGGCCTCTTCCAGCCGGCCGGTTTTCAGCATCGCCGTGCAGACCATCAGGTCAACGACGCTGACCGCCCGGCACTCGTCCTCGCCGGGAAGCTGGCCGGACTCGGCCATGCCCGCGACGGCGGACGGCCCGGTTGACGCGCGGGCCTCGTGCAGCAAAGCGAGCCCGGCATCCACCTGGCCCGTGATCGCCCGCATGTAGCCGAGGGCAGCCATCGCCTGGGCGATCTCGGTCTGGGAGCCGGCCTGGCGGGCGGCGGCCACCGTCTGTTCGAGAACCGATGCCGCCTGTTCGTACCGGCCGGCCTGACGATGAAGGGCGCGGGCGTAGCCATGCAGTACGTGGGCGCGCGCGCCTGACGGCGGCTCGGCCGGAACCAGCCGGACGGCCTCCCGGTGGGCGGCGAGCACCACGTCCAGGTCGGCCTTCCCGGTGACATACCAGCCGCGGAGGTGGTGCAGCAGGCCGGCCCGGACTGGTTCGGCGGCCGGGTCCACCCGCCGCAGCGCCTCCGCGACGTGCCACAGCGCCCGGCTCTCGTCGCCGGCGTACTCCCGGGTCCGCGCCGCCCTGGTATGCAGGCCGATCCAGTCCAGGCCGACGCGGACCGCGGCGTCGGGCACCTGATCCCATAGCTCCAGCGCCCGCTCCCAGTGGCGGGCTGCCTCCCCGTGCGCGTACACCCGCTCCGCGCTGCGGGCGGCGTGCGCCGACCAGGTCAAGGCCTCGTCCGGCTGGCGGGCCCGGTACCAGTGCTCGGCCAGCTCCGCGGGGAACTGCAGGGCCGCCGCGTGCGGGCCGCCCGGCGCGCCGGTCAGCGCCTTGGCGTAGGCACCGTGCAGCCGGGCCCGCTGCCCGGGCAGCAGTTGCCCGTACACGGCCTCCTGCACTAACGCGTGCCGGAACTCATACACCGCCGGCCCGGCGCCCTCCGCCGGCGCGACCACCAGCAGGCCGCCGCGCACCGCCTCGGCCAGCCCGGCGTCCAGCTCCTCGTCCGGCGCGCCGGCCACCTCCGCCAGCCAGTCATGGCGGACCCGGCGGCCGGCCACCGCCGCCACCCGCAGCGGCCACTGCCCGGAGGCCGACAGCCGGCCCACGCGGGCCAGCAGTACCTCCCGCAGCAACAGCGGCAGCCCGCCGCCGCCGGCACCGGCCTCACACAGCTGCTCAGCGAAGAACGGATTACCCTGCGAGCGGTCGAACACCTCCTCAACCTCCCGGCTATCCACCGGGCCGCCCCGCAGCCCGGCCAGCTGGGCGGCCAGCTCGGCGCAGGTGAACCGCGGCAGCTCCAGCCAGGTCACGCCCGGCAGCCGCCGCGCCTCGGGCAGCCAGCCCGCCAGCAACTCACCGGGATCGTCGGCCCGGTAACTGCCCACCACCAGCGACCGTGCCTGGTGCGGCGTGCGCAGGAAGAATGCCAGGACGTCCAGGGTGCCGCTATCGGCCCAGTGCAGGTCCTCCAGCACCAGCAGCAGCGGAGCGGCCCGGGCAAGCCCGCCCAGCAGCCGGCACAGCCGCTCGAACAGCCGCGCCCGCCCCATCTCGGGCGGCAGCCCGGCTGGCCGGTCCCCGGTCAGCTCGGCCAGCACCGCGGTCAGATCCGCCCCGTGCTCGCCGAAGGCGGCCGGTTCGTGACTGCCTGCCAGCGACTGCAACGCCCCAGCGCACCTGCGCGCCGTCCAGCGTGCGCCCGTCCCGCTTGGCCCTGATCAGGTCGACAGCGGCGGGCGGGCGGGCCGGCCGCGGCGGGCGGCTCACGCATCCGCCCCGCCCGGCAGGTCGTCGCCGGTGAACGCGGACGGCAGCAGCCGCTCCAGCTCGACCGGGCCCGCCTCGGTGTCCACCAGCAGGCCCGGGCCGCCCGCCTCCAGCAGGACCTGCCGGCAGCGGCCGCACGGCAGCAGGCAACGGCCGTCCGGAGTGCGGACGCTGACCGCCACGATCACGCCGCCGCCGGACGCGTGCAGCGCGGACACCTTTCCTGCTCATGGTGCCGTACGTCGCGACGATCATCGCGGTGGCCGGCCTGGTCGGCCAGGTCAAGGCGCCCGCCGCCGACGGCCAGCCCTACATCACCTCATGACCGGGCCGCAGCGGCGCGGCGCCGCCCCGCACAACCCGTACGCGGCCGCCGAGGCGAGCGCGGCGCGGCTGGCCGCGCTGACCGGGGTGGCGCGGTACGACGCGGCGGTCGTGCTCGGGTCCGGGTGGGCCCCGGCCGCGGACGCGCTCGCCCGGGGCCTCGGCGCGGACGTCACCGAGCTGCCGGTCAGCGAGCTGGGCGGGTTCGCGCCGCCCTCGGTGCCCGGGCACGCGGGCACGGTGCAGTCGATGACCGCCGGGGGCCTGCGGCTGCTGGTGTTCCTGGGGCGGACGCACCTGTACGAGGGGCATCCGGTCAGCGCCACCGCGCACGGGGTCCGCACGGCGGTCACCGCCGGGTGCCGGCTCATCGCGCTGACCAACGCGGCCGGCGGCATCCGCGGCACCTACCACGTCGGCGACCCCGTGATCGTGCGCGACCACCTGAACCTCACCGGGCGGTCTCCGCTGTACGGCCCGCCGCCGCCGGAGCCGTACCCGTCCCGGTTCGTGGACCTGACCGACCTGTACGCCGCGCGGCTGCGCGCGCTGGCCCGGGACGCCGACCCGTCGCTGGCCGAGGGCGTGTACGCGGCGCTGCCCGGCCCGCACTACGAGACGCCGGCGGAGATCGCGGCTCACGACATCGGCGCAAGCCCGGGGCGGTTGCGCTCTGAGAGGCTTAGTTCCTCATCGGTGTGACGGATCGTCGCGCATAGCTGTACGGGAAGCTTGTCAGTCAGACCCGTTCAATCCGTCACCGTGCGCAGTTCTGAGCTGGCTGCTGCTGACTGGCCAGATCCAGCCAGCTCGGAGCCTGGCGGCGGGTCCCAACCGAGCTGAACCCTATGCTCCTGACCTGCGGTTCTGCCAGGGACGCACCGGAGCCCCATAACAAATCGGCCGGTCAGGGCGCGATCATCCGTGTCCGAGGGGGACTCGCAACTTCGGCCTAACCCCCCGCCCCGCGCCGGCCAGTGGCCGGGCGGGGACGGGAGTGACGTCCGGGAGGCGGGAAGGGGAGGACGGGCCTGGGCGGGTCAGGCCCGGCGGAGCTGGGCGTAGGCGACGGCGGCTTCGGCGGCGAGGGCCGCGTTGTCCGCGATGAGCCGGCGGTTCACTTCGGCGCTGCGGCCGCCGCTGCGCTCGTGCACCAGGGCCAGCACGGCGGGGGTGACCGCCTGGCCGGACAGGTTCCGGCGGCGGACCTCCTGGACGGCCTCGTCCATCAGGGCGTCGATGTCGATCCCGTCCGCGGGCGGCCGTGCCAGCAGGATCCCGGCCGACCCGTCCAGCTGCCAGTGCGCGGCGCAGATCCGCGCCAGCTCCGGGGAGTCACTGACCACCGCGGACACCGGGGGGCCGCCGGACGCCGAATAGAACCGGGGCAGCGTGCCGGTCCGCCAGCCGAGCACCGGCACCGCCAGCGTTTCCAGCAGCTCGCTGGTCGCGCCGACGTCGAGCAGCGACTTGGCGCCGGATGCCACGACGACCGCCCGGGTCCGCGCGAGCTGCAGCAGGTCGCCGGAGATGTCCAGGGACTCGGCGAACCCGCGGTGCACGCCGCCGATCCCGCCGGTGCCCATGAACAGGATGCCGATCTGCCGGCAGACGGCCAGCGTGCCGCCCACCGTGGTCGCGCCGAGCGCACCCTGGGCCAGGCAGGCGGCCAGGTCCCGCGCGCCGGCCTTCCGCGCGGCCAGGCCAGCCTCGGCGAACCGCGCCAGCTCGGCGCGGGTCAGGCCGACGTGGATGGCGCCGTCGAGCACGCCGACGGTGGCCGGGGTGGCCCCGGCGTCGCGCACCCGCCGCTCGGACTCGGCGGCCACGGCCAGGCCCTCACCGCCGGTAAACCCGTGCGAGACCAGCGTCGTCTCCAGCGCCACCACCGGCCGGTGCTGCGCGAGCGCGGCGGCGACCTCCTCGGTCACCCGCGTCAGCAGGCCCGTCACGGCATGCCACCTCCGGCCGTCGCGTCACCCGCCCCCCCCGGTTAGGGTAGGCCGTTGACATCCTTCCCCGCTTGAAGGCAGGGGATTCCAGCTGCTACGCCGATTGGAGCAGCAGGTGAGGTTCGCGGTTCACGGGCCGGGGCTCCCCCGTCGCCTCCCCGCGCAGTCACGACGCGCCCCGCCGCAATGTTCCTGGCCGCGTTCACGTCAGCGTTGCAGGCGAATCCCGGTGACCGGCTCAGACGGCGACCCTGACCCGGGCGGCCGGCGATGACGGCCGCCGGCGCGAGCGCATCCCGCTGGCAGGGCAAGACGGTCTGGGCGCGGGACCGGTCGGCGCCACTGCGCGAGTTCCTGCGCACCGAATCGGGCAGCGCCATCGTCCTGGTCACGGGTATCGCCGCCGCGCTCATCTGGGCAAACGCGAGCACGTCGTCCTACAACGCGTTCTGGCAGGCGGACCTGACGCTGCGGGCCGGGCCGTTCGGGATCTCCCAGGACCTGCGGACCTGGCTGAACAGCGGGCTGATGACGCTGTTCTTCCTGGTCGTCGGGCTGGAGACGCGGCGCGAGTTCGACCTGGGCGACCTGCGGGAGCGCCGCCGCTTCCTGCTGCCGATGATCGCCGGGCTGACCGGGATGGCGGTGCCCATCGGCATCTACCTGGCGGTCAACGCCGGCGGCCCGGGGGTGCGCGGCTGGGGGGTGGCCATGTCCACCGACACTGCGCTGGCGCTGGGGCTGCTCGCGGTCATGGGGCGCGACATCCCGGACCGGATGCGGGTGTTCGTGCTCACCGTGTTCGTCGTCGATGATCTGCTCGCGCTGGTGGTCATCGCGGTGTTCTACAGCGACAAGATCGAGCCGATGCCGCTGATCGTGGCGATCGCCGGGTTCGCGCTGGTGCTGCTGGCGGTCCGGTTCCGGCTGCGGCAGCGCTACGTGTACGTGCTGCTCGGGGTCTTCATCTGGGCCGCGCTGCGCTCCAGCGGCGTGGACCCGGTCGCGGCCGGGCTGGCCATCGGGCTGTCCGCGCCGGCCTACACCCCGTCCCGGGGCGAGCTGGAGGACGCCACGGTACTGGTCCGCCGGTTCCGGGAGCAGCCCACGCCGGAGCTGGCGCGCTCGGCGCAGGCCGGGCTGGTGTCCGCGCTCTCGCCGAACGAGCGGCTGCAGGCGTTCTACCACCCGTGGACCAGCTACCTGATCGTGCCGCTGTTCGCGCTGGCCAACGCGGGCATCGTGCTGAACGGCGGGTTCCTGGCCCGGGCCTACGCCGCGCCGGTCACGCTGGGGGTGATCCTCGGCTACGTGCTGGGCAAGCCGACCGCGGTCATCGCCGCATCCTGGGGGGTGACCAGGGTCAGCCACGGGCGGATCCGGCCGCCGGTCGGGGTCGCCGCGGTCGCCGCCAGCGGCACCATCGCCGGCATCGGGTTCACGGTGGCGCTGCTGATCGCCACGCGCGCGTTCACCGGTGAGCTGCTGGCCGAGGCCAAGCTGGGCGCGCTGACGGCCGCGTTCCTGGCCGCCGCGCTGACCTGGATCGTGCTCCAGGTCACCCGGCTGCTGCCGGCCGACGTGCGCACCCGCGCCATGTTCGGCAACACCCGGTTCATCCAGGACCTCATCCCCGAGGTCGACCCGGAACGCGACCACATCCGGGGGCCCAAGCGCGCCGCGATCACCGTCATCGAGTTCGGCGATTTCGAGTGCCCGTACTGCGGGCAGGCCGAGCCGGTCGTCCGCGACATCCTCACCGACACCAGCATCCGCTACGTGTGGCGGCACCTGCCGCTCACCGACGTACACCCGAACGCCCAGCTCGCGGCGGAGGCGGCGGAGGCCGCGGGCGCGCAGGACGCGTTCTGGCCGATGCACGACCTGCTGCTGCAGCACCAGGAGGAGCTGCGGATGGCGGACCTGGCCGGGTACGCCACCACGATCGGGCTCAACCTGGCCAGGTTCCGCGCGGACCTGCGCGGCCACGCGCACGCCACCCGGGTGGCGCAGGACGTGGAGTCGGCCGACCTGTCCGGGGTGTCCGGCACGCCGACGTTCTTCGTCAACGGCCAGCGGTACTACGGGGCGTTCGACCTGCCCACCCTGACCGCCGCGATCCGGGCCGAGCGCGACCAGCTCGCCACCGCCCGGGCCCCGTGACGCCCCGTGAGGGTGGCCCGTGGCGGGGCAGCCGCGAGCGGAACGTAGGCTGGTGGGCGTGGTAGTCGCACCTGAGGGGCGGCGGATGCTGCGGCTGGAGGCCCGCAACAGCCAGGTCCCGATCGAGAAGAAGCCGCCGTGGATCAAGACCCGGATGCGCACCGGGCCGGCCTACACCGAGCTGAAGCACCTGGTCCGGCGGGAGGGGCTGCACACGGTCTGCGAGGAGGCCGGCTGCCCGAACATCTTCGAATGCTGGGAAGACCGCGAGGCGACGTTCCTCATCGGCGGTGACCAGTGCACCCGGCGCTGCGATTTCTGCCAGATCGGCACGGGCCGGCCCGGCCCGCTGGACACCGGCGAGCCGCGCCGCGTCGCCGGGTCGGTCGCGGCGATGGGGCTGGCGTACGCGACCGTCACCGGCGTCGCCCGGGACGACCTGGCCGACGGCGGGGCCTGGCTGTACGCGCAGACGGCGCGGGAGATCCACGCGGCCGTGCCCGGCTGCGGCGTCGAGCTGCTGATCCCCGACTTCAACGCTGAACCGGGCCGGCTGGCCGAGGTGTTCAGCGCGGCGCCCGAGGTGCTGGCGCACAACATCGAGACCGTGCCGCGCATCTTCCGCCGGATCCGGCCCGGGTTCCGCTACGGACGGTCCCTGGACGTGCTCACCCAGGCCCGGGCGGCCGGGCTGGTCACCAAGTCCAACCTGATCCTGGGGATGGGCGAGGAACGCCGCGAGATCAGCGCGGCCATGGCCGGCCTGCACGCGGCCGGCTGTGACCTGCTGACGATCACGCAGTACCTGCGGCCCTCCCCGCGGCATCACCCGGTGGAGCGCTGGGTCAAGCCCGAGGAGTTCGCCGAGCTGCGGGAGGAGGCGGAGGAGATGGGTTTCGCCGGGGTCATGTCCGGCCCCCTGGTGCGGTCCTCCTACCGCGCCGGCCGCCTTTATAAGCAGGCGGTGTCTGCCCGGAGGGATGACCCAGTGTCCCCGGTGAAATGACTAACGTGATGTTGGGGGCCGTCCTGTGGTCTGATGGGGGTGCGATGACCCCGGCATCCCATATCCACGGGCGCCCGAGGCGCCTCCCCCGGGACCCCGTGCCGGCGATCACTCGGCCGACGCTGAGGGACCGCGAACCTGGCCTCCGGGATTCAACTCCAGGCCGGTGATCAGCGGTCTTGGGTGTGTTCAGCGTCCTGAGCTGCCGGTATACGCCAGTGGCGGTGGCGCGGGGCTGCACCCGCTGGGTGCGGCAGATTCAAAGGGCACGGAATGACGCGAGCCCGCGCCCGCGGATCCGGGGGAGTTCTGCCGTACGGGTGGCGAAGAGCGCCCCGTTCTGGGGAGATTACGCGGTAACCACACCGTTGCAATCTGCCGAAACGTCACGGATACCACCCACCCAACGGATGGCTGAAGAAGGCGCAGCAGTTCTTGACATCTGGTCGCCCTGCGTTGCTGCACGGCGACCTGACGCCGGTCAACCTGATGCGCGACCGAGCCGGGCAGCTCGTCTTCCTCGATACCTGCGGCTACACCGGGCCTGCCGAATTCGATGCGGCACGCTGGTGTGCGCGGGTGGGAGGATCGGCTCATTCGCAGTCCGCGCTGCACGAATGGTGCGCGGTCGAAACAGGCCTGGACGCCGATCTGGCTCAGCGGTTGCTCGGGCTCGAGCTGCTGATGGAAGCGGGTGTGCGAGAACTCCGCAAAGAGGAGCCAGGCCGACCTCTGGATTCCGCAGACCGCGAGACTCACGATCTCCTGCAGCTCAGTGCCACGTTTATATCAGGAAATTTCCTGATGGTTAGCGGGGCAGCGCTGCCGGGCGTGGTTCGCGGGAACGGCCTCACGCGAAGTTTGATCTCGGGTGCCGAGTCCAGATCCAGCCGTCACAAGGGCCGTGGTGCTGGTTTCGCATGCCCGCGATACCGCGCCGGTTGCAACCGTCCCGCCGTAACCCGTTCCGGCTGGCGCAGGGCGGTTTCACGTTGCGGGCCGGGACGTCCTATCCTGCCGTGCATGGCGAAGCGGAAAAACCCCGGCGACGAGGCGGCTCCCGGGCGTATCCAGCAGATACGCATGGTAGCCGGGCTTGTGCGCAAGGCCAACCCGAGGGCCTTGCCCATCGTGATCGGCAGCGGCCTGGGCGTGCTGATCATCCTCATCGTCGTGGGCCTGCTCACCGGGACGGGCGGGTTCCTGATCCCGCTGGGCGTGCTGCTCGGCATCGCTGTCGCGGTGTTCCTGTTCGGCCGGTTCGCGCAGACCGCGCAGTACTCGGCGATCGAGGGGCAGCCGGGCGCGGCCGCGGCGGTGCTGCAGAGCATGCGCGGGAGCTGGACGGTCACCCCGGCGATCAGCGCCAACCGGAACATGGACGTGATACACCGCGCGGTCGGGCGGCCCGGCGTGGTGCTGGTCGGCGAGGGCTCCCCCACCCGGCTGCCCAGCCTGCTGGCGGCCGAGAAGAAGCGGGTGGCCCGGGTCGCGTTCGACGTCCCGATCCACGACTACCAGGTCGGCGACGGTGAGGGCCAGATCCCGCTGCCCAAGCTGCAGCGCACGATCATGAAGCTGCCGCGCACCCTCAAGGGCACCGCGGTCGCCGACCTGAACTTCCGGCTGAAGGCGCTGCCGCCGTCAATGCAGGCGCCCAAGGGCCCGATGCCGCGCGGCGGCCGCCCGCCCCGGATGCCGCGGCCGCGCACCCGCTGACCTGCGCGCGCCCGCGGGGTCAGACGGGGTCAGATCCGAACGACGATGGTGTTGGCCGCCTTGTCGTGCAGGCCGCGCCGGTCCCGGTCGGTGATCAGCGGCGGCACCACGGCCAGCAGCAGCAGCGTGCGGACCAGGGCCCAGCCGAAGCCGACCGGGCGGCCGTCCAGCCGGGCGACCCGCAGGCCGAGCAGCCGCTTGCCGATCGTGGTCCCGGTCAGCGCGGTCAGCACGCAGGTCTCCGCGCCGAAGACGGCCAGCGCCCAGTACTGCGAATGCAGGAGCACGGTCGCGATGAACGCGCAGAGGATCCAGTCGATGAACAACGCGGCGAACCGGCGGCCTATCCCGGGCACCGAACCGGGGCCGCTTTCGGGCAGGCCGAACTTCTCGCCGGGATAATGGGGCATCGCACGCCCGGCCGGCGCCTGCGGCACCCGCGCCGCGCCGGCGCCGGCTGCCTGTTCCTCGGCCACCCCTCCACGGTAGCGCCTCGCGCGCGCGGGCCGGCCGGCATGTCGCTGAGCACGCGCTCCGCGCGATGCGTAACATGTGCGAAACACAAGGGACACGGGGCGGAAATTGCCAGCGTCTAGCGTCCTAGGCGCGTCCGCCTAGAGCGTGCCGATGAATGCTGATATGTATGCCCGGTCAGGGAGGCTTAATGTTTTCAACCGCCGACGAGGTCTTGAGGTTTATCGCAGACGAGGGCGTCCAGTTTCTCGACGTCAGGTTCTGCGACCTGCCAGGGACGGTGCAGCACTTCACGATCCCGGCCGAGATCGTCGACGACGACGTCTTCACCAACGGGCTGATGTTCGACGGCTCGTCCATCCGCGGCTTCCAGGAAATCCACGAGTCGGACATGCTGCTGATGCCCGACCCGACCAGCGCGGTGGTCGACCCGTTCCGCACGCACAAGACGCTCAACCTCACGTTCTTCGTGCACGACCCGCTCACCGGCGAGCCGTACACCCGGGACCCGCGCAACATCTCCCGCAAGGCCGAGGAATACCTGCGCGGCACGGGCGTCGCGGACACCGCGTTCTTCGGCCCGGAGGCCGAGTTCTACATCTTCGACTCGGCCCGCTTCTTCACCGCGGCGAACGAGGGCTACTACCACATCGACTCGATAGAGGGCGCCTGGAACACCGGCAACAATCTGGACGGCGCCAACCTCGGCTACCGGCCCCGGTACAAGGGCGGCTACTTCCCGGTGCCGCCGACCGACCACTTCACCGACCTGCGGTCGGAGATGGTCCGCATGCTCATCCAGTGCGGCATCGAGACCGAGATGCAGCACCACGAGGTCGGCACGGCCGGGCAGGCGGAGATCGACATCCGGTTCGGCCCGCTGCTCCATCAGGCCGACAAGATGATGCTGTACAAGTACATCATCAAGAACGTCGCGCTGAAGTACGGCAAGACCGTGACGTTCATGCCCAAGCCGCTGTTCGGCGACAACGGGTCCGGCATGCACTGCCACCAGAGCCTGTGGAAGGACGGCTCCCCGCTGTTCTACGACGAGGTCGGCTACGCCGGGCTGTCCGACCTGGGCCGGTACTACATCGGCGGCCTGCTCAAGCACGCCCCGTCGCTGCTCGCCTTCACCAACCCGACGGTGAACTCCTACCACCGCCTGGTCCCCGGCTTCGAGGCGCCGGTCAACCTGGTGTACTCGCAGCGCAACC
>Ga0335081_10006789_pt1 | contig 18244 bp, 17 predicted proteins | sample Lox_Sample_35_FD_206713 | JGI IMG/M metagenome (GOLD analysis project Ga0335081, IMG submission 206713) | Soil microbial communities from Loxahatchee National Wildlife Refuge, Florida, United States - Lox_Sample_3.5 | ecosystem: Environmental > Terrestrial > Soil > Wetlands | place: USA... | reverse complement strand
GGGAGTGCGGTTGTCCCACTCACGAACATCATTTTTAACATTCGGCTACAAGCTATGGACGAAAAGAGAAAAATCCTCGAATCAATTATCGCAAGCTATAAGAAGGTGATCATTGGATTTTCCGCCGGAGTTGATTCGACGCTGGTTTCTTTCGTCTCGAACAAGGTGTTGGGACACGACGCACTCATCGTCCTCGCAAAGACTGAAACCATCACCGCGGAAGACGTCGACCTCGCGCGCTCACTGGCTTCGATGTATCAATTCAATTTTCGTGAAATTGGATACAACGAGCTTGAGATTGAAAACTATGCTTCAAACCCCGTCAATAGATGCTATTTCTGCAAACACGAGTTGTACACGCGGCTCGCCTCCATCGCGACGGAAGAAAGAATCCCGCGGATCCTCGACGGGGCAAACCTCGATGACCTGGGCGATTATCGTCCTGGAAGAATCGCTGCGAAAGAGCTTGAGATCAGATCCCCACTGATCGAAGCTTCGTTCACAAAGGGTGACGTCCGCGAGGCCGCCGAGTACTACGGACTCCCCAACTATGACAAGCCTTCGGCGCCCTGCCTTTCGTCGCGAATACCGTACGGCACCCCGATTGACAAGGTTTCCCTTGAACGGATTGAACAGGCGGAACAATTCATTCGCCAGAAGGGGTTTACGAATGTTCGCGTGCGTCATTTTGATTCCAAAGCCAGAATTGAAGTTGACAGGAAAGATGTCAACAGGCTTCTCCTGATGTCGGAGGAAGTCGAATCTCGACTGGAGGAAATCGGCTACCGGGAAGTGGAGATCGACCGGGAGGGATTCCGATCCGGGAAACTGAACGCGGGGCTCTCGAAGAAATGAAACGCACAAGAAAACCCGCCGGACACGACGACCAGCTTCGAACGCTTGTCAACTCGACGTCCGGAATAGCGGAGGTGGCAAAGATCCTTGCCGGCTCGTCTTCCGTTGCCGTGCAGGACTTTGCTGATATCGACATTTCCCGGTTCGAACGGACATCATTCCCGGAAATCATCTACTGCGAGAACAAGCGGCTCGATCAAATCATCGCAATTACCAACCGGATTTACAAACACAGAAGACTTGTCCTCGGAACTCGGTGCCCGCCGGAGTATTTCCCAAGGTTGAAAAGGACCTTTCGGAAGGGACGATTTGTGCAGGAAGCTCAGGGTTTCCGGGTTGGGAGGCCCCTTCCCGGGTTCGGAGAGGAATCCGTCGGGATCATCTCGGCGGGAACGACCGATATCGCGGCATGCGAAGAAGCTGCTCTCATTTTGGAATCTCTCGGAGTTACCGTGCGGCGGATTTACGATGTCGGCGTGGCGGGCATTCATCGACTGTTTGCAAACGACGCGCGCATCAAACAATCTGACGTTCTCATCGTTGCGGCAGGAATGGAGGGCGCGTTGCCGAGTGTGGTGGGCGGCATGTACCATCAGCCAATCATCGCAATCCCCACCAGCGTCGGCTATGGCACGTCGCTCGCAGGATTCACTGCCCTCTTCGCAATGCTGACCAGCTGTTCCCCCGGCATTACCGTTGTCAACATCAACAACGGCGTCGGTGCGGCCGCAGCTGCGTTCAAGATCCTGAAACTTGTGCAATCGAGACGAGAAGCGACGAGGTAACCCCCTCCCTTACGCCCGCTCTACTGCCCCTTCTTCGTAATATTTCAGGAACCCCTTCCCAAGTGTCTTGATGACTGCCGCGATCACGGCAGCGTCGTCGACGTACCCGATGATGGGTGTGAAGTCGGGTATGGCATCGGTAGGAATGATAAAGTAGACCAGTGCACCGACGACGAGCGCCTTCTTTGTCCAGTGCACCTCGGGGTCAATCATATAGCGATAGAGCGCAAGGACGTGCTTGACGATGCCCAATTTCTTACTGAGTCGTGCGAGTTTTTCATCGATCGTCTGCAGCACGAATTGAACCTGCGCGTCGTACTCTTCACGTTCCATAGTACCTCCGAACAACGTTGCCCTTTCCGCACGTCATGTATCGTGCGAAACGACTGTCTTGTAGACTGAGAGGAGCTGCACCGCGACATTGTTCCACAGGTAATCCTTTCTGATCTTGTCGCGGAGACGCTTGTCCTTGTTCTTGATAAGGGCTATCTGGATTCCCTCGCGGATGTTCTTCACAGAATACGGATCGACATAGTCCGCAAGTTCTGCAAAGTACTCTCTCGTGCCGCCGTTCGGAGTGATGACGACCTTCGCTCCGGCGAGTCCGGCTTCGAGGGCTGCGATGCCGGGTGTTTCGAACCGCGACGGCAGGACAAACACATCGCACGCGGCGTACGCCGATGCGAGAAGGTCGGAATCGTGATCAATCGAGTCCAGGATGGTGAGTCTCGGGTTCTTCTTTGCAAGCTCGATGCAGCGGTTGCCTGCCGGCGTGTTCTCGATCCTGCCAATGATGAAGGCAGGATGGTTGACTCCTTCGAGCGCCTGAATCAGGCGGAGCACGTTCTTTCGCTCCGGCCCAATGTGTCCAACGCTGAGAATGAATTTTTCGGCCCCGTACGTTTTCCGAAACAGAGAAGGTCTCGCGCGTTCGAACCTTGGCTCCACACCGTTCGGGACTATCCGCACCTTTTCTTCCGGCACTCCCATTCCTTCTGTGAAAAGTCTTGCCTCAGCTACAGTGTTTGCCGCGAGCACGCTGGCCCACGAGCACATTTCTGCCATCATGCCGTAGTCTGTCCAGATGCCGCGCGAGAACCGCTTCAACAGATTGCCGTACCTGACGACGCGACGAACATATTCGTTCGAATGCCGCGTAAAGAAGATCGGCGAGATCACGATCGGAATTCCGAGCTTATGCATTTCCCGCGCAAGATGATAGGTGCCGATATTGGCCCCGAAGAAATGCACCAAATCGAAATCCTCTCGTCGAAATTCCCTCCACGAATTGAACAGTGAAACACGCACACCCAGCTGCTCGAGTTCTGCTTTCGACTGAAGGATCTGCGTCTTCGGGCCGCCCCGGAGCATCATTACCGCCTGGTATGTCGTTAGACAGACTTTCATTGCACTTTGTCCCGCAGGGATTTCACGTCGAGCGTCAATTGACCCTTCAAGGCCATCGCCACCAGGTCGACGGTCCGTGTCAGGGGAATTCGATAATTGAAGCCTCGTGCCCTTGTATAATCCGGCGGCAACGCAAACGGCAACGGTCGAAGTTCCCAGCCGAGTGCCCCAAGATCCAGCTCGGGGCGGACCGGCGAAAAGGCTTCGGTTCCATCCGCTTTCGAAATCCTGAGCCAGGCACTTTCCGGTCCTTTGTTGGATGTAATTTGCAGGCGTGAGCCGGACAAGGCGATCTGAGGTTTCACCTGCAACCTCCGGTTCCACCACGTTGCGTATTCTCCCATGTATACCGGTGTAACGCGAGGCTGCCGGCTGATCTCAAAAAGATGTTTGAGAACTTCGTGATGTCCGTCTTTTGGATGGTGATAGAACAAGAGCGGGTCGCGGACGCTGAGCTTCATGCCAGTGACAAAATCGAAGTACCTCTTCATCTGCTCGTCCGAATAGCCCTGTCGCCGAAGGCTTCCGATCCCAATGGGATGTATCGGCAGTTGCAGTACGCTCGACAATTCCGAGCCGACCACGGGAAACGAAGGAAGATCATCATAATCATAAGCAAACTCGGAGGAATAAACAAATCCGCAGTTTCGGATGGCCGCTCCCAGACTCTCGCCCCAGCTTCCATACGGTGCAACGAATCCTTCGGGTCTCATGCCTGCCGCGTTGAGGAGCGAGAGCGCCTGGCGAATGTTCGATTCATTCCGTTCGACATCGTCGTAGACTTTGTGCTCGTAGCAATGGGCGCCGATTTCCTGGTGTTCCATACTGGAGAACATGGGAAGGTATACCTGCTGGTTCTTCACATCGACGAACCAGGCCGTCGGAACCTCGTGCGCAGCGACCAGCTTGTACAGATCATTGATCTCCCCGGGGCGTGCCTGATCGGTGTCGACGCGCAACGCAAAAACTGTCTTCGCATCGCCGGGATAGTACCAGAGATGTGCATAGGGAAGTCCCCGGCGATGATGCAGGATTTCAAGCGATCGCGCGATCAGCCTCCGGATCCCGTTACGCGAAACCGTTGAAACACGCTCGAACGGCAACCGGCGTTCCGGCGAATAGAAAGACTTCGTGGACGTCCGTGTGTCGTTCGAAAATCTTGTCGGATCGAAGGGAAGCACGATGATGTGTCCGTTATCAAAAAGTCCCTCGTGAACGCAGAAGGAATTGCGGTCGGATCTGAGCTGATTCGCATTCCACGCCACCCTGCAGCGGGATTGGATGTCGACGAGACCGACATTGGGAAAATGCGATGTCGGGTCAGAAAGCAGATACCTGATCGACTCCTGGCTATAGGTCGTTTGCCTGATTTCCGCATAAACCTTCGCGGAGCACAAAACGCTTCCCCCCCGCGAGAGATATTCCCGCAACATTCCGAGGTCGTGATCGTGGACGTCGTTACCGGACACCACCGCACTGTACTCCTCGGGCAGAAGGGAATCAGAGACTTTGGCGCAGGGCACTCCTTCCTGTTCCAGCAACGGCTCCCAGCGATTCGGATTTCCTACAATGCCAACGTTGAGTTTCATGTTGATTTCCTCCAAACGAGAGAAGCGATTTCATCCACGGTGAACACGTGCAATGCCAGCAGGACCGAGCCATAGAGGAGCGCACCGACGATCACGCGAAGGACAAACGAGTAGGGCTGAAGGATCAGCACGCCGCCCGTCATCACTGCCAGAGCCACCAGCACCCAATGAATTGGTATGCTTACTTTGATTTGAAGATACGGTCGGAGATTCGCACGTGCAACGAGCAGCGTCAATCCTTCCGATGCGACTACGCCGTACGCCGCTCCCTGCAGGCCGTACATCTTCGTGAGTGCTACGATGGCCACAAGATAGATGACGGCACTGATGGACATGACGCGTCCATAGACTTTGCTTGGCGCCACGGCAACAAGACCCGAGGTGAAAACGGTGTGGATCATCGTAAAGAACAGGAACCAAACGAGAATCCTGAATGCGTCCCCCGCGGCTGCGTACGCTTCGCCGAACACAAAGTGAATGACGTCGCCCGACACCAGGGTTCCTCCCACACAAATGGGAAATGCTGTAAGCAGGATCCATTTCATGGCAACTTCCAGGCGTGGTGCCAATTGTTCGGGAGACGAAACCTTGATCCGGGCAGAAGCCGGCAACAGCAGGTATCCGAGAACACGGTCGAACAGCAGGAGGAAGACAACCAATTTTGATGCCGCCGTGTACAACCCAACTTCGACCTCGGACATTACAATGGCCAGCACAAGCGGAGCCAGGTTTGTGCTGATTTTTCCGAGCATGGTGCCGATTCCGAGCGGAAGAGACTGTTGCGCAATCTCTTTCCACATCGAGCGATCGATGCCGAGATGAACCTCGTTGCCTGCCCGACGGTACTTCACATAATAGAAAAGTGCCATTGCAAAATCGCCCGTAACCGAGGCAACGGCAATCCAATAAATATCACGATCGGACCGGACAAGCAGGAGAACCAGGACGAGGTACACTGCCGCCGTGACGGACTTGCCGAAACTAACGGTGTACATCTCCTCTTTTCCCTGGAAGAACCATTCAAGCAACAACGCGTAGGCGAAGAGAGAAATGCTCAGGGCAACGATCAACGTTGCCGCGACTGGATTGCTCACCACCAACGCTATGACGACAGAGGCGACGACGAAGACAATTCCCGAGACAAAGAGCTGGAGCGATAGGAGCTGCCCGACAATGTTCTTGTTCATTCCGCGGGCAGTCTCTCTGAGCCCGTATAAATTGATGCCTGCCGTGCTGATATTGATCAGATAGGATAGTATGACAAAACCCAGACTGACCAGTCCAAAGTCGGCAAGTGACAGTCGTCGCGCAAGGTATGCAACCGTAAAAAATGCGAAGATCTTTCTTGCAATCTCGCTGGTGGTCAATGAGAGGAAATGCTCCGTCAGGCGCTTCACTGTGTCAGCTCCCTGATCAGTTGTTCCAACCGTACCTCTCTTTGGCCTTTTGGATAGAGAGCAATGATCCTCTCCCTTGCAAGGATGCCGTTGCCTGCGGGCAGTTCAAGCGCCTTCACAATTCCATCAGCAAGCGCATTTGGATTTCCCACGGGAACAACGAAGCCAGTTTCCCCGATGGCCCGACTGCTTCCACCGACGTCCGTCGCCACGGGAATGCAGCCGCACAGCATCGCCTCACACAGCGCGTTGGATAATCCTTCCCGCCGGGAAGGTTGAACGTACACTTTCGCGCGTTGATAATAATGCAGAAGTTCCATCTGCTGAAGACTCGGGTGCACAGTGAGATTCTCCGGTCGTGCCGTGTTCGGGAACCTGTCCGGGCTCACTCCCACCAACACAAAACGCACTTGAGGCAATTGCCGTGCTACCTCAATCAAGACATCAATCCCTTTGATTTTAAACCGTCCTTCGCTTTGAATCGCAGCGACGGTAAGAACAATCGGTTCCTTGATCCCGGCTGGATGCCAGGTATCCTGGTCAAATCTCGTCGACAGCACCTCGACATTGTTACCGGTGTATTTCACGCGGTCGAGCAGTTCGGCTTTCAGTGATTGATCCACAACAACGACGCGATTGGCCGTTTTGATCGCCCTGCCAACGAGCATAGCTTTCCACGGAGAGCGCCAGAGGCCATAGCCAAATTCCTTCTCCTTCGCCAGATCGACACCACCGATAACGATAATGGAGTTCTTCCCCAGAGCCCCCGCAACGAGTGTTCCGACCGCGGCATAGACCGATGCAAACCAACAAAAAACCAACTGAGAGCGAAACACGTTAAGAACAAGTTTGAGGACGTGTCCGGGACCGTGACCGATGCAGACCGTCACGCGGTGATCTTTCGACAAAGTCTTCAGGTCATCGTCAATGAAGGGTGTATGAAATGTCGATACAAAAAGTATGTGAGGTAGTGAACTCAGAGCCCTTCGTGCACACAGTGGGAAGGAACGACTACGTCATTCATCTGCCGCGACATCGTATTTGACAATCTCGTATCCCTGTAGCGAGTCAAAGGCAGCAAAGATCACGCCGAAGAAGAAGATAACGAGTCCCGCCATAAACGATCCGATGATTACTGCTTTGAGCTGCAAGACCAGAACAAAGTAATCAAGTCCGATCAGCAACGATGTGAGCACAAACAACGCGACGGCGATTGAATAGCAAAGCAGAGAATTTCGAACCATCCACGCTCTCCGGAGCAACCGGTCAAGTTGGCGCGCGATGCTCTCGAGTCTCTGGTTCTCGTTGGCGCTGAAGTTCGATTCCGAAGCCCTCGAGAACAGACGTCGTTTCTCTTCGTTGAGAAGCCGGACCCTGTTGACGACGCTCGAAAACTTGTTGCTGATGCTCAGAAGGAGCAGGCCGCAAGCACTGATCATCACAGCGGGTGCGAGCATGAGTTGAATTGCCTGGACAACCGTTAAACTATCACTGGACTGCATTATTGGACGCGTTTGTAATGTTTAGGATTTAACAATTTCCCCCATCACCACCGGCCGCTCCTTCATTTTGCGAAGTGAGTTCACGACGGCATCGGCATCCCGCGAAGCGACAACAAGAATCAATCCAATCCCCAGATTGAACGTCCTCCGCATATCTTTTTCAGGGACGTCGCCAGCCTTCTGGATGAGTCTGAAAACAGGCGGTCGGGGCCAGGATTCCCAGTCTATCTTCAACCCAAGACCCTTCGGGATAATGCGCACGGTGTTGCCTTCAATGCCACCCCCGGTTATGTGAGACATTCCCTTGACCTTGAATCGAGAAAGCAACGGTCCAACGCAGGACAAGTACGAGCGATGGACCTTGAGCAGTGATTCACCGATCGTGCAGCCAAGCTCCGCAAAATGGTCGCTCAAGGAAAACTCAGACTGCAAAACCCGTCGGGCAAGTGAATATCCGTTCGTGTGAAGCCCACTAGAAGGTATGCCAACAAGAACGTCACCTTTCTTGATATTTTTACCTTCGATGATCTTGCTCCGATCGACGACGCCGACGATCATCCCGGCAACGTCAAAGTCTTTCTCTGCGTACATCCCCGGCATCTCTGCAGTCTCGCCTCCCACAAGCGAACAACGATTCTCCTTGCACGCTTTGACGAACCCGAGTATAACCTGCTCCGCTGCATCAATCGATAGCTTCCCCGTCGCATAATAGTCCATGAAGTAGAGCGGTCTGGCACCGCATACGAGGATGTCATTCACGCAATGATTGACCAGATCCTGTCCGACCGTGTCGTAGCGATTCATCTCGACGGCAATTTTCAGCTTGGTTCCGACTCCATCAACGCTGGAGATCAAAACGGGTTGCTTGTAGCCTTTGAAGTTCGCACGGTAGAACGAGCCGAAGAGTCCGATGTCGGCCAGGACATTCTTGTCAAACGTAGAGCGAACAGGTTTCCTGATGCGTCGGACAAGCTCGTCGCCCTCGTCGATATCGACGCCAGAGTCCTTGTAGGTTGTCATCGTACCGTGAGTAGAGTCCGATTCACCATCGGACAATTTGTGAGAATAGAAAGACTCGGGATGCAGGACTTGTTGCTTTTCATGAAGATAATCCTTTTTCGCTCTTTGAACAATACGCGCATCGTTGATTCCAGAAACTTTCGTGTGCGATTTATCGAGTGTAGCGACCGATTCTCCATATTCCTCCTTCTTGCATTCGGGGGAAGTTTTCGCGCCCCGGCTCGGTAATTCAAATCGGAATACCTTGATGATCTCGGGACGTTGCGATTTTCGGTCCCCTTCGGTATATTGCGCTTGCACCATCCGAGTCATCCAACGTGAGAACTGTTCAAATCCAAGGGTCACGCGAGAAGATTCCGGTCGGAAAAATCATCTGTATCGGCCAGAATTATGCGGAGCACATCAAAGAAATGAAGGCCGAGATGCCTGCATCGCCAGTCTTCTTCCTGAAGCCGACCACAGCGCTCGTGCAGGATGGCGGCGACATCGTTCTTCCATCCATCTCCCGCGATGTCCATCACGAAGTTGAGCTTACCGTCCTCATCGGCAAAAACGGAAAGAATATTCCTCAAAGCTCTGCAATGGACTACGTTGCAGGGTACGGAGTCGGTCTCGATATGACATTGCGGGACATACAAGCCGATGCGAAGAGGAAAGGCCTCCCGTGGGCGCTTGCCAAAGGGTTCGACACATCCGCGCCGGTCTCGGACTTTGTCCCGACAAAGCAGGTTTCCAACCCGGCCTTGCTTTTTCTCCGGCTGCTCGTCAACGGGGTCATCCGACAACAATCCGGAACAAACGATCTGATTTTTTCTGTGGACAAGCTAATCGCCCACCTCTCCCAATTCGTCACTCTCGAACAAGGCGATATTCTCTATACCGGCACTCCTCAAGGGGTCGCTCAAGTGAAATCCGGCGATCTTCTCGAGGCATCTCTTTCCGACGCGAAAGGCGCAGTACTCGTTTCATTGTCGGCACACGTCCGATAACAGGAATGGGCAGACTCAAGGCGTTTTACATTAAGTACAAGTACGCCCTTATTGCATGGTTCATCATGGTGATATTGGGCGTCGTCGGTTATTACTTCGGTATTGACAAGCACGTCATTGGGGGTGCTGTCATACTTGTAGGGCTCATCGGTCAGGCTTTTGCTGCGCTCATCGTCTGGATCAGCTTCACGCCGATTGTGGGGCCCATCATAGCAAAAGTGCTGTCATTACCGTTCATTTGGCTCATAAACGGCATCGGTTATCTTGCTTCGATTATCGCGATAAAGCGGGGTTACTCGAAGGACGTGCTCAACTACCGGGTCATTACCGTAGCACTTTTAATTGGCATTACCATTGGTTATATTCTCGGGAAACTAATCTGAGAGTCTGATGAAGACGGCAAAAACCATCGCGGTAGCAATCCCAAAAGGCGGCGTCGGCAAGACAACGACCGCCGTCAACCTTGCTGCCAGCCTAGCGGTATTCGAGAAGCGGACACTGCTGATCGACACCGACTCCTTTGGTGCGTGCAGCCTTTCGCTCGGTTACACAAAGGAGAAAACAAAAGGCGGATTGTACGAGGTTTTCAACTTCGTCTACGCGATGAACCAGGTCATCCACCGGACAGAGCTTGCCTTCCTGGATTTCATTCCTACGAATGTCCGGACAGACGTTCAGGAAGAACGCCTTGCGAGGCTCGCCGAAAACCGAACCATGCTGAGGAACACGCTCCGGTCGGTTCTCCCGCATTATGATTACATCATTATCGATACTCCACCCGTCTTGCGCGGAATGACAACAAATGCGCTCACGTGCGCCGACTCCATCCTGATTCCCATCAAGCCGGGGCATTTTTCGCTTGAAGCGCTGGACAAGCTTTTCAAATTCATGGAATGGGTGCACGAGGCAGCCAACAGGAACCTCGTTGTGGAAGGGATCCTGCAGACGATGTACGAGCCAAAGACAAAGGTCACCGAGATCACCGACCGCGAGCTCCAGCTCCGTTTCCGGAAGCATCAACTCCGCACCATCATACCGAAGAATACCTCCATCACCGAAGCGTCGTTCTATGGGCGTCCTTCGGTTCTCTTTAATGCCCAGTCAAAGGGATCGCTTGCATACCTCGCCCTTGCCGAGGAATTGATTCAGCGTCATCAAGCTCAACAACAGGTGCCAGCCGAAATTCCGATGGAAGTGCAGGAAAAGACCGCGTAGCACGTTTCCTCTTCAGGATGCCTGGTTCTTCTGGCTGAGATCGCCCGCTAAGGAACCCTTTCGATCTTCCCTCTCGTTGATTTCATCTCGGAATTTTCGTTAATTTGAAACGTGCAGAGAGACATTGTGCTCGCAGTAACCGCGCAATCAACGGGGGTGCACCATGAAAAGTCGTTCTTTGATTTTCTGCTGCATCGTTTTCGTTTTGAATGTCACCCATGGCCAGTCGAAGTACGCCATTGGGCTGATTGGTGGGAAGACGCTTGATGTCGACAATCTCCTGGGTGTTTCGAATGACGGCTTGTCGGGAGGAGTTGGTGCGGACATGGCCGTTGGCCCGCACGTGGACATTACGGCAAATGTGGTGTTCTCGATCTATTCACACGGAACTGCCCCGCCGTGGATCGAAGAGAGCTTTTCCCCCGCGACTGCCAGGAGTATTGGGGGGCAGGATGCGTACACCTGTGCGATCTCGGTGGGTCCGAGAATTCACGCGCGTTCAATGAAATTCGTGAGTCCGTACATTCTGATGCAGGGAGGGGTGTACTTCATGCGATACGGTGTTCCTTCCAGAGTTCGGGGATTTTCCGGAATAGCCGCGGCAGCAGGAGGGTTCTTCGGAGCGAACGGAAGTGCGGATATCGATACGCGGTTCTTTGGAAGTGTGGGGGTCGGACTGGAAGTTTCTCCGACAAATATTTTCAACGTTGATCTTGAGACAAAAATCCAGGCATTTGAGGGAGAACACATGCGAACAGAAATCCTCTTGCCTTTGTTGGTATCCATTGAGTTTCCACTTTAGAAGTACGTCGCTTAAGCTTTGCAGTCATCGCTTCGAGGGTAGCTGACCGGCTACCCTTTTTTTAGTTCTCATACGAACATGAATCAACAAGAGCTTCCGAAGACATACAATCCAAAAAACGTCGAAGACAAGTGGTACCAGTACTGGGAATCACACCGGCTCTTCCACGCTACCGTTAAAAAAGACAAGAAGCCCTACACCGTCGTTATTCCGCCGCCGAACGTCACCGGCATCCTGACAATGGGCCACGTGCTGAACAACACGATCCAGGATGTTCTCGTCCGATGGAAGCGGATGCAAGGGTACGAGGCGTGCTGGATTCCCGGAACCGATCACGCGGGCATTGCCACCCAGAATGCTGTCGAAAAAGCCCTGGCAAAGCAGGGAACGAATCGGCACGATCTCGGCCGCGACAAGTTTGTCGAGCGCGTGTGGGAGTGGAGAAGAGAATACGGCGGCACGATCATCAAACAGCTCCGCAAGCTTGGCGCATCGTGCGATTGGGATCGCGAGCGCTTTACGATGGACGAAGGTCTCTCCGAGGCGGTGAAAGAAGTCTTCGTTCGGATGTTCGACAAGGGACTCGTCTATCGCGGAAAGTACATCGTCAACTGGTGCACGTTTCACCAAACTGCACTCAGCGACGACGAAGTCGATTATGCCGAGACAAACGGCAATCTCTTCTACGTCAAGTACCGTATCGAAGGAACAAACGATTTCGGCGTTGTCGCAACCACGCGGCCCGAGACGATCCTGGGCGACACGGCCTTGTGTGTCCATCCAAAAGATGAGCGGTACAAACATCTCATCGGTCGCACGGCGATCCTTCCAATCGTCGGGCGCAGGCTCCCCATCATCGCTGATGACTACATCGACTCGTCGTTCGCAACGGGAATGATGAAAGTCACTCCTGCACACGATCCCAACGACTTCCTGCTTGGACAGCGACATAATCTCCAGCAAGTGAACATCCTGGATGAGCAGGGACGTATGAACGAGGCTGTTCCGAAAGAGTATGAAGGTCTCGACCGATTCGAATGCCGCAAGCGGCTCATCAAGGACCTTGAATCGCAGGGAGTTCTCGTCAAGACCGAGCCCTACGTCCACAATGTCGGCAAATGCTACCGATGTGGAACCGTCATCGAACCGTACTTGTCCGATCAGTGGTTTGTCCGGATGAAGCCGCTTGCGAAGCAAGCACTCCGCGTTGTCGAGAACGGCACGATCAGGTTCCATCCCGATCGTTGGGTGAAAGTGTACGAAAACTGGATGAACAATATCCGCGATTGGTGCATTTCGAGACAAATCTGGTGGGGTCATCGCATTCCGGTGTACTACGCCCCTGACGGAACGTACGCGGCAGCACGGAACGAAGTCGAAGCACGGAAGAAGCTTAATCTGCCGGAAAGCGCATTGCTCCACCAGGATGAAGATGTGCTCGACACTTGGTTCTCTTCATGGCTTTGGCCCATGTCCACGCTCGGGTGGCCGCATCAAAATGAAGATCTTCAGTATTTCAACCCGACGGATGCTTTGGTCACCGCCCCCGACATCATATTCTTCTGGGTCGCGAGAATGGTCATGGCAAACATGGAGTTTTTGAAGGACGAACCGGGCAGGAACGGAAAACCCCGGACCACGGACGAAGACCTCGTACCCTTCCGTGATGTTTACTTCACGAGCATCATACGGGATCTGCAGGGCAGGAAGATGAGCAAGTCGCTGGGCAATTCTCCGGACCCTCTGGACGTCATTGAAGAGTACGGAGCGGATGCGTTGCGCTTCACCGTATCTTATCTCGCACCGCTCGGCCAGGATGTTCTGTTCTCTTCGGAGAAGTGTGAAATAGGCCGGAACTTCGCGAACAAGATTTGGAACGCGGGACGTTTTCTTCTTTTAAACAAAACGGAAATTTGCGGAGACAAAGCGATATCGCTCGACGTGATTCCCACGGAACATCTTGATCTTGCGGACCGTTGGATTCTTTCGCGACTCGCCGGCGCGGTCAAGGATTTCAATGCAGCATTGAGCGGATTTCATCTGAATGAAGCCAGCAAAATTCTGTACGACTTCATCTGGCACGACTTCTGCGACTGGTATGCTGAGCTCGTCAAAACGAGATTCTACGGGGATGAATCCCCCGAGGTGAAACAGGTAGTCGTCACGAGGGCGCTCTGGGTGTTCGACCAGGCGCTCAGAATGCTCCATCCCGTTATGCCGTTTGTGACAGAAGAACTGTGGCAGCACTTAACCGATAGGAAGGGCGAGTCCCTCATCCGAGCCTCCTTCCCGACCGGCGAACATTTGACCATCGAACAACAGACCGAAGAAGAAATGGGGTTTGTTCAGGATGTCATCAATGCCGTCCGGAACATACGGGGAGAGAATAACATTGCACCATCCAAGGATATTCATCTCCAGGTGCGCCTCGCCGACAAAAAAAGGAATGGTGTATTCAAGACGTACTCAAAGTATCTCGCGAAACTGGCCCGGGTCGTCTCCGTTGAGATGATCCCTGCCGAGAAGAAGCCCAAGTTGTCTTCGAGCGCCGTGGTCGGCGATGCCGAGATCTTTGTTCTGTTGGAAGGGCTGATCGACATCAATGCCGAAAAGGCGCGACTGGAGAAGGAGATCGATCGTCTCGCCGGCTTGATTCAGAATATCGAATCGAAGCTGGCCAATGCCTCCTTCGTCGACCGGGCTCCCAAGAATGTCGTAGACAAGGAGAAGGAAAAACTCGCCAATTTTACGTCGAGTGTCGACAAACTGAGGAAGACTCTCCTGCAGTTGAGCTGACACACTTAGCCACCTGAAGGCCATACTGGATTCCTTACGGGCTTTCGGATGGATCCGTGGGCAAAAGTACCTCCTTGGCCAAAGAACAGAAAAAATACATCGCCCATCTCGACCTGGATTGTTTCTTTGTCTCTGTCGAACGGATCAAGGACCCCGCACTCAACGGCAAGCCGGTCGTCGTTGGCGGAAGTCCGAGCGGACGCGGTGTCGTCGCTTCGGCCTCGTACGAGGCCAGGAAGTTCGGCGTTCATTCCGCCATGCCGGCAGGACAGGCGCTGAGGCTCTGCCCCAACCTCATCATCGTTCACGGACACTACGAAGACTACACGGATTATTCAGACCGATTGTATGAGCACGTCCTCAAGATCGCGCCCATCGTCGAACGCGTGTCAATCGACGAGATGAATATGGATTTCACCGGCTGCGAGGGACTCTACGGCAACGATCTCCCCGGATTCATGAAGACGCTGCAGTCCATGGTGTGGAAGGAATTCTCGCTTCCGTGCACCATTGGCCTCGCCTCGAACAAAACCATTGCGAAAATCGCAGCGACCTCCGTGAAACCTGCCGGCGTTCGATTCATCCCACACGGAGAAGAAGAGAAATTCCTGGCTCCCCTCCCTGTGGACGCCCTCCCCGGCATTGGCGTAAAAACCGCCCCGCGGATCCGGCAAAAGGGGTTTCAACTCGTCTCCGACCTCCAGGCTCTCTCACGCGGTCAGATGACAAACATATTCGGGAAAAGTGGAGAATGGCTCTTCGACGTTGCGCACGGCGGGGGCTCGGAAACCGTGCACCCCGATCACATCCGCAAGAGCATTGGACGGGAAGAAACGTTCCTGCACGATATCGAAGACAAGGATCAGCTCGAACGAATTCTCCACGAACTTGTCGAAGATGTGTGCGCCTCTCTCCGAAGAAAACATTGGAAGACAAAAACCATCACGTTGAAGCTGCGGTATTCCGATTTCGACACCATCACTCGGGCCACCACGCTCGAGCCGACTCAGGACGATGCTCGTGTCTTTGGCGCGGTTCGGCAGTTACTGCGCGATGGGTATACACGGAAGCTCCCCTTACGTCTGTTGGGTGTTTCGCTGAGAAACTTCGTACCCGCGGGTCAAACGGAGCTCTCGCTCTTTCCTGCAAACGACGCCCGAGACAGGATGTTGAACGCGGTGAATGAAATCAGAAAGAAGTACGGCAACGACGTCATTCACGTCGGAGGAGTCTGACGGAAGGGCACGATGATGGCTGCAGGGAACGATGCTGAGGTCACGTCGAAGGCGCATCGTCCGCGCATCGTGATACTCGGCGGAGGATTTGGCGGTGTGTATGCGGCAATGCATCTGGAGCGCCTGCGTCGCGGCCGCGACGACTTCGACATTGCGCTCGTCAACAGCGAGAACTACTTCGTCTTTCAGCCTATGCTCCCCGAAGTCATTTCCGGCAGCATCGGCATTCTCGACACCGTCAGTCCCCTGCGACGCCTCCTTCCACGAACGCAACTGTATATTCGCGACGTCGTTTCGATCGACGTGATAAACAAATCGGTTGTGCTGAGTCAGGGATTTCGTCCTCGTCCGCACGTTCTCGCTTATGACCATCTCATTCTCGCACTCGGCACGGTAACGGATTTTCGCACAATGCCGGGACTGCACGAGCATGCGCTTCCCTTCAAGAACCTTGCCGATGCGCTTCATTTGCGGAATCATCTCATCCACGTCCTTGAAGAGGCTGCCATCGAGACCGACACCGAGCTGAGGCGACAGCTCCTGACGTTTGTCGTCGCCGGCGGAGGGTTTTCGGGGGTCGAAGTCGCAGCGGAGTTGAACGATTTCGTGCGACGCATTGCGAAAGAGTTTTCTGCGATCGATCCCCCGGAGATCCGTGTCGTTTTGCTCCATTCCGGTTCAGCGATCCTTGACCGGGAGCTGACGAAAGAACTCAGCACGTATGCCGGCAAGATGCTGGAGAAGCGCAAGGTTGAGATCCGGCTCAAATCCCGTCTCCGGACCGCGACACCGGACTCGGCAGTTCTCGAAACCGGAGAGCGCATTCCCACGAAGACCCTCGTCTCGACCGTTCCTTCCCTGCCGAACCCATTGATCGATTCCCTCCAGCTCCCCAAGGAAAAAGGAAAGCTGAAAACAACCGAGTACCTCAACGTTCCGGACGTCGACTCCATCTGGGCACTCGGCGATTGTGCGCTTGTCCAGAATCCTTCGGGTGATGGATTTGCTCCGCCGACGGCACAGCACGCGATTCGCCAGGGCAACGTCGTCGCAACAAATATCGTTGCAGCGCTCCGCGGTCAGAAAAAGAGATCTTATTCTTTCGAAGGATTGGGAAAGATGGGCTCGCTGGGCTACAGGAGCGCCGTCGCTGAGCTCTTCGGCGGCATCAAGCTGTCCGGACTTCTTGCGTGGTTACTCTGGAGGACGGTCTACTGGTGGAAACTGCCCGGCCTGGACCGGAAGCTGAAAGTTGGACTCGCCTGGTTTCTCGATCTCCTCATTCCTCCCGAGCTGGTGCAAGTGAAACTCGCATCTTCCCAGGGAATCACGCAATCGCATTTTGAACCCGGCGAGAGCGTCTTTCGCCAGGGAGATCTGGGAGATTCACTCTACATCATTCTGAGGGGGGAAGCGGACGTGATCCGGGAAGAGAACGGGTCCGAACGAGCATTGGCGAGGTTGCACGGCGGACAGTTTTTCGGCGAGATGGCGTTGATGAATCAGAAGACCCGAAATGCCACGGTGAAGTGCGTCTCCGCGATGGATGTCCTCGTATTGCGAAAAGGTGACTTCAGAGCGCTTGTGTCGAATCTGCCGGACTTCCGCGCGAGCTTCGAAAGCGTCGCCAAGCAGAGATCGGAATCTGCACCATCGGTCAGCGCGAAAGACAATCCCGGTTAGGCCACTGGAGAACCCCGCAAGATTCTGGCTGGAAAGAGTACCACAGCCTTCAGCATTTGCAGGAACCCGTCGACCGCGATCCCGAAAATCCGGAACGGAATAAGCAGAAGCCAAAAGATGGGATACAGAATCAATGCAGCCACTGCGAGCGGCCAGCAGATGATAAGGAGAAGAAGCCAGAGAAGGAGTTTTGTCATTGTCTTGATTGAAGTGCCAATGTTCTATACGCCAACGGATTGAACAAAGTTGCACTCCCAGCGACGTAATCCCTCCGCGCGATCGTTCCACCCTTTTCCAACATTCCTCCAAAATCCATCAGAACCGTTGCGGAATAGGGAGCGTTACAATATTTCAGCCGCTTATTCGTCCTATAGATCAAAGGGGTTCTTTGGATTCATCCATTGACATACGAGAAAGTTCGAAAAGGATCGACAATGCCGTCAAAACTGAGCGGCGCCGGTTGTTCGATTTCATCCGACGGCAGGTGCGTAGCGAAGCCGATGCCGAAGATATTCTGCAGGATGTCTTCTATCAGCTTGCAGCGAACGACAGCGATGCGGAGCCGATCGAACAATTGACCTCCTGGCTCTTCCGGGTCGCCCGCAACAAGATCGTCGACTGGTACCGAAAGAAGAAACCGGACCCGTTGCCTGGTGCACAACCGGACGAGGATGAAAGTCTCTTGTGGCCGGAACTCCTGATGGACCCCCGACAGGACCCTGATGCCGCCTACGCACGTTCAGTTCTCTGGGACGAATTCGCCAATGCAATGGATGAGCTGCCGGAGAAACAGCGCGATGTGTTTGTGATGCACGAGCTCGAAGGGAAGAGCTTCAAAGAGAATGCAGAGCTTACCGGCGAGCCTCTGAACACCCTGTTGTCTCGAAAACGATACGCAGTACTGTTCCTTCGTGAGCAGCTGCAGGAACTTTATGAAGAACTATTTCATTAAAAGGAGAAAACCATGAA
>Ga0335081_10006788_pt1 | contig 18246 bp, 28 predicted proteins | sample Lox_Sample_35_FD_206713 | JGI IMG/M metagenome (GOLD analysis project Ga0335081, IMG submission 206713) | Soil microbial communities from Loxahatchee National Wildlife Refuge, Florida, United States - Lox_Sample_3.5 | ecosystem: Environmental > Terrestrial > Soil > Wetlands | place: USA... | reverse complement strand
GTACATGAACCGGCAGCACATCCGCAGGTATCCCCACACCCGCAACTATCATTCCCGCAGCCAGTCATGTCGGTCAAAAGCGCGTTGGTTAAGAAAAAGGGCTCGGTTTGAAACGTTCAGATGTATAGGCGAGAGGTTCCAAGCAGGTGGGTGGGAAGGAGGAGGGAGGAGAAGGCCGTTATATACGACAAAACCCTCCGTGGTGGCGTGGGGGCGTGGGGTCGGCGAGTGCGCTTCCCGGAAGACTCATCCGATGAAATCAGCTCATGTGCCAAAGCCAAACGCCTCCAAAAGGAATTTCTTATCACTCAAGGGGGGGCATTGCCATTCGGGGGGGAAGACTGTAGACATTTTCGATGGCGCGTGGTACCACGTTGCGTGGTATATATCTCCCATGGGATGATAGAGTAGTGGCCAAGCTGAAACCCCGGTTATTAGGTTGAAGCAGGATGAACCGGGTTTCCGCCCTCAGATCTATTTCGTTCGGTCCAGCGGGATCCAGGGTCAACAATACAAAATGCTTCGACTGGTAAAAAGGTTCATGATATTGATGGATTGCAATCTGTTGATTTTGCTCTGGTTTGCCGTGTTCACGCCCTATGTCGCATCCAATCTAGGCCAAACGCCCGGCGACTATCGGCGGTACCCCGCATCTCTGCTCCCCGTCCTTCCGTCACATCCCCATTTCAACGATCGAAGCGGTACGTCACCCTACCCGCTGGTCCCTCACTAAAGCGAAGGATGTTGTCTAAACGGCCCCAATTTCACGAAATGCTGTGTCCCACAGGATTTCGACAGTGTCTGTGAAGGGAATGCCACCTGCTGTATTGGTCGCGGACTCTGTCTAGGGGCCGGGTCGGTGTGTTGCCAGAACATTGGCGGCACGGAATCATGTTGTCCTGCCCATACGTTTTGCTGTGGGAGCAATTTGTGTTGTCCGGCGGATGGGACTTGCTGCAACGATAATGGGGTGATTTCGTGTTGTTGAAACTTGGCCGGAAAGCCCTAGAGTACCTCGGTGGACTTTCTGGAGGGACAGTATTATCCCGACAATGAATGCAATTGTTCCTACAAAAGACGTCCCGAAACGTCCCTACCGCCCTGTACAAATTGATGTCTGCTAGAACACTTCCTGCCCATTCCAAGCACACTCTCATGACCGACTCCAAAAACTCCAGAAGGAAGTGAAGGATCCAAAGCCGCGGCTTTTGGAACTCGAATTGGAATCTGAGCTTTCGCTCTTTTCGAATGTCGGACATTGACCGGTGTCCGAAATAATGCCCATTTCGCACAACGTTTCTACTCATGAGCCTGCTGAATAGTTTACAGCATACCTCTGCTCCGATAATGGAAGGTAAATTCAGCGAACGGAGGTCCATGCTTGGGGTCAATCCACTCGGTCTTTTGAGGATTGACGGGTGCTTTCAATTTGGTGGGCGACGAATACCTGCAGCACAATCAGCATACACAGCACAATACCATACGTACCCCACCCGGTGAGCCAGCGATGCATCTGTGTCCTTCTCACCCAGTAGAATTGGTTTCGCCTGGATCGGTGTAGAACTGGTTAATTTCCCCTCCCACTGTCCAAGAACTTTTACCCGATGGACCTTGACAACGATGGTCCCCAGTCCCTCGTTTGCACGAGTCCCATCATTCGAATCATCTAGAATCAACATGCTTCCGCAACAGAGACAACATACACGTGGTATCCATATCCATGAAATGCATTTCCTGAACTGTCGACTCATCCAACAACTTTCCGCTGAAATAAATGATTTTATGTTTCGGCCCGTAGGATAGGCCGCAGTAAACCCATTCTCCATCAACGAAAAGGGAAACACACGCATCCGTATCGGAGTGATTAGACACTTGCACCCGAAATGGTTGGCCCGGCGTGCTGGGGATATAACAATCGCAGGTGGGACGGCGGGAGGAGTCGGCCGCCCGAGCGAGGGGCGAGCCTGTTAGCGAAGCGGGTTGACTCACCGCGGGGGCGTCAGCGGGCGGCGGCGGGGGGTGCTCGGACGTGGTGCTGACACTGAATTCGGGGAGCCTTCTTGGCGCAGGCCTGTCCATCCCCAGAATAGACACCTGAAAGGCGCACAGCGTCGGCATGGCAGGGAGACAAGCTGTGGCCGGGGGGAGCTGTCCGCAATGGCTGGGTAAGGGCTGCGCCTCTTGCATATGTACGTAAATTTCCAAGATCTGACGATCACCACGAACGAGAGAGATTAAGAAAAATGGACAAAATGAATTGTTTTCGAAGAGGTATTAACAACTACAAAAAATGAGGTATTAACAGGATTTGAAAAGAAGGGTGCGAAAATTTTTCCAGTTCCAAAAAAGAGGAGACAAGAAAACTACTAATTACTCTAATCTCATGAAAAAATTGTCAAACCCGTCTTGGGGAGAATGAAATTCTACCAACCGGATTTCTTCTTGTAGGCAGGAGGTTGTTTAGGCGAACCGTAGACCGTGCAAGTCTCCGTGACAGTGACATGGTCCGTGCAGGTCTCCGTGACAGTGTCATGCTCAGTGACAGTGCAAGTCTTCGTGACGATGTCGTACGTAGTGAAGGTGCAGGTCTCCGTGACGGCAGTATGGGCGGTGACGGTGCAAGTCTCGGTGACCACGTCGTGCTTGGTGAAGGTGCAAGTTTCCGTGACGGCAGTGTGGTCGGTGACCGTGCAAGTCTCTGTGATGGTGTCGTGCTCAGTGATGGTGCATGTCTCCGTGACGGCAGTGTGATCAGTGACAGTGCAAGTTTCCGTTGTCTTGGTGAATTCCGTGCAGGTGATGGTATCTGTGACGGTCACATACTCGTGGACAGTACAGGTGACGGTGACGGGAGGGGGTTTCCCTCCATATCCGTCCCCACGTTTTCGAACGGCAGACGCAGAGGCGAGGCTCGCGGCGAGCACAATTGTCAAGAGGGCGAATCGCATTTTGACGATGGGGAGAGATGAGATGAGATGTGGACGTTTGTAAAAAAGAAGGTTTGTGAACGACAGACTTTGGAGATGTGCGAGGCGATGTCGCAGAGTGAGGCTGCGTGTGAGGAGAGATGTGGACGATGGAGGAGAAGGGGGGAGGAAATCGAAGCAGCTTTATACTCGGGAGTCGGTGTGCCAGGCCCCTCAGAAAACACGACAGGAACACTTGGTTCCATTAACACGCTGTAAAAAATAGAATAGATAAATTAAGAAGATGGGATACGTATATCTTACGTCCACGGCCAAACCCTTTTCCTCCTTAATATTAACCCTTTAGTTGCTGTGCTGACGCAGATACCAGCCTCGATGTAAATTGAATAATTCCACGCTTGTGATCGATTGACTATATTTATCCCCTCCGTATTTACGCCCGAGACCCGCCCATCCCAATGGGCAAACAGTTGCCCCTCATCCTGTCACAGCACCCTCTATTAAGCTACAATGAAACTTAGTCGTGGAGGAGGCTGCGTGTCAGCGCTCGTCTCGTGATGGGGGTATTCAAATAAAGCGGGGCCGGGAGGCTTGGGGGGATCCAAGCGCGTACACTATTCGGTTATTCTTACCAATTGTTGGCCAACGCTGAAAATACCATTGACGAGGGCCCAAGAGTTCCTTGACCCCGTTCGGCAACAACGTCCCGTGAACGGGTGTGGAAACTTAACCAAAACTTTAATCGTATTTTTAATTTTTGGGGTAAAGCGGTGTCGAATATACACGCTCATGTGCACAGAATTAATTTTGGCAACATTTCTTTATTTGACTTGTTGCTAAGTATATAATTCATTTGCGGAAGCAGGGATCTCTCCTTTACCGGTTTGAACTTCTGTACTTAATCTCATTAATGCATCATCCCAAGCATGCAACCGATTCTTCGTTCTCCGGGGCATGCTCCCAACCCCCCACGTCCGCAAAGTCAGATTTATATTTGGAAAGCCCGAGGATCCCGATGTCGGGGATTGGAACTGTCGCACATGGTTTCCAGGCTGTGAACGACTTGCAGTTCCCCCGATGGCTCATCCGAAAAATTAGGCAAAGCATGCATAGGAGCTATCGGACAGCCCGAAGATCAACGATTTTACACTCCGAACGCCAAGCGCAAGAACTGGCGGAAAATTTCATCAATGTCATCCCGCATACGGCGAGGTGTGCGCAATTAGGTGCCGGGAAGGAGATAACAAAGATTTGTCTGATGAATATTTACACAGCCCGCTCAGGGAGACTGACATTTTTTCTACTGATCTTCAGGCGTCATTTTCCAAGGCATCTCGTGATGAAAGTACGGAATTACGTCGAAATAATAGTTGCATTCGTTCCTATGCACAAAGAAAGCCTATTAGCGAGAATCATGCAATGACTTCGTGTTTCGTCCCACCGTGCATGTGCGATAGCCTTCCCGCTCCGAAAACAATGTACCCTCTGAAGACCGGCCGACAACAGCAAATGCAAGCGGATTGGTTCTTCCATCGTTGCCTGCACACAATCCGTTCGAGTACCAAGGAATTGCGGCCAGTTCTGTCGCATGTTCTGACCCGAAGGAAGCGTACCAGAAAGGATCGCTCCGACTCGACAGTCAGCATAACTCCCGTTTTACTAGTCCTCTTTCAAACTGTCCTTCTCTCCTATTTTCAATAACGAATAACATCTCCGGACTGGCTCTCTATCATAACAATCGACAAAATGACCTCACCAGTTCAGCCGGCCACACTCCGAGTTCAGTATCCGGGATGACTCACCCTGATCAGCCGACAAATCATAGTCTGCTCACTCCCTCTGGAATTTATTGTACAACGAGCATGCGCCATCCGCAAGCGACCTGTTGCGACTTATCGCTGATTAGAAGCATCGGAAGCTGAAACCTAATCCAATGCACTGAAGGAATATGAGTCATCGGCGGGGTGGCTTTTGGCTGCCATTCGCGGAGAATGGGCCCGCAACGCAAAAATTTCGGATGCGGCAATTTACGGCAGAGGTATCTTCCGAGAGTTGCGACAAATACAAGCCGGAAATATCAACTCCCCCAACGAACCAAACTTCCATTCATTTCCCATTCTCCCTCCATCGACGGAATTGGAAGCATAGTGACTCTCAGCGAGCACGAAAGATGAGCGATATTCTTGATTTGGGGCCCATTCAGGCGACGTTTGCCGATGCGGAAATTGCCGAGCCCAGCGCTGCTGATGTTATCGAACCGTCGGTGCCGCAGCAAACGCAATCAACAACTTGCCCGGCACATCTGATATCCCCTTCATCATCCATAGGGGACATTGATCTTGAGAAGCAGCGACCGCTGTCGGAGGACTCGTTTGCCCATCACGATGTCGATGTTCAATATGCCGAGCGGCAATTCGCCGATCTCAAACGTCGGTACTCGAATTTGTCTAGACAGACAAGTGGGACCTCGCAGAGATCCCACAGGGGACCGCCAGGCGCCGATGAAACGGAAAAGGGGCGGTCAGGAGGGCAATGGGAGGAGGAAGAGGAATCTGATAGTGAATTTGACTTGGAAGATGTATTGCGCGATCGCCATCGGAAGGAGGTGGAAAACGATATAAAACCCAAGCATTTAGGTTTCTGTCTTTCTACTAAGCAAGGGTTCTAATTCTGACTAGGCGTTGTTTTCGAAAATTTAACGGTAAGAGGATACGGAGGCGGGAAATGTTGGATTCGGACTTTTCCCGACGCTGTTGTCGGTTTTTTCAATGTGTGGGGCACCTTCAAGACTTTATTTGGGAAGAAAACTGGAATTGAATTTGATATTCTAAAGGATTTTACGGGATGTGTCCGACCTGGAGAGGTATCCTATTCACTCAATTGATTGTGCTAACCTTAGATGCTGTTGGTACTTGGAGCTCCTGGCAGCGGATGCACGACTTTCCTACGGACGATGGCCAACCAACGAGGAGGTTATACGAGTTTTGAGGGTAATGTCGAATATGGCGGCATTGACGCGAAAACATTCGGAAAGCTATACAGAGGTGAGGCATTGTACAATCAAGAAGGTATCTCAGCCCCACAAATGATCAACTTGACCTTAGACGACACTCACTTTCCCACTTTGACGGTCTATCAAACTCTCGATTTCGCATTGGACACCAAGATACCGAAAAAACGTCTGCCAGGAGAATCCCAGGACCAATTCAAGAACGATGTTATCAACACCCTCCTGAAAATGTACAATATCGAGCACACCAAAAATGCCCTTTTAGGCGGCAACGCGCGGGTTCGTGGTGTCAGTGGCGGTGAGCGAAAACGTGTGTCCATCGCTGAAATGATGGTCTCCCGCGGTGCTATTTGTTGTTGGGACAACACCACTCGAGGCCTCGATTCATCCACTGCGCTTGATTTCGCCAAGTCGTTACGAATATTGGCAGATATATATAAATTGCCGACGCTGGTGAGTTTGTACCAAGCAAGCGAGTCGATTTACGCCCTCTTCGATAAAGTGTTGGTTATTGATTCCGGACGGCAAGTATATTTTGGTCCTACGACGGAGGCGCGTGGGTATTTTGAGGGATTAGGCTTCGCACCAAAACCAAGGCAGACTACCCCCGATTACTTCACAGGCTGCACGGACCATTGGGAGAGGGAGTTTGTACAGGATGCCGAAAATGTACCCGAATCACCTGAAGCGCTCGAACGGGCGTACAAAACTTCCGCGACATTCACGAGGATGGTGCGAGATAAAGATGCGTACAAGGCGGAAGTGAAGAGAGATTCTACGGCACGGGAGAACTTTCGGCGAGCGGTTTTGGATGATAAGCATTCTCTCACGCCGAAGAAGTCTGTGTATTCGATTCCATTACACCGACAAGTGGCAGCGTTGTATAAACGACAATTTCAATTGAGGAGGCAGGACTGGTTTACATTTGCGACGAGTTGGACGACGACCATGATTATTGCCATTCTCGTAGGAACGCTCTTCTTTAATCTCCCACCGACATCTCAGGGCGCCTTCACGAGAGGTTATCCCGTTGGGCGGATTCCAGTACTGATGGTAGGCGGTGTTCTGTTCATTGCGTTGCTTTTCAACGCTCTTCAAGCGTTTTCGGAAATCGCCACAACGTTAATGGGACGACCGATCATAAACAAGCACCGGGGATTCGCGTTTCATCGACCCGCCGCCCTCTGGATTGCTCAGATATGGGTCGATCTTCCCTTTGCTGCATTCAACATCTTCTGCTTCTGTGTGTTCGTCTATTTCATGACCGGCTTATATCGTGCAGCGGGAACATTCTTCATATTCTATTTGTTTGTGGTGCTTGGGTATATTTGCCTATGTCTCTTTTTTCGATGTCTCGGCATGCTTTCCCCGGATATCAATTACGCGCTCAAATTTGCCGCTACCGGTATTACTCTCATGATTTTGACGGGAGGATATATGATTCCCTATCAAAGTATGCCGCCATGGATAAAATGGATTTACTGGATAAAGTGGCCCTGATCTCACCTCATAACTGACGGTAGTCCTATTGCGTATGGCTTTGAGTGCTTAATGGGCAATGAGTTTGTCAATGTCAATCTCACGTGTGCGGAACAGAACCTCGTTCCGAGCGGTCCTACGTACAGGGATATCTCTTACCAAGTCTGCACTATGGAGGGCGCTATTACTGGCACGGATATCGTCGTCGGCAGTGACTATATCAGCCGCACATTCGAGTATTATCCATCTAACATCTGGCGAAATTTCGGTATTATCCTTTGTTTCATAATCGTTTTCATGGTCCTCAACGGTGTCCTTTCCGAAGTGATACTGTACGGCGAAAACGGACGAACGATTACCTTCTTCAAAAAGGAAAATAAGGAAAGACAAGCATTGAATGTGGCGCTTGCAAGGCAGAAGACTGAGCGTCATCGAGACATAACGTCGAATTCGGATACAGAAAAACTTTCGATTGATTCGAAGCGGGTGTTGACATGGGAAGGACTCAATTATGATGTCCCTGTAAAGGGAAATAAATTACGGCTGCTGAACGATCTTTATGGATACGTCAAGCCGGGCGAATTGACCGCCCTTATGGGAGCTAGTGGGGCTGGCAAAACGACGTTATTGGACGTTCTGGCAAACAGAAAAAACATCGGGTTGATCACGGGTGACGTTCTGATTGACGCGAAACCTCGAGGTATAGAGTTTCAGCGAGGCACGGCATATTGTGAACAAATCGACGTTCACGAGGAGACTCAGACAGTGCGAGAGGCTTTGAGATTCTCAGCCTATCTGAGACAACCTTATCATGTATCCAAGGAAGAGAAGGATGGATATGTTGAGCAAGTCATCTCCCTGTTGGAGATGGAGGGGATCGCGGATGCAATGATTGGAAATACGGTCGTTGGATTGAGTGTTGCGGACCGGAAACGAGTCACAATTGGAGTTGAATTAGCCGCGAAACCGGAATTACTCTTGTTTCTCGATGAACCATCGTCAGGTGCTTCCCACATCTGACATGGTTAACAGTAGGCTTGGATTCGCAGAGTGCATACAACATGATCCGGTTCTTACGAAAATTAGCGGAAGCGGGTCAAGCCATTCTGTGTACGATCCATCAGCCGAACGATTCTCTGTTTGAACAATTTGATCGCCTTCTCCTTCTGCAACACGGTGGTCGTACCATCTACTTTGGTGACATTGGCAAAGACGCATGCGTCGTTCGAGACTATTTCAAGCGGAATGGGGCTGAATGCCCTCCTCGATATAATCCAGCAGAGTTCGTCCTAGAAACGATTGGAGCGGGATCGCGTCCACGGGTCGGAGATCGAGATTGGTCGGATATTTGGAACGACAGCCCGGAGTTCGCGGCTCTGAAAAAGGAAATTGTACGGTTGAAAGACGAGCGTAAGAATGCCACATTGGAATTCAACGGTGGACAAGAGAGGTATGCAACGCCTTTGATGTACCAAGTCAAAGTGGTCCTCCATCGGATGAACGTAACATTCTGGAGGAATCCTAATTATGGTATTTCCGTCTACGCCATCCCAACTCACAAAAGGTTTCACGAGACTGTTTGTCCATGTCATTATCGCGCTCTTTACTGGCCTTACGTTCTTTCAAGTCGGAAATAAAGCCAGCGACTTGCAAAATCGGATCTTCGGTATCTTTCAGGCCACAGTTCTACCTGCTTTAATTATGTCGCAAGTGGAACCCCGATACGATATTTCTCGGATGATTTTTATCCGCGAAAGTAGCTCCAAGATGTACTCGCAATTCGCGTTTGTCGTCTCGATTGTCGTGGCTGAGATTCCTTATGGTATCATATCAGCCGTCGCCTATTTCATCTGTTTCTATTTCCCCGCTGGATTCAATTACAATGCCGAACGGGCTGGCTATCAGTTTCTGATCATCTTGATCGATGAGGTATTCTACTTCGCCGGATTGTATTAATGGCAGTTTTTTGCAATCACAGTTGGACAGATGGTGGCTGCTCTGACGCCCAGCATGTTCATCGCAAGCCTCCTCAATCCCCCGATAATGATCACTTTCAGTCTCTTCAGCGGAGTCACTATCCCCCGACCGCTTATGCCCGCCTTTTGGCGAGTCTGGCTCAGTCCCCTTGACCCCATGTCACGCCTCGTAGCAGGGATGCTGTCAACCGAACTCCACGGCTTGCAAATTCAATGTGCTCCGAATGAATTCTCAATCTTCAATACCCCACTAAATCAAACCTGCTACGAGTATTCAGCCACGTATCTCCAAACCGCCATCGGATACATTGCCAATCCGAACGCCACGTCTAATTGCGAGTACTGTGAGCTCCACACAGGCGATGGATATTTATCGACACTGGAGTTTACTTGGTCTGCCCGATGGATGAACTTGGGCATTTTCGCTGCGTTTATCGGAAGTAACTTACTGATTTTGGCACTCGCTGCCAGATTTCTTAATTATGCAAAGCGATAGATATTTGTGGATTTTCAGATAGGGTAAGCTTTTAAAAAGTATACAGTACATACCTCGAAACGGTTCACTCGAGACGTTACACCGCTGAATCTGTCGAGAATCTAAGCAGGTTCATTGTTCGCGATCAATGGGTTTTAACGCACGCTTCATTCCGAGCCCATGGAGAGTGGCACGGTTTTGCTCAGCGACAATGTCTCGAAAGCGTTATCCTCCAGAAGTGGGATCTTTATGAACGAGTGTACGGATCAGGCTCATCCAGTGAATTATGCGGCTGTAGCGCAAATCATCAAAGTTGACGGTCTCCTTTACCACGCATCTCAATTGGCGAGAGTCTTGGAACAAGAATTGAAGGAACAAGTTCTACCTTTGCCGCAGGTTGGGAATGTCAGGGGCGCTGTGTTATTCTGGGGAGTAGAATTTGTTCGAGATAAGCAAACGAGGCAACCGTTTGAAGATAAGGGGTTGCCACGGCTGTTCATGGTTTGGGGCTGGAACTGGGTGTGCAAGTATACGTATTTGAAAGCGTGGCTGGTGGCACCCTCGGAGATCCCATCATTTTCGTCCCGGTGTATAATTGCATAGAAAAGACAATATTCAGATGATGGTCGACCAAGGCAATTAACGACACATTGGCGTAGAAATTCATCACCATATTCTGCTGTAGCGAAAAAAGTTCCCATAGGAACAAATCACCGAAACGCGCGTTTCCAAGGAGATGTTAATCTCGTGGCTATTAAGCCGCATCATGTTTGGGTCAGGATGAGATCAGGGATGATGATTAACGTATGAAAGGATTCGCGGATTTCCGGGATCCCTGCCAGAAGTGAAGAGACACATACTCGGTAGAATCAGTTATGCCCAACGATGAAAGTCTTCATCTTCTCCGTTCTTCTTGCCGAGGTGATTTCTTCAGCACCTTTCCCAATCAACCAAGACACTTTCCCTCGCTCCGTGCGCGACAACGTACAATCGGTAGCCTTATCAGAAGATGAACAGACGACCCTGTCCAAGCGTATGTCCCCTTTGTCATCAGCGGCTAACTTGCAAGGCGTCCGATTTGAAGACGAGTTCGAGGCAGATATTAAATTCCCAGAGAGGTTCAAATCCAACCCCATTCAACTCCACATCCCAACGCCGATTCCCCATTTGCATATCGATCCGGAACCTGTACGTGTACAAGTCCATGCGAAACGGTCGGCGGAGAAACGCTCTGTAGGGGAATTCTTTTGGAATAATAAATTTGCGATCCTCGTGGGGCCACTTGCTTACGCCGGCGGGGCCTGGTTTTGGAAGCTGTGGATGGATCACAGAGGATCAACGGAAAGGACGCAACAAAGCAATGGGACGGCGATTGAAAAGGCAGACGGATGAAACTGAATGTTGTTTCTTGTTTTGAGCGTGGCTTGGAGTGGCCGAAGGGTCTCGCCTGCCAAAAAGTGGTCGTAAAACACGGTGTGCATAACTTGATCAATCGATTCATATTTTCCTTTCCTCACTGTCCCTCACTTACTAACCGCTTCCTACCAATTACCAAATAAATGTGGGTAAGGGATCCTCAGTTCAATTCAGCGTTCCAAGTCCAAGTCTCTATGTCTACTTCCACAAACATCTACTGTGTTTGTACCGGTAGTTCATCCCATCCGGCCCATTTGTCCAAGACGGCACTTGCCGTGCCGCCGTCCGATGGAAATGCGTCACGCGGTCGGCGGACGAATTCTGTGTGACCGATCCGTGCGCGCACAAACAAGGTTGCGACGCACGGTGGGCTCATACTAAGGGGCCAATCAATTTGGGCGAGTGAGAAGGCGCCTGGATACTCCTAATGTGGCAGCGTCACCGACGGTAATTGCCGCGTTGGTGGCTGCGGGCATCGGCATGATTGGTCGAGAATGGCTCGCCCGGCGAGTCAGCGAAGCCAAGCGGCGAAAATGCAAAAACGGGGGAAACTTCATATAAACACCCAAAGGTTTGGCTCTGCTAGATAAACGAATATATAACCGGATTTGTGGCTATTGGCGTTTGTGGGAGTGAGCATTTTTGAACAACCATCATGAACGAGCACGAGGAAAAGTTGAGGTCTCCTTCATCAGAGGATTTGAACAATGCCAGTGCAGGGCACGCTACCACACGCGACCATGACGCCGTTACCCAGGCAATAGCAGAAGACACCGCCGTTATCGAAAAGATAGAGGAAGCAGGCACAGATTCGGAAGATGAGATCGTCTACCCGGGAACAACGACCAAAATCGCCGTCGGAATCGGTCTTGCCCTGGCCATCTTATTGGTGCGTACAATCGGCCTTGCAATGTGGTGTGCCCCGTTCACAGGACTAATGTGTCTATTGTATAGGTTGCGTTAGATCAAACAATTGTAGCGACTGCAATCCCCAGGATTTCAGATCATTTCAAGGCGTTGAATGACGTTGGCTGGTACGCGTCGGCGTTTTTCCTCACCATGTATCTCCCTCCCCTGACCGGCTCGTGCGTGTTTGACCGCTCAGGACTGCGTTTCAACCCACATACGGGAAAATCTACAAGGTGTTCAATGTCAAATGGGTCTTCCTCACCGCCGTCGCCATCTTCGAGAGTACGCATACCACTGCTCTTTGTACGGGGGCCCTAATTGCTAGTCGGCTCGTTGATTTGCGGTGTTGCGCCGACGTCAACGGCCTTGATCGTAGGACGTGCTATTGCTGGCTCTGGAGGCGCTGTATACTATCCATAGCCCTCCTATTCAGTGACTGATGAAAGGGTATCTTCGCTGGTGCGCTCACCGTAATCGCGTATATTGTCCCGTTGCGACAACGACCCATGTTCTTTGCAACCGTTGGATGTGTGAACGCTGTTGCCTCAGTCGCTGGTCCCCTCGCGGGCGGCGCATTTACCGAACACGTCTCTTGGCGTTGGTGGTGAGCCCCCTTACCCCACAAAAAACCTAAATCCCTAAGATGGTGTGCTAATGGGGCAGCTTCTATATCAACTTGCCCGTTGGAGCAATTACCTTTGTCACAATTGCCTTCCTGCTTCCGGTCCCCAATCAACCTCTCAAATCCCTTCCTCTCAAAGAGAAAATCGCCGAAATGGATCTCCTCGGTGCCTTCTTCTTTCTTCCGTATCACCGGGCTTGGAAGCGATCAAGATTAATTGTAGCGCGGTCGTGTGTCTTACCATCGCACTTGAGTGGGGAGGGACGCAGTACGCATGGAAAAGTTCCGTGATCATTGGACTCTTTGTCGGATTCGGATTGATGATTATCATCTTTATCGGCCTTCAGTTTTATCGAGGGGATAAAGCGACTCTGCCTCCTTCCATATTGAAGCAACGCAGCATTGCTTCTGCCGCATTGTTCATGTTCCTTATGGGTGCCTCCATGTTCGTTATGATCTATTATAGTCCACACACCCCCACCAATTTTTCCTTCCTTAATCTAATAGTTTAGTCCCCATCTATTTCCAGGCCATCAAGGGATCTTCACCCTCTCGATCCGGACTACAATTACTCCCGCTCATGCTCTCCCTCGTCGTCTTCAGTTTTGTTACCGGCGGCCTCGTCACCGTCTTGGGATACTACACCCCATTCATTATCATCGGTTCCGCCATTTTCGTGATTGGAGCCGGGTTGATGACAAAGTACAAGGTCGACACGCCTCATTGGACCGCCTATGGATACACCATAATCGTCGGTGCGGGTTGTGGTCTTGCCTTTCAAAACGCTTTCCTGGCTGTCCAGGCCGTTCTCCCACCCTCAACCCTTGGAATCGGTAATGCCATAATCATGTTTGCGCAGACTCTATCGTAAGACCCCCTCCCCCAAAGCAGTCTTTTCCTCCCGCAACTTATTCCCATTCGTTTTGGAATGTGGGTTAACGGATAGTGGTGCTATTTTCCTGGCCATCTCAAACTCGGTGCTAGACAACACTCTCGTCAACCTAATTTCCCAAAAGATCCCTGGCATCGATCCTTCCGACATTATCTCCGCCGGCGCAACCGGAATTCGAAACATCGTCTCTTCGCAAATGCTCCCACTCGTCCTTGATGCTTACAACAGTGCCATCCGCGATGTGTTCATCATGGCTATTGTCACTGGCGGCCTGGCCTTTCTTGTCTCCTTCGGTTTTGAATGGAAGAGTATCAAGGGGAAGAATCTTGCTGTCGGTGCTGCGTAATTGAACGTGGGGCCTCTTGTGACGTTTGGGATGATTGATTGGGATTCTTGGTTTGTGAGATAAAAGTGCATCGAAACGGTATTTTAGAGACTTAGACTTAGATATCGCCTCCCTTGGGATTTAATGTATTCTCCATGACCATGGGCCTTCGTCGCATCATCGATTCGAATATCCCTGGATCCTATTCACCGCCTTTTGCAGGCTTATATCTATTTGCTGCAAGGAACCGCGTCTGCTAATACGCTAGCCAATGATCGTTCGTCAGATGGATGGAACGAGATAGGGGGACGAATGAGAAACCGGGCGTCCCTGCAGCGATTCGCGGCGGATGAAGTTGGCGCACATGGTGTGCAGGCATCGACGGACGCGGGACATGTTGAACGAGAAGGACGAATAAACATTGTCATCATCTACTGAAGAAACACCTTCTTTACAATACAGGAACCATGCTTACAACCGTCAGGTCCAGCATACATGTCTGGCTTTCCACTGTCCTCCTTCTCGCCGCAACCGCGACCGCAGCTCCCAAAGACCAATGGCGTCCTCGCGCAATTTACCAAGTCATGGTCGACCGCTTCGCCCGCACAGACAACAGCACAACCTCCCCCTGCAACGTCACGGATCGCGCCTACTGCGGCGGAACTTGGCGGGGTCTCCTGTACCATCTCGATTACATCCAGGGCATGGGTCTTGATGCCATTTGGATCAGTCCTATTAGTGCTGGGATCCAGGGGATGACAGAGGACGGATCGGATTATACGGGGTATTGGGTTACCGATATGATGAATTTGAACGAGAATTTCGGGACAGAGGAGGATTTGTTGGCGCTGAGTCAGGAGATTCATAATCGGGGCATGCTCCTTTTCCAAGGCTTTGTGAGGGGTTTCTGATGTTCGGAAGGGATGTTTCTCATGTTGGATATTGTTGTGAATAACATGGCGTATCATGGCCCCCCTTCGATGGTGGACTATGGCTCGATGCAGCCTTTAAACAAGCAAGAGTACTATCACACGTATTGTCCCATCGACTATACGAATCGAACGAGCACTTTATTCGTAAGGATGCCTCGCCTCTAACCAGGTGACATTAGTGTTGGATGGGAGATGACATCATTGCTCTTCCAGATGTCAACACCGAGAGTGCTCGAGTTCAACAGATGATGTCCCAGTGGATCATTAATACGGTGACCATTTTCTCGCAGGGAGGTTCCATCTGACGGACAGGTCAACAAATACTCGATCGACGGACTTCGAATTGATGCCGCCAAATCGATTCCATACTTTTATGCGCAAATGGTGAATAATGTCACAAACAGCTATACGGTGGGGGAAGTCTTTGATGGGGATGCAGGATATGCATGTGCATACCAAAAAAACGGCCTCGATGCATTCCTCAACTTCCCCGTCTACACCCAGGTTCCTCTTCCCCCTGATCCCCTTCAAGGAGTGCCTGCAGATGTTGGGAGCTCACGGTAGATGGTGGAAGCATTCTATTCCCCCGAGTCGACGCAAATGCTGGCTTTCCCCGCCCAAATCTCTGCAGTTGCAGCAGCCTGTCCAGACCCCACCATCCTCGGAACCTTTATTGAATGCCACGACGTCCCTCGCATGACATATTACACTCAAGACTTGTCCATTCTGAAGACCGTGAATACATGGAACATTCTCTTTGATGGCATCCCGATTATCTATCAAGGCCAAGAACAACGATTTCGAGGGAATTCGGATCCGTATAATCGGGAGGCGGTCTGGTTGAGTGGCTATTCCACAAATGCAACCCTTTACGTTCTTATAAAATTCCTCAATCGTATTAATCTCCCCTTCCGTTTTTGTCTTGTGTGTCTTGATGTTGGTGGAAGAATTCCGGAAAGCAATGATTGCGTTCGATGAGGAATATATAACGACCAAGTCAGACATAATTTACGCGGATTATCAGACGACCGTGATGATGAAACGGCAAGTTATGACTGTTCTTTCCAATGCAGGATCCCAGTCTGAACAATATTCCATTGCAATACCCATGAAGGGAACTCTCGTCAACGCTACGGGGATGCAAGTGACTGATATCATCGCCTGCAGAACCGTAACGATTCTATCAACTGGGGATATTCTCACCTCGATTGCCAACGGAATGCTTCAGGTACCGTCATCCCACCCCTAACTTTACCAATTTTGGCACATGGAGTGATGTTGACCTCAGGTATGGATACCGGCCACTTCATTGACGGCAATGAACTTTACATGTGGTCTCCCAGTCGGTGACGACGATCCGACGAATACGGAGGCGAATGAGGATTCCCCCTCAGGCACGCATGATCCATTTGGCGGGACAACGTATACGCCTGGTCCAACCCCCAACGCCGCCGGCATGGCAGTCACTGGCTTGAATGGATTGCGCCCCCGGCGGAGCAAGGGTGACCCCCACATAAGTGAACGAATCATGTTTTGCTTCGGCATAATGGGGACGTCGTGGGCTATGGGATGGGCTTTAGTCGGGGGGTTAATATTTGTGTTTGCCTTTTAAATTTGCTTAGATCTCATCTACTTGAAGCTGCTTGTTTTATCTGTCTGAGTAATATAACTTGGAAAACCTTTCCGACGACATATTGGCTATCTCTCGATCACCATTGCGTTCTGAGATGCTCAAATTTGAAAACACCATCCCTTGAAATTGGTTCTGAATGAGGCAAAGAAGTCTCAATATTCAAGGCAAACTCAGCTTTCTTGGTATGCAATCAACACGTTTCAGCCCTTGGTTTTGGATTTCGACCTGCTCTGAGTAAAACTAAACTTTCAATGCCGACAATCAGGACTCTCTCTCGTTGGTTCTTATTGGCCGTCATACATTCCAGCAAAATTACCGCAGACTCTTCTCGGAAACCCCATAAGCGTGTGGGATACCAGGAACGCTAACGTTTTTGGGTTTGAAGTGGTCTAATGTCGACCACTCCGCTTACCTCCCGATGGATCTCACTACATGTGAGGGCTGTAACGAGAGTCTCGATAACGGAGATCGGCAGCCGCATCTACACATGAGATCTCATGAAAGAAAGATGAAAAATTGGCGGTTATTGCCACGACTTGTTCCTGAGATCGGCTATTTGCGTCATTCGTGAGTTCATGTTAATTAGCTACGTCCGATCAATAAGGCAGCACATCCATTCTTCAAACAAAGGAAGCGTGTTCATCATCGAACTCACTCGTTGCAAATCCGTTCCCTCAGAGTCCTCACCCGTACCCATTTGACGCACTCAGTCCCTTTGTATCAGACGACATAAATTCGACCTCGAATGAGCGTCGCTCAAGGGGCCTCCCGTTTGCCCGCATGTAACGCCATCAGCTCATCATAAGTTGGGGTGGAAGTTACACCAATTCGCTTTTCTAGGCCCCATTGATGACCAATTCCAATTGGATGTATGGTTCGCCCTGACGCCATCAGCTGTGTGACACCAAATTAAATATCATGGTATGCCCTTCTTCGCCTGTTGCCATGAAACCTGACTCATCGGGGCGGCGCCGCCGCCCGGGCGTTCCTGTCGAACTCCCGAGGAAATGCCGTAAATGGCTTGTCGACAGACAATTATGCGACACAATTGGACAACTGATGGTGCCGATCTACCCTCGCGCCGCCAGGCTGTCTGATGTATGCACAGAGTGCGTCGCAGACACCCTGGGGGCAGAAGCTTTTTCGCCGAAATTCGAACATCTGTAAACCTCCCGAAATTCATTTATCCTTAAAGTATATTGCTTGGAGATCTCAAAAATATAAATATCGGGAGGTAATAATATGTGGTGGTTAAACAACGGGTAAAAAAAAAATTTCTGTCGAAAGGTTTCTTTTTAAATTATCGGGGGGTTATTTATCTATCAATTTTCTTTCAAACCTTCCGAAAATTATATCAGCTTATTAAGTTTGTTAAGTACTTGCTGTTAATATTAGAAACTTTAAGATTATTTGATGCTGCATTGCATAAATGGTCTTCGACTGATTTCGTCTCTATATCTCAATTTCCGAGTTTTAAAAAATTTAATCTGAACCAGAATTTCGGCCAATCAGAGTTGAGAATGAATGTCAGAAGGTTAGTTTCAAACTTAACGCATATTATTATAACCTAGCGATTTTTATATTTTTGAGATCCGTGAACCTACCGATAATATATGAAAGGTTAAAAATTTGGAAAATTGCAAAAAAAAA
>Ga0335081_10006787_pt1 | contig 18247 bp, 15 predicted proteins | sample Lox_Sample_35_FD_206713 | JGI IMG/M metagenome (GOLD analysis project Ga0335081, IMG submission 206713) | Soil microbial communities from Loxahatchee National Wildlife Refuge, Florida, United States - Lox_Sample_3.5 | ecosystem: Environmental > Terrestrial > Soil > Wetlands | place: USA... | reverse complement strand
TTCCACGACTTCGGCGTCGGAAACATCTTCCGACCAGCCGCCGCTCTGCGTGATCGCGCGGATGGCGTAGTGGCCGTCGGCCGGATTGCCGATCGCCAGCGAGCGCGCGATTGTCGCGGGCTTCTGCGGCTGGATCTCCGGCTCGCCCGCCTTCACCGCAGTCGAGATCGGAGAGCACCCGGTAGCCTGCGCGCCGAAGAACTTCACCGGTTTGGCTTCGACCAGGCCGATCTTGACCAGCTCGTCGAAGGCTTTCTTGATTTTCGTAATCAACGATCCGCCGGCCATCGGACAGACGATGTTGTCGGGCAGCCGCCAGCCGAGTTGTTCTGCGATCTCGAAACCCACGGTCTTCGATCCTTCCGCGTAGTAAGGACGCAAATTCACGTTCACGAATCCCCAGTGATGCTCGTCCGCAATCTGCGAGCACAGACGATTCACCTGGTCGTAGCTTCCCGAAATTCTCACCAGCTTTGCGCCGAACACTTGCGTCCCCAATATCTTTGCCTGCTCAAGATCGGCGGGGATAAAGATCCACGCCTTGAATCCTTCGCGCGCCGCCTGTGCCGCCACGGCATTGGCGAGATTCCCGGTGGAAGAGCACGACACCGTGTCGAATCCGAAAGCTCGCGCGTTCGCCAAAGCCACCGCCACGACGCGATCCTTGAAGCTCAGGGTGGGCAAACAGACAGCATCATTCTTGATGCAGAGTCGTTTAGCGCCGATTTTGCTGGCTAAGTGAGGCGCGCTGAGTAGCGGCGTGAAGCCTACCGGCAGATGGGGATGGTAATTCGCCGGGAGAGGCAGCAGCTCCGCGTAGCGCCACATGTTCGATGGGCGTTGGGCAATTTGCTCGCGGGTAAGATGTACCGCCTCATAATCGTAGGTTACTTCCAACGGGGAAAAACAATCTTCGCAAATCGAACGCGGCTGGTTTCCCCAGGTCTTGCCGCATTCCCGGCAGCGCAATTCGTATCCGATCATGGCAGCTACTCAACTTTCGAGTAGCTGAAAACGAGCCCTCTCGGAAAAGAGGCCCGTATAAACGGAAACCTCCTTTCCGGAAATAGCAAGGAAAAGAGGCTACGGAATGCGAGTACGCTGCATGCCGAATCTCATGTTCCCCGTTTCCGGGAGAGAGTTGGCACCTGCGAAGGGGATATATGATCCCGAACCGGTTGCCGTGGCGTCACTGGGCTCGTCCCTCAGCCACTCTGCATGAAATTCTGAGCCGGCTCCGAAGAGCTGACTCGTGGCGAATATCGTACTTGTCACAAGGGGGTGTGTCAAGCTCGAGGAGTGGTTCGGGCGCGTGACTTCGGTGCGGGAGGTGGAATGTTAAACGAATATTAACCATCATGAAATTCCGAGCGCATTGGCAGCGACGGCCGCCGTTACCTGCACCGGGAGACGATCAGAGTAATATCGTCGGATTGCTCGTGTGGACTGAACTGCCTGACCTCCTCCACCACGGAAGCGACAAGCTGTTTACACGGCTGGTCGCGATGGCGCCGCAGACAGTCGATCACCCGCCCTTCGCCGAATTCCTCTCCGGCGCCGTCGACGGCCTCAGTGATGCCATCCGTGTAGATAGCGAGCGTGTCTCCGCTGGAGAGCATACGTTCGCCGATGGTGCAGTCCCACTCCTTGAAGAGACCCAACACGGTGCAGGTGGAATCGAGGCGCTCCAGAGTGCCGTCATGGCGCAGGAGCAGCGCGGAAAGATGCCCGCAATTCACGTAGCGCAAGCGGCGCTCGCGCTCATCGTATTCCCCGAAGAACAACGTTGCGTAGGCGCCGTCCGGCGAATTCTCATAGAACAGCCGATTGACCAGCTGCAAGAAATGCCTAGGTTGGTCGGAAGCAATGGCGCACTGGCTGCGCAAGTGAGCCTGCAGGTTAGACATCAACAACGCCGCAGCGATCCCTTTGCCGGAAATGTCGCCGATCACCAACCCGAAACGATCCTGCGCAAGATGGAGAAAATCGTAGTAGTCACCGCCAACCTGACGGGCCTGGATACAAATGCCTGAGTAGTCGAGCGTGGAAAGGGATGGAAGGCTTTGGGGAAACAGTCCGAGCTGCACCTGCTTGGCGATTTCCAGTTCCTGCGCAGCCCGCCGCTCCGATTCCAGTTTCGCTGCGGCGGCCCGGCGCTGTGCTTCCACGGCACGGCTCTCTTCGTCGTAACTGACCAGCGCGAAAGAATTGCCGTCAATATCCTTGAAGTGCGTAATCACTCCGCCCCAGATTGGTGGATCGTGGGCCGCCAGCGAGCCGCCGGGCGAATCGGGGGCAGGGGCCGGCCTCTCATATCGGATGCGCTTCAGGCGGGGCGTGTACTGGAAGCGAACACCGCGTTTCCGCCATTCGCTATACTTCGCCGGAACATCTTCCGTGACAAAGACGATCTGAGTGGCGCGGCCAATGAGTTGAACCTCCTTCGAATCGGGCTGGGGGGCGACCAGCGAGAGGACGGTACTTCCGTCGGGAGGTGCAACGGCAACCCAGCGCTCACCGGATCCGAAACGGACGTCTCCGACCAGACTGAAGCCGAGTTGGTCCAGGTAGAAACGCAAGCTCTTTTCCTGGTCGCGAACAAAGATGTTGATGGCATGAATGCGGAGATGAGGTTGCCGCTCTTGGGTAAGGTCCTCCAAGTCCGGGCCGAGAGGTGAGGGGGCGCCGCCCATCGGCGAGAATTATAGCGTCAGAAGGGCGACGTTTTGGGAGATGTGCTTGGTTGAAGACTGGTCCACATGATGCATGCCCGACTCGTTCGTGACAGCATGCGAGAAACTCTTGCGACTTTTTGTGCCCCACTGAAATCTGCCTTGTTTTGCAGGACAACCTGAGGAGAGGAAGAACTTTCATGGCCCAGAAGCTTGCGGGAAAAGTTGCCTTGGTGACGGGTGGATCGCGAGGGATTGGCGCGGCAATCGCGAAGCGCCTGGCGGCAGACGGCGCTGCGGTTGCGCTGACGTACAGCGGGTCGCCGGAAAAGGCGAAGGAAGTCGTGCGCGAGAACGAAGCGGCGGGCGGGAAGGCGTCGGCGATCCAGGCGGATTCTGCGAATCCAGAGGCGATTCGCGCCGCGATTGCGAAGACGGTGGAGAGCTTCGGCGGTCTTGACATCCTGGTCAACAGCGCCGGCGTGCTTGCCATTGCGCCGATTGACCAATATCCCTACGCGGATTTCGACCGGATGATCGCGGTAAACATCAAAGGCATGTTCGTCGCGGTGCAGGAGTCGGTGAAGCGCATGCGTGATGGCGGACGCATCATCCTCATCGGGAGTTGCAACAGCGACCGGGTCGCGTTCCAGGGCGGATCGGTCTACGCGCTCACCAAGGGCGCAGTTGTCTCTTTCACCAAGGGCTTAGCTCGCGACCTGGGGCCGCGCGGTATCACGGTAAACAACATTCAGCCCGGGCCGACCAACACCGACATGAACCCGGAACACGGACCGGGCGCCCCGCGCACGGTTTCGAGCGTTGCGCTCGGGCGGTACGCGCAACCAAACGAAATTGCCAGCTTCGTCGCCTACATCGCGAGCCCGGAAGCCAGTTACATCACGGGAGCAAGTTTGCTGGTGGATGGAGGCTATTGCGCGTAGGCAATGCCGAATATCCAAATCGTGAAATTAAGCATTCCGGATCTGGCGCTTCTCAAATTTCCTCTTGCCGCCGTGCTCTCTCGCCCTGAGGCCCGCTCATGTTCGCAAATTGCGCCGGAAGCTTCGGAAAAACTTTCGAATATCCGCCGCCAAGGCTTGCGGCTCTTCCATCGCCGCGAAGTGTCCCCCGCTGGCGAATTCGGTCCAGTGCTGGATGTTGTATCCACGCTCGATCCACGACCGGGGCGGAAATGGCGCTTCCTTCGGAAGGTGCGCGATGCCGCAAGGCACTCCGATTCGCTCACCCGGTGCGAGATGAAGCGGGGCCTTCCTCACTTCGAAATACAAACGGCAGGAGGAGTGAATTGTCTCGGTCATCCAATAGAGCGTGACGTTCGCCAGCAACTCGTCCCAAGTGAATCGTTTTTCAAGGTCGCCCTCGCAGTCGGCCCAGTCTCTGAATTTTTCCAGGGTCCAGGCGGCCAGCGCAGCGGGAGAGTCGTTCAGTCCGTAAGCAACCGTTTGCGGCGTGCGACCCTGAATGTGGTCGTAGGCGCCGCATTCTTCTAACCACCGGTCCGAGTCTGCGAGAAACTGCTGCTCCTCTCGACTCAGTACTGCTCCGAGCTCAAGGCCGGGCCGGTAGGACCCCGGACTGTAATTCAGGTGCAGGCCGATGATGCGCCCTGCGTAACGGCGTCCCAGCCAACTCGTTACTTCCGCTCCAAAGTCACCGCTATGACATGCGAAACGTTCGTATCCGAGTTCGGTCATCAACTCGGCAAACAAGTCCGCCATGCGGGCGGTATTCATCCCGCGCTCCGTCGGCCGGCTGGAGAACCCGAATCCCGGCAGCGACGGCACGATGACGTCAAACGAGTCGGATGGTTCCCCGCCATGTGCTGCCGGATCGCTGAGCAAGCGCGTCAGCTTTAGCATTTCAAGAAACGATCCGGGCCAACCGTGGACCAACAGGATCGGAATCGGTGCCGGTCCTCGTCCGCGCTGGCGCACAAAATGGATGGACTGGTCGCCCATCGTGTATTGCAGGTGTTCAAGGCTCGCCAGCCGCCCAATCTCCGCTTTCCAGTCAAACTCCTCGCGCCAGTAGCGGCAAATGCGTTGCAGGTACTCGAGATCGAATCCGTATTCCCAGCCCGAGGCGGGAATCGTGTCCAGCCAGCGGGTGCGCGCGAGCCGTTCCCGCAGATCCTGAACAGCACCTTCGGAATAGGGCAGATGAAAAGCCTGGATTGCCATGGAACCTCCGCCGGCGGTCATGCCACTTTTTCTGTAACCTCTAAATATCGTAATACTGGTTACAACTTTACTTGCGGTAGCGTAACCTGTCAATGAGTAAATACGAGTTACAATGATTTCCATGAGCTACGAATTTCTCGGCGGCAATCTGGCCCTCGATTTCACCAACACCGTGCACGACCACGGCACACCTGATCCCGGCGACGATCTCAAGACCGCGGCGGACCTTCTGGAATGGGCAGCCCAAGCAGGACTGCTGAGCGATGCCGAGACCCGACGGCTACAAGACGCACCCGCCGACGAGGCGCGTTTCCGGCGTGCCTTAGCGCTGCGCGAGTTGCTGTATGAAATCTTCAGCCACGTGGCAAAGGGCAAGAAGCCTGAACCGGAGGCGCTGCAGGCATTTCAGAGTCTCTATCAGAATGCGATCCGGCACTCCGAATTTCATCCTGTCGGCAGTCACTACCGGCTGACGTGGCCGGCGACGACCCATCCTCTGGAACGCGTCTTGCAGGAGACTACGCGTTCGGCCGCGAACCTTCTGACGTCAGAAGCCTTGACGCGCGTCCGGCAATGCTCAGGAGAGGCATGTTCCTGGCTGTTCGTCGATACCAGCCGCAACGGACTGCGGCGTTGGTGCGATATGAAGGCTTGCGGTAACCGCGCGAAGGTACGGCGCTTTCGCCACCGAAGCCAAGCGAGCTAGTCAGCTGCCGTGCAGCGGTGTCGATGCGTCCAAAGGGCGATCTAATTATTTGCTGTACTGGTTTTTCTTTTTCTCTTGGTGGCGGGCCAGACCGAGTTGGATGAGCTGTTCGATCAGGTCGGGGTAAGCGAGGCCGGTAGCGGCCCAGAGCTTGGGATACATGCTGATCGACGTGAAGCCGGGCATGGTATTGATCTCGTTGAGATAGATCTTGCGCGTCTTGGGGTCCATAAGAAAGTCGACACGCGCGAGGCCGGAGCAGTCGACGGCCTGAAAGGCTTTGATGGCAAGGTCCTGCACTTTTTTCGTCTCCGATTTCGTCAGCCTGGCGGGAATGATGAGCTGCGAGCCTTCGTCCAGATACTTCGCGGTGTAGTCGTAGAACTCTTTGCCGGGAACGATCTCGCCCGGTACGGAAGCTTTGGGGCGATCATTGCCAAGCACCGAGCACTCGATCTCGCGCGCTTTTTTCTTCGCGCCTCCCACGCCTTGCTCGATGACGATCTTGCGGTCGAACTTGGCGGCTTCATAAATTGCCGGGCCAAGCTCTTTTTTATTGTGAGCCTTTGAGATTCCCACTGACGAGCCCAGGTTCGCGGGCTTCACGAACATCGGGTACTTCAGGTTTTTCTCCACCAGCTTTTCCGCTTTTTTCGGATCGGTCTCCCAGTCGCTGCGCAGGATCGTGACGTGTTTCACGATGGGCAAGCCCGTGGCGCGGAACAGCGACTTCATGACGTCCTTGTCCATGCCAGCGGCAGAGCCGAGCACGCCAGCCCCGACGTAAGCGATGTCGGCAAGTTCAAAAAGGCCCTGGATAGTGCCGTCCTCCCCAAACGTCCCGTGGAGCACGGGAAAGATGATGTCGACATTAATGGCGCGATCGGCGGCCCGGCGCGTGAGTGCGGCCGCAGTTTCGAGCGGCACCATGCCTTGCTCGCGATGAACAGGCTCAGGCGGCACGACCACCGCTTCGCCTTTGGCGAGGACGGCGGCTCCGGGAGTGGCGTCAGGATCGCCAGCGCGGAGGTGCCGCGCTTCCTCGGGCGGTTTGCCCTGAAGCAGTCGTTCCGCATCGCCGGCGGTGACCCAGCGGCCTTCCTTGGTGATGCCGATGGGCACGACCTCAAATTTATTCTTGTCGACGGCGTTGAGAACCGACGCGGCAGAGAGCAGCGAAACTTCATGTTCGCCGCTGCGTCCGCCGAAAAGGATGCCGACCCGAAGCTTCTTCATGACCGTTCAGTGTGGACGGAAGGCAGGCGCGGCGTCAATCGCAGGAATGGTTCCGTAATCAGAACCGTCGAAACCACAACACAGGGGACGCTGAGGACACAGAGGATAACAAGGAAAAATCTCTACCCACAAAGGGCAATACCTTCAACTACAAAGGACGCCAAGGATCACGAGGGGGATCTCGCTCAGGAAGCGCCGCGGTCTGCGGTCTGATCCGGCGGGCGGCGAAGGACAACGAGCATTCCATTAGAATGTCGCTATCCGCTGCCTCCAGGGTCTGATGGGTTTCCTTTTGAAATCCTCGGCGTACCCTGCGCCCTCTGTGTTGTTGGTTGTTCGCTGCGTCCTCTGCGATGATGGTTTTACAGAATTTTCTTTCCGAACGCCGAGAGCGTCAGTTCGACTGCCAGATCAGCGGTCTGATTGTGTTCGTCGATCACCGGATTCACTTCCACGATCTCGAAGCTTAGCATGCGGCTGTGGTCGGAAATGATCTCCATGGCGAGGTGCGCTTCGCGGTAAGTAGCTCCGCCCCATACGGGCGTACCGACACCGGGGGCGTCTTCGGGATCGATCCAGTCCATGTCGAGGGAAACGTGATAGCCGGAGGTGCCGCGTCCGGCCATGCGGAGCGCTTCTTCCATGACGGCACGCATGCCGCGCTCGTCGATGTCGCGCATGGTGAAGACTTCGACGCCGGCTTTGCGGATGTTCTCCTTCTCAACTGCATCGACGTCGCGGACCCCTACGAGCACGCAGTTTTCCGGTCTGACCTTGGGTGAGAAATCGAAGATGTTGCCCAGTTCGGCAGGGCCAAGGCCCATGAGGGCGGCGAGCGGCATGCCGTGAACGTTCCCGCTGGGAGAACTGTCCGGCGTATTCATGTCGGAGTGGGCATCGATCCAGAGGAGGCCGATACGCTGGTCCTTTTTGCGGTAGAACTCGGCCACACCGGCCACGGTGCCGGCGGCGACGGAGTGATCGCCACCAAGAACCACAGGGACCATGCCGGCTTCGAGCGTCTTCAACACAAGCTCGGCGCTCTTGGTGCAAGTGGCGGTGATCTCTTTCAGATATTTTGCGTTAGCGTCCCCCACCTTTTTCTGCTCGGGAATCGCGACCGTGATGTTGCCCGCGTCTTCGACGATGTGCCCCAGCTCCTCAAGGCGAGCCTCGAGGCCGGCGACCCGAACGGCGGAGGGGCCCATGTCGACGCCGCGGCGGGACTGGCCCAGGTCGAGAGGGACACCGATGACCCTAATTTTGCGAGGGACGATGCTGCTGAACGAAGCACTGGATGTTTGAACCATAGTTTTCCGAAAACAGACGTGGGGTTTTCGTTACCGCTACCAGCCGCCGAATGGCGCGAACTTGCTACGGTCAGCGCCTAAAGGCGCAATGATAAGCAAGGAGCTCTTCCGGCATCGCTGAAGCGATGCCCTGATACAAACCTGGTTTTTCCCGGCCCTGCGAGCTCTGCCCAGGCTATCAAGGCCAGCTTACGGATATAACCGGTGCAGCATTCTGGGGAATGGAATGGTTTCGCGAACGTGTTCCAATCCGCAGATCCATGCCACGGCGCGTTCGATGCCCATGCCGAAACCAGCGTGGGGAACGCTACCATACTTACGCAAATCCAGATACCACTTGAAGGCTTCTTCGGGCAAGTTGTGTTCGTGAATGCGCTTGATTAGCAGGTCATAAGAAGCCATGCGTTGCGAGCCTCCGATAATTTCGCCGTAACCTTCGGGAGCGAGAACGTCGACGCAGAGCGCGAGTTCGGGACGCTGCGGGTCAGGCTCCATGTAGAAGGCTTTTACGCTGGCCGGGTACCGGTGCACCATCACCGGCTTTTCAAACTGCGCCGAGAGATATGTCTCGTCAGGCGACCCCAGGTCGCCGCCCCATTCGAAGTTATTTTCGAGAGCGCCTTTCGCGTGAGCTTCCTGTAGCATCTTCACCGCTTCGTCGTAGCTGACGCGCGGGAACGGCGGAGTGATCTTTTCGAGTTTCGAGGTGTCACGGCCGATCGTCTGAAGATCGGCCTTACGCCTTTCCAGGCAACGCTGCACAAGGAATGACAACAAGCCTTCAGCCAACTCCATGATGTCCTCGAGCTGGGCATAGGCAACTTCGGGCTCGACCATCCAGAATTCGGTGAGGTGTCGGCGAGTCTTGGATTTTTCGGCGCGGAACGTGGGGCCGAAGGAATAAACCTTGCCCAGCGCCATGGCAGTGGCTTCGATGTAGAGTTGGCCCGACTGCGTGAGGAAGGCCTGCTCTTCGAAGTAGTCGACCGGAAAGAGCGTCGTCGTGCCTTCGCAAGCGGCAGGTGTCAGGATCGGAGGGTCGGTCAAAGTAAAGCCGCGGTCGTCGAAGAAATCGCGGGCGGCTTTGATGATTTCGGCACGGACCCGGAGAATGGCCGCCTGGCGCGGCGAACGCAGCCAGAGGTGGCGGTGCTCCATGAGGAAGTCGACGCCATGCTCTTTGGGCGTGATCGGGTAGGGATCCGTTTCGGAGACCCGCTGCAGCACCTGGACATTGGCGACATCGAGTTCATATCCGCCGGGCGCGCGCTTATCGGCACGGACCTTGCCCTCGACGATAACGCTCGACTCCTGAGTGAGGCCTTTGATGGCATCGAAGACTTCGGGCGGGACGGCGTTTTTCGGAACAACGCCCTGGATCTGCCCGCTGCCGTCGCGGAAGATGGGGAAAAGAAGCTTGCCACTCTCGCGAAGATTGTAGAGCCAGCCGCGGATGGTGACGGCCTGGCCTTCGTGTTTTCCGATTTCAGCGATCGTGCTTACAGGAGACATGAGCGATTGAGAAATTGTGTAAGTCGGTGTTTCGGCAACTGCAAAATCGGGTCATCGGTTGATCGGTTCATTGAAAAATCAAATCTCGCTACGATCATGCGACTTCCAGTTTGGAGAATACCTCAGGCATTTTTTCCACGGGGTTGACTTTCTCGTCCGCTTCGATTTCGAGCAACAGGGGCGGCGTGTTGGGGGCGGAGCGCAGCAGCGCGATTGCCTCCTTCCAATCGATCGAACCGGAGCCGGGCCACAGGTGCGAATCTTTATCCTTATTGTTGTCGTGGACGTGGGTGGAGCGGATCTGGGGCTTCAGGATCTCGAACGCCTCCGCCACGGTTGACATCATGTGGGCGTGACCGAAGTCGAAGCACACGCCCAGATCGTCGAATCGGGTGGCGTGGATAAATTCCACCAGCTTGTCGGCGGTGGAAAGCTCGTTGGGAATGTTCTCCAGCAGAATGCGCACGCCGAGCGGCTTGGCGAAGGCGCGGAGATGCTCGATGGACGTCATCGCCGCTTCAAACTTGCGCTCGTCGAAGCTTTCATTGCCGGTGCCGAGATGCTGCACCAGGAAGCGAAACGGTATCTGTTCGGCGATTTCGAGAGCACGCTTGACTTCGTCCATGGCCTCGATGCGGGCAGCCCGGTCGGTGGAGGCGACGTTGACCGGCGGTGCGCCGGCACGTCCCCATTCGTAGTCTGCGTACAGCGGGGAATGTACCGAATTCAGCGGAGTGCCGCTACTGCGAAACCAGTCGGCAATCTCGCGGACGTGCTGCTTGCGGTTGGCGTAATCGAGGTGCTGGCGGGCGGCGAAAATCTCGATGGCCTGGGCGCCGCCGCGCACCATACCGTCGAGAATGCCGGGGTGCAGCCGCTCTTTTACATAAACAAATGTCGATGCAGCTTTAATCATTATGACGTCCTGAAGTTCGCATGGCGCTGGTCGAAGCTACTGGTCTTATGGATCATTTCATGGATTCGTATCAGGGCATGCCTTCAGGCATGCCCTAAATCTATCCTTTGAACGCGCCTTCAGGCGCTGCGAACGCAATACCCTGTTCAAGAAGGTCTACACCGCTAAATTCATTCCTGCGCAGTTCTAGTATCCCACGGCTCTGCCGTTGTTGCGGCCGTCGCTCGCGCCCAGGCGTTCGCCGGTGTTCAAGTCAATCGCGATGCACTCGCCGTCGCTCCAATGGTCTTCCGTAGTTATTTTATGCCCCATGTGGCCGAGCAACTTCTCGGTGTCGGGGGAGATGCCCGGTTCCATAAAAATCGTGTCGGGCAACCATTGATGATGGAAGCGGGGCGCATTGACGGACTGTTCGATATCCATGCCGAAGTCGATGACCCCCATAAGGACATTGGCAACAGTGGTGATAATGCGCGGGCCGCCGGGTGATCCGAGAACCAGAAAAAGCTTGCCGTCTTTCAGAACGATGGTGGGCGTCATGGCGGAAAGCGGACGCTTGCCCGGTCCGATCGCGTTCGCGGGTCCCTGAACCAGGCCATAGGCATTAGGAACACCGGGCTTGGAGGAGAAGTCGTCCATCTCGTCATTCAGAAGGAAGCCCAGACCAGGCGCGGTGACTCGGGAGCCGAAGCTGTCATTCAAGGTGGTGGTTACGGCGACCGCGTCGCCCGCAGGGTCGACCACGGAGTAATGCGTGGTGTTCTCGGGCTCGCGAACGGCCAGCGGCTGCGCATGCAGCGCAGCGTAGCGCTCGAGTTCTGCAAATGCAGGCCGCTTCAGATCCTTGCTGGCGGTGGCGTGTTCGGGGTCGATCGACTCGCGCCACGCCTCACCGTACTTTTTATCGATCAACTGAGGGACTGGAATTTTGGCGAAGTCGGGATCGCCGAGAAATTCGGCGCGATCGAAAAATGCGCGGCGAAAGGCTTCGGCGGTGAGGTGGATCGACTGCGCGGAACGGTTGCCGAACTTGCGGAGGTCGTATCCTTCGAGAATGTTGAGAATCTCGATAAGCGCGACCCCGCCGGACGAAGGCGGAGGTGCGCCGATAATTTCGTAGCCGCGATAAGTGCCCCGGACGACCTCGCGCTCTTTCACTTCGTAGTTGGCGAGGTCTTCGGCGGTGACCGGGCTGTGGTTCTTCTGGGCGTCTGCGGCCAGCTCGTGCGCGATCTTGCCGTGGTAGAAGTCGTCGGGATCTTTGGCGATGGTTTCGAGCGTGCGAGCGAGTTCGGGCTGGCGGAAAATGTCACCGGCTTGGTAGTAGTTGCCGTCGCGCTGAAAGATGCGGCGCGAGTCGGGAAATTTTGCCAGGTCCTCATCATGAAGGTCGCGAGCATCTTCCCATGCGAGCGGAAAACCTTCTTTCGCGAGCTTTATGGCGGGCGCGATCACGCGGTCGAGCGGCAGCTTGCCGTATTTATGGAGGGCGTAGACCATGCCCGCGACAGAACCGGGAACGCCGATCGCTTTATATCCCACCAGGCTGGCGTTTTCGATGATGTTGCCCTCCGCGTCGAGGTACATATTGGCGGTAGCAGCGGCAGGAGCCTTTTCGCGATAGTCGATGAAGTGTGTGGCGCCGTCGGCCATGCGGATGAGCATGAATCCGCCGCCACCAAGATTTCCGGCTTGCGGATGGACCACGGCAAGGGCAAAGCCGGTGGCGACGGCGGCATCGATGGCGTTGCCGCCGGCCTGCATCATCTCTACTCCGGCGCGCGAGGCCAGTTCGTGAACACTGGCCACCATGGCATGCGGGGCATGGACAGGATGCGAAGGGGCGGCTGGCGCACACGTCACCCAAAACGCAACGACCAGCCACGGAGTCAGGAACTTGCGGGGAATTCGCATGGAGGACTTCTGAGGCTAGCCGAGCGAGGGGAGGGCCGTCAAATGGGTGTCTATTTGGGTAGTGGTGCAGTTTGAAATCCACAAACTGCACCACTACCTCTATTTGCGGTGGGTCCGCGACTTGTGCGAGCGAGCCTGGGACAATTTTTTCTTTTTTGCCACTGGGGCAGTTCTCTGACGGATGGCCTTTGCCGTCCGCTTGCGCTTCCTGATCGCCTTGGCGGCCACGATTTCGTACGACTGGCGAATCAGGTCTTCGAGTTCATCGTTCGAGACAACATCGAGACGTTCAAGAGCCGCCCAATGATAGCGCCCGACATAGGGCGACGGGCGAATGCCTTCGCGCTCGATCAGTTCGGCAAAGATCTCAGGTGTGCACTTGAAGACGAGGCGAGTGCCGTGCGTAAGGTCGAGGCTGAGGATGGCGAATATCTTCTCCCCAACCTTGAAGCACAGGCTCTCGCCCCACTGGAGTTTCTCCTTCGTATGCGGGAAGGAGAGGCAGTAAGCGCGGATGGAGTCGGTGTCCATGGGTATTATTCTTACTCGAAATTCTTGCACAAGGTTGCTTTGCTGTAGGCGACGCGGAATCCCAGGCGCTCGGCATTGCGCTGCGAAACCGTGCCGCCAAGAGTCACGACGACGGCGATTTCGCAGCCCGAGTTGGCGGCCGATTGCAATCGGCAGCGGAATAGAGCCGTCTGCAGACCGCGGCGGCGATAGTCGGCGAGTGTGCCTGCGCCAAACAGCGCCAGCACGCGGTGCTCGGGGATGACGCGTCCGGCGGCGACCGCCACCGGGGTTCCGTCGAGAGAGGCGACAAACGTCATGGTGTTTGTCCCCTGAAACAGCGGTGCGAGCAGGTCAGCAAAGCCTTCCGGCACGTCGCCCTTCTCATAGAAGCAGCGAGTAACGATATCTGAGAGTATGGGTGCCTCGTCTGGGCGGCCGTGACGAATTTCGATGCCAGGCGGCCCGTCAGGAAACCGCTCCGTGGGATCCAGAGGGCGGTAAAGAACGTTGTTGAGCTCGGCCATCACGTAGCCGCGCTTCTTCAGAGTTTCGAGCAGTTGCACGTCGTGAAGCGGGCAGACGTCGATCTGCGCCGGAGCGCTGTGGGAGCGGTAGAAGTTTTCCAGGCGGTCGAGATCAGCATCAGAGATGGGATCGGCAAAACCGAGACCCACAGCCCGACCAATGGGCGAGTTGAGACCGGCAAATATCATATGGCCGCCGCAGATCTCTTCGATGGCGGCGCCGATTTCGGGCCTGGTGACCTGGTACAGCTGAGCGACGTCGATCTGCGGCATTTCCTCCGCCGATTCCAGCCGGCGGGCAAAAGCCTTGTCCACAAATTGCATGGAGAATGTCCTTTCTGGTGGAGAACGGATAGAGGCGGGCACACTACCGCGCCCGGATCGTTCGGCGTGCAACCAGCGCGATTAAAGGACGGCGGTCATAGGCAGGAGGAAAAGATAGCGCGAGTTAGGGGGGAGGGCAAGAAGATCTGAAGCATGAGCGGATGGATGGATACGGAAGCGAGCCAACCGCGCGATTGCTTGCGTCGCAGAGAACGCGACGCTTCGCGCGGCTCGCCCAGGTCCCTCGCTCGACAAGAGAAAAGGCACCTCGCTCGGGATGACAATCCCTATCTTGTTAAACCTGCTCGCGGGCTTCGCCCAAGGTGACGTTTACCATCATCTTCTGTTTGCCGCGATAAATAGTGACACGAACAGTGTCGCCGGCACGATGATTGTTCATCATCTGGGCGAGGTCCTGCTGGTCGGAGACTTTTTCGTCGTCGATGGCGACGATGAGGTCGCCTCCCAGCATGATGGGAATGTTTCCCAGATAAGCGCGCTCGCTGCCACCGCGCAGACCCGCCCGCTCGGCGGACCCTCCCGGAACGACTTGCACGATAAGCAGGCCCGAATCGGCGGCGAGTCCCATTTCGTTGGCGAGTTCGGGATCAATCGGAATCGTGCGCACACCCAGCGCCGGCCGGCGAACGCGGCCGAGGGTCACCAGGTCATTCAGAACGGCTTTGGCCGTATTGATCGGAATGGCGAAGCCGATGCCCGCGCTCTGGCCGACGCTCGAGGCAATCATGGTATTGATGCCAATCACTTCGCCGTGCCAGTTCATCAGCGGGCCGCCGGAATTGCCGGGGTTGATAGCGGCGTCGGTTTGGATCGCATCGTCGATGTTCATGCCGTCGGGCTCACGCACTGACCGGATCGAGCTGACGATGCCGCGGGTCATGGTGCCGGAAAGGCCGAAGGGATTGCCTATGGCATAAACCTTCTGGCCGACCTGCAGGTTACGCGAATCGCCGAGCACGGCGGGCGTCAGGTCCTGGGCCTTGATCTGGATGACCGCGAGGTCGTGCGCACGGTCGGTGCCGACGATGGTGGCGCGATATTTCTTCCGGTTATGAAGGGTGACTTCCACCTGCCGGGCGTCGGCCACGACGTGATAGTTCGTCAGAATGTGGCCTTCCTTGTCGATGATAAATCCAGAGCCCTGGCCTTCCTGCGGAACCAGCCCGTAGAAGAAGTCGAAGGTGACCGCCTTGGAGGTGATGTTAACGACCGCGGGCATGTTGTTGTGGTAGACCCGAATGTTGTTCTGCTCTTCACTGTCGAGGGACTCGGAGCCGGCAGCCGCCTCGGTGAGCTCCACTTTTGGCGCTGGCGGACGGCCGAGCCAGCTCGCCGGCTGGCGCAAGGCGTCGTGCCGATACGTCGTGAAATAGAAGAACGCGCCGGCAATGATCAGCGCGAGAAGAAGTGGTCGCAATAGCCTCATAGAAGTCCTGATCACGGTTATAAGAGGGGCTGTGGTTATTCTAATCGTTGGGGCAAGATGCGAGTAGCGCGTTCCCACGTGTGAGTACCCAGTGCCTGAGACCTAGATGCCTTGTCCGTGTGAAGATTCGCCTTCCCTCTTGAGCCTTTGGAAGATTTCGCGGACCTGCTTTTCCGTGTTATCGAGTGATCCCGAGTTGTCGATGACATAGTCGGCAGCCTTGATTTTCTCTTCGTCGGGAAGTTGAGCAGCCATGCGGCGGGTGACCTCCTGGCGGGCGGCGGCCTCATCAATCTTCATGCGTTCTGCGAAGCGCTGCACGCGCTGCTCCGGGCTGCAGGTAACGACGACCAGGCGCTGGAAACGGGGAGCGGCGCCCGCTTCCAGAATCAGGGCGGCCTCTACCATCGTGATCGCGTCGGGATCTTTGCGCCCGACCTGGTCCATCCACTCGTCCTGACGGCGGACGACGGCCGGATGGACGATGCGATTCAACTCCTCGACGCGGCGTGGGGTAGCGCGGTCCGGTCGCCCAAAGGCGGCCTCCGCCAGGCGGGCGCGGTTGACCGTAGCATCGGGGTTGAGGATGCCGGCGCCGAAATGTTGCACCACCTCGGCGTAGACCGGCGTCCCGGGCTGCATCAGCGCGTGGGCAATAGCGTCAGCGTGAATGAGGTGGGCGCCGAGTTTGACGAACATCTCGCCGACCACGGACTTGCCGCTGGCAATGCCGCCAGTAAGGCCGACTTTCAGCATGTAGCGGCGACTTCAGAGCCGCGGCGAAGCTTCATGGCGCGGACGGTATTGACCATCAGCATCGCGATAGTGAGTGGCCCAACCCCGCCGGGCACGGGAGTGAGAGCCCCGGCGACTTCCGCGACGTTGGGATGAACGTCTCCGATAAGCGAGGAACCTTTGGAGCGGAAGGACTCTTCCCTTCTAGCGTTCCCGCCGAAGAAGCGGTTGAACTCAGCCCGGTCGGTGACAGTATTCATGCCCACGTCGATGACGGTGGCTCCGGGCTTGACGAAGTCGCGGGTAATCATGCCGGCACGCCCGATGGCCGCCACCAGAATGTCGGCCCGACGGCAGACGCCGGGCAGGTCTCGGGTCCTGGAGTGGCAGACGGTGACCGTGGCGTTGGCGTTGATCAGCAACATGGCGACGGGCTTGCCCACGATATCGCTGCGCCCGACGACCACGGCTTCCTGGCCGGCGATGGGAACGTTGCTGCGCTTGAGAATCTCGATAATGCCTGCCGGCGTGCACGGTACCAGGCCAGGGCGTTGGGTGGAAAGGAACCCAACATTGACCGGATGGAAGCCGTCTACGTCCTTGGCGGGATCCACCGCCATAAGGACCTTTTTCGCATCCACCTGCGGGGGCAGAGGCAATTGGACCAGGATGCCGTCAATCTCGTCGCGCCGGTTCAGATCGTATACCAGGCCCAGGAGTTCCTGGGTGGAAACGGTCTCGGGAGGCGTCAGTTTTTCGCTGTGAATGCCCAACTCTTCGCAGCTCTTGACCTTGCCCCGGACATAGATTTCGGAGGCGGAGTTGTTGCCGGCGAGAATGACAGCGAGGCCGGGGCGGAGGCCCGCCGCCGCTAAAGTCTTTACTTCGACCGCGACCTCGGAACGAATGTCCGCGGCGATCCTCGTCCCGTTGAGAATGATGGCCGACATACAACCTCACGAAGGAGTGACAGGATTTTACATGAGAGGGGGAGCAAGATCAGGCGAAGAACTTCCCGCAGCGAGCGCGAAGGGATAGAATTCGAAGACATGATTGAGAAAGATTTGCTGGAGATTTTGGTGTGCCCGGCATGCAAGAAGCCGGTCACGCTGCGGGACGATCAAGAAAGCCTAAAGTGCGGCGAGTGCCGGCGGGTATACCCGATACGGGACAACATCCCCATCATGTTGGTCGATGAAGCGACGATAGACCCGGCGTAAGCGGGTTATTTCCCTGCCTTTGGGTGCTCTCGCCCTTTTTCGTCCCGGAACGACACAGAGTGTCACTCGCCGGACCCACGGAAAGCCGGGGCGAAAAGCCGCAGCGGTACCGCGAATTCCGCGCAACTTATCAAAGACAAATGGGTTTATGGAAGTGGATGGCATGTTTGGCTAGCCTCCACGAAGGAGCCAAAAATCGGCCCGCAAATTGCATGCAACGTTAGCGGCTGCCGATGAGTCTAATCAGGCAAGGAAAGAGTTGGTCGGAGGTGATGACGGCCATGAAAGAGCAATACAAAGAGCAATTCTCGGTGACAGAATTGACGGCTTTACGAAACGACCTGCTGCAGAGCAGCCTGATCGATTCGCGTGAGGCCGCCGAACTCTTGCAGGTTTTCCTCATGGGTCGGGGATACGGGGTATCGCCCGAGGCAGCCAAGGACGCCGCGAGCCGCGTGGAAATGGCGGGTTGCGCTTTGCCGGTGCTGCAGACTGAATTGGAGAATCTCGCACTGGTAATGTAAACAACTTTCAACTCCTGGCTATTAGCAGTGAGCCTTTTTGGACAGCTGCGGGCGAACCTGCCCGCGGCTGTTTGCTTTTTAGCTGTCAGCTGTCAGCTATCAGCTATCAGAGAAACCCTTAAGAGCCTGGAACTCGGTACTCAGAACTCAGTTTGCGGTTGACGCGCAGGTCGGTGGCGTAGAGGATTTTTCCGCTATGCCATCCCAAAAGTCTTCCCCGCAGCCGCCAAGTCGATCTGCAACTCCAAAAGAAAATCCATCTGCAACTCCAACGGCCAGCCGTCCGCACATGCCGGGATACGGCATCCTCCCGGCCAGCGGAGGGAAGGGCCTGCTCAAGTGGGAGTGGGCGGAGAAGCAGCTGGCGAAGTCGCACAGTTATTGGCTGGTGACGGTACGTCCCGATGGCTCGCCTCATGCCATGCCGATATGGGGCATCTGGGTGGATTCGGCTTTCTACTTCAGCACGGGACGGAAGTCGAGGAAGGGG
>Ga0335081_10006785_pt1 | contig 18250 bp, 16 predicted proteins | sample Lox_Sample_35_FD_206713 | JGI IMG/M metagenome (GOLD analysis project Ga0335081, IMG submission 206713) | Soil microbial communities from Loxahatchee National Wildlife Refuge, Florida, United States - Lox_Sample_3.5 | ecosystem: Environmental > Terrestrial > Soil > Wetlands | place: USA... | reverse complement strand
GCCCAAAGGCACCGCACTACGGGCTGCTGACGTCAAGTCCGGAGAACTGCTGGCTGCTATCTCTGACGCCGGCGGTCCCGAGCCGCGTCCGTATACCTACGCTTGGGCGCCGGACGAACAACCAAAGCTGACGAAGTCGGTCTCGGACATGGCTATGGTCGAGGTTGCGCGCTATGTCAGGAACACGCCTGCGCTGCGCTATGAGCCGGCTCCGGCATTCGAGAACGTGGCCGTTCACGTGTTCGACCTGAACTACGACAACAACCCCGAAATTGTGTTTACCGCGCGCGTTCCGGCTGTGGTGTCGCCAGCCGCGCGCCCTCGCGCTGCGAAGGCGCCGCCGGCGCCGAATTTCTTTTTTTACGTGACTGTGGTTGGACAACCCGATCTTTACGGTCAGGTGCGCAAGCTGTTCAGCTCGGTCACCGACAGTGCCCATCTCGACGTCTTCCCGCGCCTGGATCTGATTGATGCCGTCGATGCCGAAGGCACGGGTCGCGGCAATCTGCTCTTTCGCGCAGTCAGTGGCGACAGCGCCGGCTATCAGCTCTATCACGTCGGCCCTGACTCGCTCAGGAAACTCTTCGGCAGCGGCGGTCGTGATTGATTCACCGGGTCATTGATCATTGACCCATTGGAGAATCGAGTCCGGTACAATACCTGCCCATTCTTTTGAGGATGAAACCCATGCGCAAACTCTTTGTGTTCTTGATCCTTGTCGTGCTGGCCGCGGGAGCCCAGCAGCCCGACTTCTCCAAAGTTGAAATCAAAGTCGCCAAGGTAGCGGGAACCGTCTATATGCTGCAAGGTTACGGCGGCAACATCGGGGTCTCCGTCGGGCTGGACGGCGTATTAATCGTCGACGATCAATACGCGCCACTGGCGGACAAGATTAAGGCCGCCCTCAAGGGAATCACCGACAAGCCGGTTAAGTTTGTCCTCAATACCCATTGGCATTTCGACCATACCGGCGGCAATGCGTATTTTGGTGAGACCGCCCCTATCATCGCTCACGAGAACGTGCGCAAACGCCTCGAAAGCGGCGGTAACATCAAGGCATTTAACATGACCATAGCGCCCGCGCCGAAGTCGGCGCTGCCCGTGGTTACGTTTGACGACAAGGTTGTCGTGCACATCAATGGCGAAGACATCCGCGCCATTCATTTCCCCAAGGGGCACACCGATGGCGACATTGTCATCTTCTTCCCGCAATCGAACGTCGTGCACATGGGCGACGACTTCTTCTCTGGCATGTTTCCGTTCGTCGATCTCGATAGCGGCGGCAGCGTGCAGGGCCTGATCGCCGACCTCGCGCAGATCATTCCCATGCTCCCGCCGGATGTGAAGGTCATTCCTGGCCACGGCCCGCTCTCGACCCTCGATGATCTGAAGAAGTTCGAGGACATGCTGCGCGGTACGACGGCCGCCGTCGCCGCAGCCATGAAGCAGGGCAAGACGCTCGACCAGATGAAGCAGGAGAAGGTACTGGCGAATTATGCCGATTGGGGTAAAGGAATCCTCAACGCCGACCGTTTTACGGAGATTATTTACAACGATCTGAGCGGAAAGAAGACCGGCGAGTTCGTGAAGCACAACTAAGACGAAGCGGCCACCGATTGGCACGGATGATCACGGATCAAATTGCCAATCCGTTTCGATCCGTGAAATCCGTGGCCTCCTTAGCCTGCGAGCTTCTTATCTAGCAGCTCATTCACCGTGGCCGGATTGGCTTGGCCTTTGGTCTTCTTCATCACCTGGCCGACGAAGAAGCCTTTGAGCCCCGTCTTGCCGGCGCGATATTGCTCAACCTGCTTGGGATTCTCGGCGAGCGCCTCATCGACTGCCTGCTCGATGGCGCCCGCGTCCACTTGCTGCGGTTTTTCTTTCTCGTAGACCTCGGGAAAATCCTGGTTGCGCTCGAAGCTGAGATCGTAGAGTTCCTTGAGCTGCTTGCCGGTGATGGCGCCGCTTTCAACCAGGTCGGCCGACATCGCCACGCCCTTCATCGAAATCGGTGATTGCTCGAGCTCAATACCTTTAGCTTTCAACCGTCCGGCGAGCTCGCTCTGCACCAGGTTGGCCACGCGCTTGGGATTCTTCGCCGCCTTGGCGGCTTCTTCGAACTGCGCGGCGAGTGCGCGAGTAGCGGTGAGCACGTGCGCGTCGTATTCTGTGATCCCATACTGCTCGACAAACCGCTTCCGCATGGTTTCGGGAAGCTCCGGCAGTTCGCGCCGGATCTTCGCCTGCCAGTCGGCATCGACCACCAGCGGCAGCAGGTCAGGCTCGGGAAAGTAGCGATAATCGTGCGCATGTTCCTTGCTGCGCATGCCGTAAGTTTTGCCCTCGGCGGCGTTGTAGAGGCGCGTTTCCTGCACGATCTTGCCACCCGATTCGAGCACGCCGACCTGCCGGTCGATCTCATACTCCAGCGCCTGGCGAATGAAGCGGAACGAGTTGACGTTCTTGACTTCGGTCTTGGTGCCGAACTCCTTCTGCCCGCGCGGGCGCACGCTGACGTTGGCATCGCAGCGCAGCGAGCCTTCCTCCATGTTGCAGTCGCTCACGCCCGTGAAAAGGATGATCTCTTTGAGCCGCGTCAGGTATTCGAAGGCTTCGTCCGGCGATGCGATGTCAGGCTCGCTGACGATCTCCGCCAGCGGCGTCCCGCAGCGGTTCAGATCGAGATAAGTTTTATCGGCGGAATCGCGAAATCCCTCGTGCAGGCTTTTGCCGGCGTCTTCTTCCAGATGCAGCCGGGTGATCCCTATGCGTTTTGTCGCGCTGTTCGCTTTGATATCAATCCAACCGTGCTCCGCCAGCGGCTTGTCGTACTGCGATATCTGGTATCCCTTGGGCAGGTCAGGATAAAAATAATTCTTGCGCGCGAAGATGGAGGTTTCGCGAATTTGGCAGTTGAGCGCCATCGCCGCGCGCACCGCAAACTCCGCGGCCTCGCGATTCAGCACCGGCAGCGAGCCAGGAAGCCCGAGGCACACCGGGCAGACGTTGGTGTTCGGTGGCGCTCCGAAGGCGGCCGAGCAGGAGCAGAAAATCTTGCTCCGCGTGAGAAGCTGGACGTGGACCTCCAGCCCGATCACCGGCTCGTACTTCGCCCGCGCTCCGACAGCAGCTTCTGAACTCGTTGCCATCATTGGCGATTATAGAGGACAGCCGAGCTTCGCTCGCCCGCCCAGCCGAGGTCGGCTGGGCCTACGTGATTCTAATCAACCCAACTGAACTGGGCGGTGCGCGCCCGCCGCGACAGCTTGAGCCCGAGCTTCCCGAATCTGGAAAGGATCCTCAGCCAGGTCGAGCGACCGTGCAGCTCGCCGAGGTATTGCGCGCGAATGTTGGTCAGCGCCGCGCGCTCGATCTCCGTAATCGCGCCCGCGCCCTCCTGCAAAACGAACTCCCAGGCTTCCAGCGCGTAATCGTGAAAGCCCACCAGGCCGGCGATGACGCACAGCTTCAGCACGCGCTCTTTCGCGGCGCTGCCGGTGAAGCGCCGATAGTCGCGCAGGTAGAGAGCGTCTCCCCACAGAAGCTGCCCGCGGGTGATGAGGTCGCGCGCCATAACAGCACGGCGATAGCGGTTGCGCGTAAGGTCGAAAAGCATGAAGCCGAAGCCGCGCAGATATTCATCGAGCGCGGCGAACACTGGCTGGTTTTCATAAATCGGCGAGAATTCGGCCTCGGTCTTCAGCCCGACGAGGCTGCCCGCGAGAAAGCGGCCCGCCCCCTGAAGGATTTCCAGTTCCGCGCCCTGGACGTCAAGTTCCAGGAAATCGCAGCTCGTAACGCCGGCGCCGGGCAAGAAGTTGTTCAGCGAGACTGTCTCGACCGTTCGCTGCTCCACCACTTCGATCTGCGCGGCGCAATCGGTGAACCGGCCGCAGAAGCTGGCGTTCGGCTTGAGCAAAGAAGAACAGAGCGGCTCGCGCGTCACGTATAGCGTGCGATTCTCTTCGCGGCCTCCCACCGCCGCCTTGTAATAGGTGTATCCGGGCGGAGCATGGCGCGCCAATTGCTGGTGGGCTTTCTCATCCGGCTCAAAGCCCAGGAAACGGGCGCGTGGCAGCGCCGCCGTCAGCCGGTTGCGCACCTCGCCGCGCGCCCCGCACATCACGTAGACGATCTCCGGCGCCAGCTCGGCCAGCGCGGCCAGGCTGCGAAAAGGACGCACGCTCACCGACATCACTTCACCCGCGCGTGTTCGAGATACAAATCAAGCGGAATGTCGAAGAAGATCAGCTCCTGCCCCTGGCTGTTGCGCACGCCGCTCACGTAGAGGTGCGCTCCCGCCAAAGGCTCATCGACGTCCTGGATGTCGAAGAACACGAAGCCTGCACGCGTGGCATGCGGCTCCACGGCTTGCGCGGCGAAGCGCGAGTCCCGGATTTCCTCCCGCTCTTCCGGCTTGACGCTGGTCTTCACCTTGCGCGGAAAAGGCAGCGGATTGGCCGACGGCTGGTCGCCCTTCATGGGCTGGCGCGCGATGCGGCGCAGAATGTCGTCTTCCGTGGCGGGCTGGATCTTCACCCGCTTGCCGGTCACCAGCTCCACCTGCATTCTGGTCAAAGCGATGGGCTGGCCGCCCTGGTTCGAAATGATAAGGAAGATCGGCAGCAGATCTTCCTGCCCGTACTTGATCCGGAACACGCCCTGTGTCTTTTCCGAACGATCGTAGGGATCGGCAGCAACCGCAACTTTCTCCTTCTCGCTGCTGTCGTGCGCGGGATAAGTCTGCGCATCCGCCGGCCTGGGCATGACGAAGGTTTTCTCGTCTTTGGCGGCGGCGCACAGTGAAAAGAAAATCACCAGGCTGACGACGGCTCGGAAGGTGTGAGTTGGCCGCATGGGCTTGATTATCTCCCGGCGTGGTAATTTCAGCCAGCCTTGGCTCCAATGACTCAATGAGTCAATGGCTCAATGAAGCAATTTACAATGGCGCTGCATGTACCTTCTCTACAGCCTCCTGCTGGGCCTGGCCGTGGTGGCATCGGCGCCGTGGTGGCTTGCGCGCATGTTGACGCAGGGAAAGTACCGCGCCGGCCTCGGCGAGCGGCTGGGACGAGTGCCCGCGCGGCTGGGGACGGCTGAGGGCTCTATCTGGGTGCATGCGGTTTCGGTGGGCGAAGTGCTGGCCGTCAGCGGCCTCGTGGCCGGATTGCGCGAGCGCTTTCCCGAGCGCCGCCTCGTTGTCTCAACCACCACCGCAACCGGCCAGAAGCTGGCGCGCGAGCGCTTCGGCGAGAATGACGTCTTCTACTATCCGCTGGACTTCGGCTTCGCCATCCGTCCGTATTTGCGGGCTTTGCGGCCTTCGCTGATCGTGCTGGCGGAGAGCGAGTTCTGGCCAAACTTTGTACGGCAGGCGCGCCGAGATGGAGCGCGCATTGCAGTGGTGAACGCGCGCGTCTCCGATCGCTCGCTGCCTCGCTATCTTCGGTTGCGCTCTCTGTGGCGGCGTGTGCTCGGTGATCTCGATCTGTTTCTCGCGCAGAGCGACGAAGATGCGCGCCGCCTGGTTGCCATCGGAGCGCCACCCACGCAGGTCAGCGTGACCGGCAATCTGAAGTTCGATGTTCAGCCGCCCGAGCTGCTGCCCGCCGTCGACATGCTGCGTCGAATCCTGCGGCCGGCAACAGCCGTCGTAGTGTGCGGCAGCACGGCCGAGGGCGAAGAGCCGATCATTCTGCAGGCCTTGGCTGCCCTGCTGCAAAGGCATCCGCAGGCGGCGCTGATCCTTGCGCCGCGCCGGCCGGAGCGCTTTAGTGCTGTGGCTGAGATGGTCGCTGCTTCGGGGCTGAAGTCTTGGCGACGATCACAGCTTGCCGGAAGCGAATCGATCTCCGGCGGCGTGGTCCTCCTCGACACCATTGGAGAATTGGCATCGATCTACTCGCTGGCGTCGGTTGCATTCGTCGGCGGCAGCCTGGTGCCGCGCGGTGGGCATAACATCCTCGAGCCCGCGCAACATGGAGTGGCAACGCTGGTCGGGCCGCATACCGGGAATTTCCGCGATATTATCGGCATCTTCGAACGAGCGGGAGCGGTGAACATCGTCGAGCCCCATGACTTCGCCGGCAAACTGCTGCGGCTGCTGGACGACCCCAGCGCGCGCGCGGAGCTGGGCCGGCGCGCAGCAGAGGTCGTCCGCCAGCAGCGGGGAGCGACCGAACGCACGCTTGACGCGCTCACGAAACTCGTGACTCCACAAACCCAGCCTGAACACGCCGCCACATGACCTCCCTGTCAATCCTGTTCGGCGCGGCGGTTGGAGCGCGCAACGCTCTCTACGCGCGCGGGGTGCTGCCCTCGCGCCGGCTGGAGCGCCCGGTGGTGAGTGTGGGCAATCTTTCTGTGGGCGGTTCGGGCAAGACGCCATTTGTCCTCTTGCTGGGCGATCTTCTCAAGCAGCGCGGCATTGCCTTCGATGTGCTCTCGCGGGGCTATGGACGCCGCACGCGCGGCGCTGCCATTGTCGATCCGGGTGGAGCATCCCGCGATTTCGGCGACGAGCCCCTGCTCATGGCGCGCAAGCTGCAAGTTCCGGTGATCGTGGGCGAGGAGCGCTTCGCTGCCGGACGGCTGGCGGAAGAGCGCTTCCCGTCTCGCCTGCACCTGCTCGATGATGGCTTCCAGCACCGGGCCCTGGCGCGCGATTTCGATATCGTGCTGGTCACGCCCGAGGACGCGCACGACCGCCTGCTGCCCGCCGGGCGCCTGCGCGAGCCGCTCTCCGCGCTCGCCCGCGCCGATGCCGTCGTGCTCACCAGCGGCGCTCCCGAAGATTTATTTCCGCTCGCCGGCAAACTGGTGTGGCGCGCGCACCGCACCATCGCGCCCAGCGATCTGCCGGCACATCCGCTGGCTTTCTGCGCCATCGCGCGTCCGCGGAATTTCTTCGTACAGCTTCGCAATGCCGGTGTCGAACTCGCCGGAGAAGCCAGCTTCCGCGATCATCACCAGTACACGGAGAAAGATGTGCGGGATCTGATGGCCGCAGCCGCGCGCGCCGAGGCCGGTGGCTTCGCCACCACGGAAAAGGATGCGGTGAATCTGGGCGGCTATTTTTCCGCGTTGAAGCCACTGGCGGTGGTGCCGGTGAAGATGGAACTCATGGACGCACAACGCGCCCTGGACGCGATGCTGCAAACGATCACGCAACGCCGCGGGAAAGCGGTGTAGCGCCGCCGTCTCGGCGGCTGTCCTGAGAGCCTGCCCTGAACGAAGCCGAAGGGGCATTCTGCCCTCAGCGGCCCTGGCCCTAATCCGGCGCGCGGGACGCCCGCCGGGACAGCCGGCAAGATGCCGGCGCTACTTTTGTGTGGCCGCGCATGAGAGAATCAAGCGTTCGCATGCACAAGCTCTCCAAGCACGCCGAGCGGCTGCTGCGCATCGTCGAGTCGTTTCCCAAGATCACGGTGACGGTGCTCGCCGACCTGGTGGCCGACGAGTTCATCTTCGGCGAAATTGCGCGCGTCTCGCGTGAGGCGCCGGTGCTGATCCTCAAGCACTGCGAGCGCACCATCGTCCCCGGAGGCGGCGCCAACGCGGTCTACAACCTCGCCGATTTGGGCGTGACCGTGCTGCCCGTCGGCGTGGTCGGCGATGACGAGCCCGGCCGCGCGCTGCTGCAATGCTTCCGCAAAAAGAAGATCGCGCTCAGCGGCATCCTCAAGCTGAAGGGCCACACCACCGTCACCAAAACGCGCATCCTCGCCGGACACACGCACACGCAACGCCAGCAGGTGGTGCGGGTGGATCGCGAATCGGCGGAGGTGCCCAATGCCGAAGTTCGGCGCCAATTGGCGATGCTGGCGCGCGAGTACGCCGAGGCTTCCGACGCGCTGCTGATCTCCGACTACGGCTACGGCGCGGCCACGCCCGAGATGCTGACCGCCGTACGCGTGAAGCGTGCGCTGGACGGCATTCCGGTTACGCTCGATTCGCGCTATCGCCTGTCGGCGTACTCCGGCGTCACCGCGGCCACGCCCAACCAGCCCGAGGTGGAAGCCATCGTCGGCGCCGAGATCGGCAACGACGGCGAGCGCCTGCGCTCGGCGGGCAAGACGCTGCTGCAACGCATGAAGCTTGATTCGCTGCTGGTCACTCGCGGCCGGCACGGCATGATGGCCTTCGAGCGCGGGCGCCAGCCGGTTGAGATTCCCATCTACGGCAGCGACGAGGTCGCCGACGTCACAGGCGCGGGCGATACCGTGATCGCCGCCTTCACCGCCGCTCTTGCCACCGGGGCCTCCACCGAAGAGGCGGCGCGAATCGCCAATTATGCCGGCGGCATCGTGGTGATGAAGCGCGGAACGGCGACGGCGGCGCGCAACGAATTGGAGAGCGCGATCCGCGGCGAACACGCCGCCGGGTAATTGCCCTCCCAATTACCCTCCGCGCATCTCCGTGGTAAAACAGACTCACGAATGTCCGCGGACAACAAAGTGTTCGAGCGCGGCGCTCTGCGCGAACGAGTCGCGGCATGGCGTCGCGAAGGCGAGCGTATCATTCTCACCAACGGCTGTTTCGACGTGCTGCACGTCGGGCACGTCCGCTATCTGCGCGGCGCCAAGGCGCTGGGCGGGCGCGTGGTGGTTGCGGTGAATGACGATGCTTCGGTGCGCGCTCTGAAAGGCGAAGGACGCCCGCGCATGCCCGCCGCCGAGCGCGCTGAGATCCTAGCAGCGCTCGCCGATGTAGACGCGGTAGTGATCTTTTCCGAGCCGGACGTGCGCGCGCTGTTGAGGGAGTTGCGCCCCGATATCCACGCCAAGGGCACCGACTACACGCCCGAGACCGTTCCCGAGCGCGATGTGGTCGCCGAATACGGCGGGCGCGTGGCGATTGTCGGCGATCCCAAGGACCACTCCACTTCCGATCTTCTGCGCCAATGGAAAAACTGCTGATCCTGCGCCTGGGCTCGATGGGCGACATCCTGCACGCGCTGCCCGCCGTCGCGGCGTTGCGGCGGGCGTTTCCTTCGGCGACGATCGGCTGGGCTGTGGAGCAGCGCTGGTCGGAACTGCTGTGCACCCGCGGCGCAGAGAGCGCGGCCTCTGGGACAGCGGAGAAGCCTCTGATCGACACGGTGCACTGGATCAACACGGTTGCCTGGCGCAGAGCGCCATTTTCGGGCGGGGTATGGAAGGAAGCCGCGGTTGCCATCAGCATCCTGCGTGATGCCCGCTATGATGTCGCCATTGATTTCCAGGGAGCGTGGAAGTCCTCCGGACTGGCTTTGTGGAGCGCGGCGCCACAGCGCATCGGCTTTGCCCGTCCGCGCGAGCGCCCGGCGGCGCTGTTCTACACGCGGCGCGTGGTCACGAGTTCGCCGCACGTTGTCGATCAAAACCTCGAGCTGGTCGCGCCTGTGACGGGACATGCCCCCGGTCCGGCTTTGTTCCCCCTGCCCTGCAGCGCAATCGCCGAAGCCTGGTGCGACGCCGAGCTGTGCCGGCGCGGGCTCACGGATTTCGCCCTGCTCAGTCCGGGTGGAGGCTGGGGTGCCAAGCTATGGCCGCCGGAAAAGTACGGCGAAGTCGCGGCCGCTCTCGGGCAAAAGGGACTGCGATCGCTGATCAACTTCGGTCCTGGCGAAGAAGATGTGGCGCGCGCGGTTGAGCAATCGAGCGCCGGCGCCGCACAGCCGCTCTGCTGTTCGTTAGGGCGGCTGATCGCTCTTACCCGCCGGGCTACGATTTTTATCGGCGGCGATAGCGGCCCCATGCATCTGGCCGCCGCGCTCGGTGTGCCGGTGGTTGCCATCTTTGGCCCCACCGATCCCGCGCGCAATGGCCCTTACGGAACGCGCAGCATCGTCCTCCGCCGTGCCTCCAGCCAGACGTCCTACAGCCATCACGATCGGCCGGATGCCGCACTGCGCTCGATTGCCGCCGGCGAAGTCCTGAGTGCCGCCTTGCAGCTACTGGAGGTGCGAGGTGAATAGTTGGACCAGGATCGCGCGTCGCATTCGTGTGCCAGTGGGGTTCGCTTTTGCGGCATTCTACCTGTGGAGGGCGCGGCCTTCGTGGATGAGCCTGGCTGTGGGCGGCGTTATCGCGGCGGCGGGCGTAGCGTTGCGCGCATATGCCTCCGGCTATCTCCGGAAAGCCAGCGAACTCACCATCACCGGTCCCTATGCATACACTCGCAATCCGCTTTATCTGGGCTCGCTGATCATCGGCGCGGGATTTGCACTGGCTGCCCGCAGCCTGTGGATCACACTGCTGATGGCGCTGCTCTTCGCTGTCCTTTATATTCCGGTTATAAGCTTCGAAGAACAATTCCTGCGCTCGCACTTTGCGGGTTTCGATGAATATGCGGCGCGCGTTCCACGCCTGCTGCCGCGGCTTTCGGCTGCCTCAGGCTCATATGGCGAATTTTCTCCCGAACTCTATTTAAAGCATCGCGAGTACAATGCGGCACTGGGGGCCGCGGCGATCCTGGCGGCGCTGGTATTCAAACTGATCTGGTGAGCGAGCGACCGTCAAATCTGGTGCAGCGACGCTCGTCTGCGGTGCGCGCGGCATCCATCGCACTGCTGGCGCCGGCTCTGTTCTCGGCCCAGGCGCCGCCGGCTCAGCCATTGCCGCCGGTGACTGGCGCGGTGATCGAATCCGAGTCTCGCATCAGTCCCCCGCCGCCGTCGTACTGGTTCGCCAATGGGCAGACGCTTTCTTATGAGGTAGAGTGGCGATTGTTTACTGCCGGCACCGCGACGCTTCGCCTCGATGCTGCGGGTGAGGACGAGCGGGTCACCGCGACGGCTGACTCCACGGGAGTGGCCTCCGTGCTTTACCCGGTCCACGATCGCTTCGACGCCCTCCTCCATGCGAAAACCTTCTGCTCGGCGCGCATCAACAAGCACACCGAGGAGGGTTTTCGCCGGCTTGATACTTCGATCGCGTTCGACTATGCCCGACGCCGGAGCGTGCTGCAGGAGAAGAATCTGAAGACTGGTGCCAGCAAGCAGGACGAAAACGAAATCCCCGGCTGCGTTACTGATGTGGTGTCCGGCATCCTTTACCTGGGCTCGCGGCCGCTGCAAGTCGGCCGGACCTATACCTTTCCGCTGAATAACGGCGGCAAGACCAGTGACGTCCGCGCGAACGTGGAAGGGCGGGAGGACGTCAAGACACCTGCGGGCACCTTCCACGCCCTGCGGGTCCAGCCGGAAACAACCAGCGGAAGCCTCAAGGGGAAGGGTCGCATCTGGATATGGTATTCCGACGACGTTAACCACACTCCAGTGCAGATGCGCGCCAAACTGTGGTGGGGAACCATTACTTTACGGCTGACGCGGGCGGAAAAGAAGTGAGCGTCGTGTCGCTCTGTTCCCAGCAGTAAGATGTTTTCATGATCAGGGAAGAGGTTTACTAGTACCCACTCGCTTGGGCAGAAGTAGCTTACTGCAGCCGGAAGCGCTCGCGCATGAGCCGCTGCAGGCGCGGCTTGTAGAGGAGGTCGTAGGCCAATTCCTTGTCCGGGAACAGGGCCAGTGCAGCGCGCTTGGTATTGGCTACCAGTTCAGATGCCTGTTCGAGCGTCAGGCTCGAATCCTGGCAGATGACGGACATCACCATGCTCATCATGATCTGCAGGCGGCGGATCCTTCGGTTTTCGTCCGCGATCTCGGCCTGAGTCTGCGTTGGGCGTTGTGGCTCCGGTATATCCATTGGCCCCCCTGGTGTGGGCGCATCATACAACGGAAATGCGCTCTCCTCCCCGCACCGCCGGTGTGCTTCCCCGATTACAATGGTAACCGACGCTTACTACGCCCAGGAATCGGAGGCCTTATGGAACCCAAGACGCAGTCGGAGAGTCGCAGTTCGATGTCGGTCAACCAACCCCTGGTTGAGATTTTCGGCACCAAGGAAGATTCCGAAGCGCTGGTTGTGCAGGGGCTGCTCGATTCCGCGGGCATCGAATCAGTGCTGGTGTCGCTCGATGCGCCGCAGGAGATCTTGCCCGGCGTGGGCGGCGTTGTCCTCCGCGTTGCTCCCGAGAAGGCCGAAGAGGCGCGGCAGTTGATCAAGGAGTACCGCACCGAGGCCGAGCCGGCGCCGGATGACGATGCGGCGGAAGACGTCAGCGGCCCGGCAGCCTAGGCTCTACGCTGCGCCCGTCCAGATAAAAGGTCACGGCGCCGTATATATCTGTGCGGAAGGTTGCGATTTTCGCCTTTTCGAGGCGCTCCAGTACTTCATGGCGTGGATATTGAAACGGGTTGTGCGCGCCCACGGAAATGACTGCGTATCGCGGCTGCACGGCGGAGAGAAATTCCTCGGACGAGGACGTCGCGCTGCCATGGTGCCCAACCTTCAGCAGATCGGCGCGCGTCTCGCCGCCGGCTGAGATGCTTCGCTCCATGCGCTTTTCGGCGTCGCCCTGCAGCAGCGCTGAAGTCGCGCCATAGCTCAGCTTGAGCACCAGCGTGTCGTTGTTCTGCGGACGCCGGGCGGCAGGCCAGTCGCGCGGCGGCGCCAGCACCTCCACGTCGGCCCCGCCGAATTCGAAGCGCGTGCCCTCGCGAAATTCCTTCAGCTCGACCCCTTGCCGGCGCGCCTCGTCGAGCACAGCATCCAGCTCCGGGCTTAGCGCACGCACACTGAACCACAGCTCGTGGGGATGGAAGTTGTCAATGACGGCGCGCATGCCTCCCATGTGGTCGGAGTGCGCGTGCGTGATGGCGACCGCATCGAGCCGCTCCATGCCCCGCGACCACAGGTAGGGCGAGACCACGTCCTCGCCGAGATCGAAATTCGACCGCGGTTGGCCGGTGAGCCCGCCGGCATCCACCAGCAGCGTGCGGCCGTGCGGCGCGACCACCAGCAGCGAATCTCCCTGTCCTACGTCCAGCGCCGTAAATTCCAGCACGCCTGCGCGCACTTGCGGCGTCGAAGGGACGAGCGCAATCCACGCGGACGCGGCGAATAACGCGGCCAGCCCGGCAAAGGCCAGCGCCCGCCGGCGGCGCGCCACGATCATGGCCAACGCAAAAGCCGCGCCAAATGCCAGCAAAGCTACCGTCGTCGGGGTCGCCACTCGCAACGCGGAAGCCCGCGCCCCGCCCAGCAGACGGACGCTGCCGGTAATCCCGTTGAGCGCCACCGTCGTCAGCAAGGCCGGCAGCCAGGCCAGGATCCGCGACACGTAGCTCAGCAGCACGGCCAGCATGGCCATCGGAGTGAGCACCGCCGTGAGGGGAACCACGAGGGCGTTCGAAGGCACGGCCAGCAGCGCGGCGCGGTGCGCATAGGCCGCCATGGGCGCGGACATCCCCATCTGCATCAGCATAGAAATCAGCAGCAGCTCAAAAGCGGCCACCACCGCGCCGGCAGCGTGGCCGACCATCCACAGCGCCGCCGGCTCCGATCTGCTCCCGGGGATGAACCGCGCCAGCCGTCCCGCCACCAGCCGCAGATCGAGCCGCCACTGCGCCATGCGCGGCTCGAGTTGCAGGTCGTAGTCGGTGGAGTCGAGAAAGACGAGCGCGCGCCGGTAAGGCTCCGCCGTGCGCTCGAGCAGCGGCAACCCGATGCCCGCGATGGCCAGCACGGCGATGAACGTCATCTGGAAGCTGGCGTCGCACAGCGTTCGCGGATCGAGCAATAGCAACACCAGAGCGGCGATGCCGGCCGCATTCATCGGCGCCCGCGAGTCGCGATAGAACAGCCTCGCCAGCAGGTAGATCCACAGCATGAACGCGGCCCGCAGCACCGGCGACCCCATGTCGGTGAGCAAAGCGTATGCGCCGGTCGCGAGCATGGTCACGAGAGTCGTCGCGCCATCGGCCACGCGCAGGCGACGCAGCAGCCAGAACACCGGAAACGCCATCAGCCCCACGTTCATTCCCGAGACCACCAGGATGTGAAACGTGCCCGTGCTCTGGAAATTCTGCCGCGTCTGGCGGTCGATGAGCGAGTGCTCGCCGATCAGCATGGCCGCGATCAGCGGACCATCCCGCGGCCCCCACAGCCGGTTCACGCGCTCGATCACGCTGCGCCGCGCCGCCGCGATCCATGCCCCTGCGCGCGACCCGCCGCGCCCTTCCAGCAGCTCAAGCTCAGTTATCTTCGCCGAGCCGACCGCACCGATGCCCCGCCGCCGCAGGTAGCCCCGCACATCCATCGCGCCCGGATTGCCGTAGTTGCGCGGACGGCGCAGCGGCGCGCGAAAGCGTATTCGCTGGCCATAGTGAAGGATGGCGCCCGGTTGGCTCCCCACCGGGTAATATGCGCTCAGTCGGATTCCTCCCCGCGCCCGGCGGCCTTGTTCATCGACGGCGGACTCAGCCTCGACCTCGATCGTCTGCTGCGGGCTGCCGAATGCGCCCTCGCGCAAAATACCGTCGCGCAGCAGATAGCCAGTCACCGTTACCGGCCCGCGATCACAGAATGCCGCCAGTTCGTCGGGATCCGCGGCTGCGGAATGAAGTTCGAGCGAAACCGCGCCGGCGCAGACGAATGCGCCCAGAACCAACGCCACCGACACCGCGAAGCGCTGCCTGAGAAAATACGCGCCTGCGCCCAGGAAGATCGCCGCGGCGGCGATCCACAGTAGCGGGGGCCGCCACGCGTATGTGCCCAGCAGAATGCCGGCCGCAAATGCCAGCGCCGCCCAGAAAACCGGCTGGCGCGTGGCTGAGAGCGATCGCGACATGCGAAACGCGGATGATATTGAGGCCTGCGCGTCCGGCAAAGGGGCCGTTCGGCCCTAAGGCGCAGGCTTCCACAATGCGACTTCCACAAAACGGCCTGTGTGGCTTGAACGATTCTGCTCATCGGGCGAGCTGCAAGACGCTTTCAATATGGAATGTCTGGGGAAAGAGATCGACCAGGTGCACTTCATCGATGCGATAGCCGGATTTAACCAGCAACGTCAGATCGCGCGCCAGCGTAGCCGGATCGCAAGATACGTATGTGATGCACGGTGTGCCGGTGGCCGGCAGGAGACTGGCAACCTTTTCGCCCAACCCCGCACGCGGCGGGTCCACCACGACCAAGTCCGCCTTTACACCGTCTGGAAGTTTCGTAAGAAATTCTTCGACGCTAACCCGATAGCCGGCCACATTCGAAGGACAATTCTGCTTGAGATCGTGGAAAGAGAACGGAGCCGTCTCGACTGCGCTGACCTCCCGAAATGTTTGCGACAGCATGAGCGAGAACAGTCCTGTCCCGGCGTACAAATCCAGCGCGTAATCGCCCGATCGGCCTCCGGTCGCAAGCTCCACCAGCTTGTCGACGAGAAAACGGTTGGTCTGAAAGAACGATCCGGCGCTGACCTGGTAATTCGCCGCTGTAGTCGAATACTGCAGGGAATCCGCGCCGAAAACTTGCTGCAGTTCGGCAGGGATGTCCTCACGCTCCAAAGCACCCTGCCCGATTGCATGGAACAGGGCAACGCCTGTGATCTCCGGCAGGGCCGAGCGCAACGCCGCCACAAACTGCGGCAGATCGGACTTGCGGCCGTGCCGCCAGCCCACCTCGTGGACGGTCAATTCGATTAGCAGGCGTGTGTCATCAGCATTGGCGAAAAGCTCGATCTCGCTGACGTCAGCGCTGGTTTTGCCGGCACGGCCCATCTCCCACAGGGCGGCGATTGCCCGGTTGATGAGCGGAGAACTGATGGGACATTGCTCCACGGCCAGCAATTCACTCCAGCGCAGCCGGTTATATCCGAGCACAAACGGACGCGTGCGCAGGCGCAGACGCGTGCGATTGCGGTAATTCCACGGCGGCGAGGCGTGCACGCGAATCTCCTGATCGAGTTCGATCTTGGCGACGCGGCGCATCGTCTCCCGCAGAATCGCCGACTTGATCTGCAACTGGTGCTGGTAATCGGCGTGCTGATAATGGCAACCTCCGCACTCGCCGAAGTACGCGCAGCCCGGCGCGACTCGGTGCGGCGAAGCTTCAACGATTTTTTTGGCGCGAGCGCGCGCGAATCCCGCTTTCTGCTCGGTGATTCCGGCCTCGACCTGCTCGCCTTCGAGCACCAATGGCAGAAAAACGGCTTTACCCGGGCCTTTCTCATCCGCTGGTAGGCGTGCCAGGCCGTTGCCCCCGTAAATCAGTTTGTCGATGGTGAGAATCAAAGGCGCCCTTGGCTCTTGGCTGATTGCTGAGTGCTGACTGCTGACGGCTACATGTAAAACAAGCTCAGGCGCGGCAGCCCATGACGCTCCAGCAGCATCTTGTGCACGTACTGCTTGTGCAATTGCTCAATCTGCGCACCCGGCATTTTGCTGCGATAGGGCGCAATTTCGCGCTCGGCCTGCGCGCGCAGGGCCACCAGTTCCTCATCCGGCGTGCCCGCCAGCAGCACCGCGAACAGCTTCTCCTCCATCACCGTTAGCCGGCGCTCCAGGTCTTCGAGCCTTGGGGCGGCGGAGAGCCCCGAGGCGAGTTCCCGCAGCGAGCGAGCCATCTCGAACGCAAGCGGCCGCGCCGCCTCGGGCAGCTTCGCGTGCTCGATCTGTGCAGCATTGCGCGTCAGATAGGCAGCGATCTCGCCCGGTTCGAAGGTAGCGCGCTTTCCCGACGGACGCGCCGTTCCCACCGCGGCTTCCTTCATCTCTTCGGATGCGGCCAGCACCTCCTGCGAGCAAAAGGCCAGCCCATTGACCCGGCGCTGCGCCCTTCGCGGACGCCGCTCGTAGCTCTCAAACGTCGTATCGATGCCGCGCAGCACGGCTTCGAGTGGAATACCAGCATCTTTCCAAGTTTCGATCAGCGCCCAGTCCAGCGCCGAGAGTAGGAGCATGCTACCGCGCCGCCGCTGGAAGTGCTCCTCGATCTCGGTGAAGTAGTTGAAGTAGTTTTCCATCGGGACTAAGTGTCGAGGATGGCTCAGCTAGTTTACGCAGCCGCTTCCGATATGGAGATTTTTCGCCAACACCCGAGGAGGGCTCTATTTTCGGTAGCACTGAGGCTGATATTCCAAACAGGGTTCCCCGGAGTCATTAATATCAATGTATTCCTGAATTGTGCCTTCCCCAGCCTTTAAGAAATTGATTTCTAAGTGTGAACTCCCGCACTCTTGGTACGCGTCAACTATGGCAAAGCGGACTGGTTCCTCAGAGCCGCCAAAACTGAATTTGGCGAAATACCGGCCCTGCGAAAGCGGCTCTACTACGAAGTGTCCATGCTGGTCGGTTCGGGCATTCTTGATTAGTTCACCGCAACACTTCTTGTCTTGGTCGGCGGCAAATACCGAGAAAGGCTGTCGAGACAAGCGCTTCCCGTGGGCCTTCACCTGCCCAGCGAAACAAAAAATCGGTCGAAATCCTTCCGCGCTGTACATCTGGGCCTGCTTCAAGCGGGCCAGGGTTGCGTCGGCGGATTGCGGAAAAGCGGTGTACGCGGAGACCAGCAAAAACGCAAATATGGCACTCGTCATGCGCAAAGTATGCGTCCGCAACAAAGACGGGGTTCTCACAGGTTGCATCCCACAATCAGGGCCGTGGCTGAATGACTTCCTAGATGCTTGCTCTCAGCCCTTGGCCTTCAGCCCCTTTCGCTTGTCAGCGTCCTCTGTGTCCTCTGCCGTTTTGGGTTTCCGCACGTTTCGCTCCCAGATGATGCGCAGACCTTCCAGGGTCAGCAAGTCATCGACCGCGCTGATGTACTTCGACCCTTCGCCGATCAGCGGGGCCAGCCCGCCCGTGGCCACTACTTTGGTCTGCGGTCCAAGCTCGGCAAGCATGCGTTCGAGGATCGAATCCACCATCCCCAGGTATCCGTAGTAGAGCCCGGACTGTATGCTGCCCACGGTGTTGCTGCCGATCACGCGGGGCGGCTTGCGGATATCGACGCGGGGCAGCCGCGCGGTGCGTTCGAACAGCGCGTCCGCCGAGATGCCGATGCCGGGCGTAATCACGCCGCCCAGGTACTCTCCCCTGGCCGAGACCGCGTCGAAGGTGGTGGCGGTGCCGAAATCTACGATGATGCACGGCCCGCCGTACTTCTCGAAGGCCGCCACACCGTTGACCACGCGGTCGGCGCCGACTTCCGCCGGGTTGTCGTACTGCACCGGCATGCCGGTCTTCACGCCGGGTTCGATGAACAAAGGCTTGCTGTGGAAGTAGCGTTCGCAGACTTCGCGCAGTACCGTGTCCATGGGCGGCACCACGGACGAGATGATGATGCCTTTGATGGCCGCCACTTTGATGTCAGCCATCGCGAACAGGTTGCGGAACAGCACCCCGTACTCATCCACGGTCTGCGTCTGGATG
>Ga0335081_10006783_pt1 | contig 18252 bp, 10 predicted proteins | sample Lox_Sample_35_FD_206713 | JGI IMG/M metagenome (GOLD analysis project Ga0335081, IMG submission 206713) | Soil microbial communities from Loxahatchee National Wildlife Refuge, Florida, United States - Lox_Sample_3.5 | ecosystem: Environmental > Terrestrial > Soil > Wetlands | place: USA... | reverse complement strand
TTTTCGGGAAGGCCGCCGTTCGGGGGACGCGATGCCGCGCCGCGAAAACCGGGCGAGCCGCCGGCCACGGCGCTTGATGGCGAGATTCCTAAAGGCTACCCGCCCGCGTTTCTGCTATCGGGCACTCGTGACATGTGCCTGAGCCAATCGGTCTTGCTGCACCGCAAGCTGCGCAATGCGGGTGTGGAAGCCGATCTCAACGTTTTCGAGGGCATGTGGCACTTCTTCTGGGAAGACCCCAGCCTGCCGGAGTCGCGCGAGGCCATGACCGCGCTGGCAAATTTCTTTAACCGGCATCTGCAATAACACCAGGATGCGCCGCGTTGGTGAGGAGAGACCCATGAGTATCATGATTCGGCGTTCTGTCCATTTGGCCGTTCTGGCGTTGGCGATCTGCCTGATCTCCGGACATGCTCAGCGGCCGGAGCCAGGCAAGCCCTCAGTGTCCGCTGCGATTGCGGCGAAGAAGCCCGTATTCGCCGGCGCATGCAAAGCTTGTCCCTGGGGCATTCTGGCGAAAGTGACTGCTGACGCGCTCAGCTTTTACGGCTACCAGACCACCATTTGTTGGGTCTGCTGGTCGAGCTTCGGACCGCGCGAGATGGGAGACAAAACCAAACCGGTGGTGCCTCCGGGCGCGCTCGACAATCCGGAGTATGTGGAACCTCCTCCAGACGCCGTGCCGGACATCAGCGCCACCAGCGAATCCAACCTGATCGACGCATGGAATGGTATGGGACCCTACGCAAGCGATGGCAAGCAACGCCGCAACTACCGGGTGGTTGCGGTGATCAAGACCTCAACGTACATGCTCGCCGCGGCAAGCAGAAAGTCCGGGATCACCAGCCTCAGACAGATCAAAGATCGCACCGAACCAACATGGATTGTGGGAAACAACCAGATCATTTTCGACTACTACGGCATCAAGGTCGCGGATTTGAGGGCCAAAGGCGGCGGCATCGTGCCATCCAACGCATCGCGTGAGAAACGAGCTTCCGGCGATGTCTTCATCGGGACCGGCCTTCTGGCAAACACTCCGGAACAGCGGTCATGGTACGAGGCCAGCCAGTTGAATGACCTCGTGTTTCTGGATTTCGAGGAGCCGCTCATCGCCAGGCTGGCCCAGGAGCCGGGGTATCAACGGGCGACCGTGCCCTTGGCCCTATTCCGTGGAGTGGACCGCCCCATTCCCACGGTTATGCGGCCGAATCATCTCATCTATGTGCGTGACGAAGCGCCGGACTCGTTTGCGTACGACGTGGCGAAGGCTCTCGATGAACATCGCGACTTGTTCCAGGTCCAGCTCGAGCCGTGGTACTATGACCCGCGGACCGTCGCTGTGAGTAAAGTGATCCCGATGCATCCCGGAGCGACGAAGTATTATCGGCAACGCGGCTACATCAAGTAAGGGGCGTGCGTAGCGGCGATTCAATCGTCAAGCCGCTATTGTGCGATCTGGCGCTTCAAGTTTTCCGTGAAAAGATCGCAGACCTGACGGCGCAGAGCTTCGCGCACAACCGGCCCGGCGCCGGTGAACTCCAGATAGGAACGCTTCGCTGAATCGAACTTCGGCCAAGCCGGCAGGCCGCCGCCATTGGGATCGCCGGTTTTGGCGAAATTGGTCCAGTACGTTTGCATCGCCTCCGAGACCTGCTGGTCGATCGCATCATACTTGGGCGAATTCGCGGCGCGGCCCAGATTCCCGAATACATACGGGACCTCGCTTCCATGGGCAGCTCCGGCAGCTTCCCGCCCCGGCACGGCGCGCGCGAACTGAAACTGGTATCCGGGATTGCCGGCGGTGGTATGCCACACTAACTCCGCGACAGTGCCGCAGCGAAACTGCGAGTCGGTCGCCCACTGAGCCATTGTGGTTCCTAATTGGAGATCGGGCTGTGGCTCCGATCCGCTGTCCAATCCGTAAAGAGCCACCGCGCGATCGGCCAGGGGGCCGTACTGATCGGTAATCGCTTGCACGAGCGTGCCGGACATGGGAAAGAATGGCCGTTGCAGCTCACGCGCATTGCTGCCCAGCAGGAGACCTACATGGTGCTCTTTGCCGTGGGCGAAGGCCTGCATCGGCGATTCCGGAAAAACCCAGCCGTCCACCACCACTCCAAGCATCGGCCCAAGAAAGGAAAGGCCCTGGCCGGTGGCCTTTTGCAACTCGGCGCTGGAAAGGGCGCGCAACCCCTTCAAGCCGGGCTGGCTTGGGGCGGTCAACCGGTGCGCCAGGTCTTCGCCTTTCCTCTCTGCCTCGGCCAAAGGAGGGGGGTTCACCACGGGTCCACTCTCCCCGATGACCCGGCGGAACAGCCCGCTGCTGAGTGGAGATGCCATCAGAACGTTGACGTCGAGCGAGCCGGCCGATTCACCGAAAATCGTGACATTGCCCGGGTCGCCGCCGAACTTTGTGATGTTGTCTCGTACCCATCTCAGGGCCGCAATCTGGTCCAACAATCCGTAATTGCCGGAGACACGGTGCGGCGATTCCCTCGTGAGTTCGGGATGCGCGAAAAAGCCGAAGACCCCGAGCCGATACTGCGCGGCGACCAGCAGAACACCGTGGCGCGCGAGGCTTTCCCCGTCAAAAATGGGGTCGGACGCGGCGCCAGCGAAATTCCCTCCGCCGTGGAACCAAACCATTACCGCCCGGCGCGTTTTGGCCGGCCACTCCGGCGTCCAGATATTGAGGTACAGGCAATCTTCGCTGGTGTTTGGGGCCCCCTGCATGCAGGGAGCGCCGAATGCCGTGGCGTCGCGCGCCCCGTTCCATGCTTTCACGGGCGCCGGTTCCCGCCAGCGAAGTTCGCCAGTAGGAGGTTGTGCGAACGGTATTCCCTTGAAGACCGCCCCGCCGTAGCTTGCCAGGCTGCCGCGAATCGTGCCGCCGGTCACCTGGACGTCAGGCCCGGAGTCGGCTGCGTGGGCGGCAGTAGCAGCGGCCCACAATAAGGCCAGAGTAAGGAAGGAACAGTTTGCCGTTTGCATCAGTCTCCGTGTCGTCATGTCATTTCTCTCCTTACTTGCGGTCAATTCCGTCTCCCGGAATATTGATTCGGCGCGCCGGGTGTGGGAACGCTGCCGGCCACCTGCGTCCCGCTCTCGTGCGTCTTCGTCAATGCCTCGGTGAGTGTGATGCCAGAGCCTGAGACCTGCGAGCCAGCCGCGTGCGCGAGAGTGAGCGGCGCGGTGACCGTGACTGTGGCGCCCGCACCCGGACCGCCACGGCCACCTCTGCCGCCACCGGCGATCGAGGCGATCACGGCGGTCTCCTGGTTCGCGCCACTGTCGATGGTAATGCTCTGGCCCGCGCTAAAGCCTGCCACGCCGGCGACCGGGATAACCGTCGCGCCCACGATGGTGGCGGTCCCCACTGTGGTCGCGCCTGCTGTGCCAACCTTCGCGATGACGGCGTTCTCGCGATTCCCCCCCGAATCAATGAGAATCGGTTGACCGGCGGCGAAGCCCGCTACGCTCGCGACTTTGATATTAGTCGCGCCTGCGGGCGATGCCGCCAGGAGGGTCGTGGCGGACTGCGTCAGGAAGTCGTGACAGAGACTGCCGGCGTCGGCGCCGTCCGGGAAGCGGCCCACGCTCTTGTTCGTCGGGTCTGAGGGCCCTGCCGGCCCGAATCCTCGCGCCGGGCTGGGCACGACCACGATGCAGCCACCCTTGCCTTGATCGGCTTCGAGTGTAGCAATCTCAGGACTGGCAATGGTTCCGTTGCCACTCGAGCTGCTCTGTTGGGATCCGTAGACGATGGCGTCGACCACGACCGCTCCGCTCGCATCCATCAGGGCTATCGAGCCTGCCCTTGCAGAGAGAACACCACCAAACCACTGATTGGGCGCCGGCAGCCCTTCGTAACCCGCTGCCTGCGCTGCGGCGTTGACCACCGGCGCGCCGTATTCGTGGGACTTCGCCAGCGGGCTGTCGAGCGTGATACCGCTGCCCAGCGCCTGCACCGCATCGCCGCTCACGTGCGGGAACTTCGTGGCCGGCGAGAAGCTGATCCCCGTCCCCACGTCCGTCACGTCAACGCCCTGCATGTGGTCGAACCGCAGCGGGGCGGCCAGGTTGATGCCGGCGGAATCGATGCTGGCGACCTTAACGAGCGCTTTGCGTTCGCCCGTACCCACCGTGAGGATGTCGCCGGCTGTAACATTCGAGTTGACCGCAACTTTGACACTGCTCGCGCCCACGGCCGCCCCCGCCGACAGGGTTGTCTGTGTGGCCGCCTTCCCGACCGCTGTGACCGTGGCCAGCTCGTAGTTGCCGCCGATGTCCATGCCGATCTTCTGGCCCACCTCAAACCCGGCCGCGCTCGTGACGGGCAAGTTGGTCGCGCCGGCCGGGATCGTGATCCACGGCCCCGTGGATACGGGAATGAAAACCGTCGTCATGGGCGCGGCCGCCGTTCCGACGCGAATGATCGTGCGGGTCTCGCCGTCAACATCGATCTTCTGGCCGGCTTCGAAGCCGCCAGTGTTTCTGACGTTGATGGCGGTCGCTCCCGGCGTCGTGGGCGCTGCGAAACCCGAGTTGGAGAGGCCGAGAAGGTAGAAGCTGTGAGCCGCAAGCTTTGTTCCTGCCGGAATCGTCGCCAGCTTCACCGGGGCCCACTGGCTCTGCGTGTGGATCAGCGTCCAGTTCGAAAGGTCAACGGCGCCGGCAGATGCGTTGAAGATCTCGATGAACTGGTTGGTGGCGTTGCCGCCGCCGCTGAAGCGGACCTCGTTGATCTTGACCGGGAGGACGTTCCGCAGCCTCTCGGTAGTTGTCTCGGACCGGTTCGACCACTCGGCCTTACCGCTCAGGACGCCCGCGCCAGTGGCAACAGGCGAAGTGACTTGGAAGATCGCGCTCACGCTCGCGCCTGGCGCGATCGGGCCGGCGAACGTCTTCGAGGGGCCGACAGTCCACCCCGCGGGCACGGAAATACTCAACTTGACGCCGGCCGCAGGTGAGCCCGTGGTGTTCGTGAATGTCTCGGTGACGTTCTGCGTCGATTTAGGCGTGAACGTCGTAACCCGCGACAGGCTCACTCGCTGCACATCGTATCTGGCGGCCGCGATATTGGCCTGGACGGCATCGGTGGTGGCTTCGGTCGGATATCCGGTGGTCATCACACCCTCGTAGAAGGTGCCAGACGAACCGTTGCCGTTATCGCCGCCGGTACCCAACAGAATGGCTCCCTGCTTGTGCATCGGGTAGTAGGCGTTATTGGTTTGAGACCCTGGGCGAACTCCACTGTAGAACGTCGTGAGTCCGCCCTTCTGCGCGTCGCCGCCACGGAGGTCCCACCGGTTGCCGCCGCCGCCATCGACCACTGCGGTCACGAACCGCCAGGAATCGATGGTCGGATCGGCGGCGTTCTGCTTGGCGTTGTATCCGGAGAATAGCCCGGCCTCCATGTCGGACATGATCCACGGGCCGGGGCCGGCGCCGCTGCCCCAGGCGGTGGCGGTGCCGAAGTAGGTGGTCTCCATGGTGCCGGTGCCAACGGCGCGACCGTTAGTCGAAGCGTTGCCGTAATCAAAGCAGCAGCCGCTGTCATAGTGCGTGCCGTCAATGACGTAATAGATGCCCTCCGGTTCGTCGTTGATGGCGATGCCGGCGGTATTGTTGTTGCGGAACCCCATACCCGGCATTATGTAGACGCCGTAAGCTTTGCGGCCCATGATCGTAATCGGCGCCATGTCCGCGATCGGTTGGGTGTCGAATCCGCCCTTCGCGGGGCCTGGAAAATTGGGCCCGGGGGGCGCCTGGTACAGATGGTTACCCTTTCCGGACTGGTCGTAGATGAGGTTGATGACGCATACGGTGGCGGCGCAGAAGACGTCCTGCGCGCCAGCCTCGGCGTACCCGCCCCCGTCCACGCCGATGTCCAAGGTCTTACCGTCTCGCTGGCGCTTCACCTGATAGAGCGGGCCACCATAGGCGGCGTACAGCGCGCGCGCGGTACTGTGCGCGGCCACGCAGGGCGTGCCGGCAGCGGCGTAGATGTCACATGGGCCTTCCGGCCTGGGTGGAGCGGCGCTTGCTCCTCGCCCGGCCTGCATGGCCATCGTCGCGCCAATCGGCGTGAGCGCCAGGGCGAGCATCAGCAGAAGGTGAATTCTCGATTTCATGTTTACCCTTGGGTGTAGAGCACGCATTGTAATCGCTTGCGGAGACGCCGCAAAGGGTTGCCGGGCATTCCGACGCGCTGGTAATTCCGGCATGCAGCAAGGTATAGTCAGGGCACGGAATCCGCAAGCGTTTACAGAAAACGATTTCGGCGGAGGTGCGGCAGGAGCCGCCCCCAAGAAGGAGGAATCAACGTGTTCCGGAAATACCGGCTGCTGGCGGTACTGATAGGAGCCCCGGCCTTGTTCTCGCAATCGGCCACCCGCCTGGATTTCGGCCGGCTGTCAACAGGCGCGACAGTCTTTTTCACTCGTTCCACAGACGGCAACTGGGGCATCGAAATCTCAGGAGCCGCGGCGCCGCGCATCCAGCAACCGCAACCCGCCAGGCTGGGAGTTTACCGCACCGATGCCGATATCCGCCAACTCTCATCCGGCTATAAGACGGTACGGAAGACCGCCGCCGGAGTGGATGCCGAAGCCGGGATTTCAGACGCCGGGAACGTGTTCCATGTAGCGGATCATTGGAGCGTGAGCGGGGCTGTTCTTTCGGTGCGCCGCAAGGTGTCGGTAACGGGAGAGGGGACCGGCGGCTTCGACTCATCGGTCATGCTGACCGTCGATCCGTCCATAAGCTGGCCCGACGTGAACTTCATGGCGCCAGGCACGCTCTACGGGGATCCCACCTACGATGGTGACCGGGCGCCCGGCGGACGGCTAAATTACAATGCCCGGCGGCTTGAAATCCGCGAGGACGTCCTTCCGGCGCCGCTATTCGCCGTTTCCTTTAGTAACGGCGCCTCTGTCGCCGTGCTGGACCCCGCGCCTCGCGGCGATACTACCGTCACGGAATCGCCAACCAACGCGGTGATGACCGATGCGCGGTTTCAATTCGGCGCACTCGGGGCCCGCCAGCCGGACAACAGTACTATCGAGTTCGGCTTCTGGTTTCCCGGTTCGACGACCGCTTACGGCGGCGGCCGCGGAGGGCCGGCGGCAGTGAGATCGGTTCGCCGATACCACCCGATCGTTTCGGGCGTGGCCCACAGCTACCAGGTGAGTTTTCGCTTTGGGCAGAACGAGTCGTTCCGCGACGTCACGCGCGATGCCTGGCGGTGGGCGTGGAACACTCTGAAGCCGCCGGTCTATTACATCGACGTCGAACAGATGCGCCGCGTGTTGTTGGACCACCTGGAGGCCCAAGCCCGCACAATCGACGGGCGGACGGCCATTCCGTTCGTTCTCAATACGATGTCCGACGAGCTGCAATGGAACTGGACGATGGTCGCCATGGGTTTCGTGGGCAAGAACATCGAATGCGCGGACGAATTGCTGCGCGAAAGCGATCGCGACTCGACGGAGCGCGGACAGAAGATGCGAGAGACGGGCCTGGCGATCATCTCCTCCTTGATTCAAGCCCTGCCGTCGGTGCCGCTTTCCGGGGCAGGGTACGACCTCAAGACCGGAAAACCGTGGGAACCGGAACACGACTGGCTCGCCCCTTGGCTTCGAAACGTCACCGAAGACATGCGCGTATTGATGCGCGCCTACCGCCGCGAACGCACGCAGGGCCGCCAGCACCCGGAGTGGTTCGCCTGGGTTAAGCAATACTGCGACTGGCTTATTCAACAGCAGAGGGATGACGGTTCCTTCCCGCGGCGATGGAAGCGCTCGAGCAACGAGGTTGCGGAGCCGGCGGGGACGACCAGCTACAATCCCGTGCCGCTGCTCGTCCTGATGAGTGACGAAACCGCCGACCCGAAGTATACCCAGTCGGCGATCCGGGCGGCCGAATACGTGTGGTCGAATTTTGGGACTCGGGGACTGTTTGTCGGAGGCGCGATCGACAATCCGAATATCACCGACAAGGAGGCGGGCATGCTCAGCATGGAGGCCTACCTGAGCCTGTATGACGCCACCAAGGACCCCAAGTGGCTGGAGCGCGCCAAAGCCGCAGCGAACTTCGCCGAGAGCTGGATCTGGATCTGGATCTGGAACCTGCCGATGCCCCCGAATGCTGACGACGCGAAACTTCACTATAAGAAAGGCGTACCGACTGTCGGGGTACAGGGGATCACGGCGCAAGTTTCCGGCGGCGTAGACGAGTATCTGGATTGGGCCGTGCCCTCGTACGCCAAGCTGTACAACCTGACGAGGGACGAGCATTACCTCGACGTGGCGCGCGTCCTGTTGCATGACACGAAATCCATGGTCGCTATTCCGGGCCGCCAGTACGATGTGAAAGGCATCGGTTGGCAGCAGGAAGGCTGGAGCATGGGGCAGGGTTCGAGGCGCGGCGTCGGAGGCCACCGGTTCTGGCTGCCGTGGGTTTCCGCGAACCACTTGTACGGAATCGCGGGGTTGGAGGAGTACGATCCGGGGCTGTATAAGAAGTTATCGACGAAACCCGCGGCGGCGGGGGCTATACCGAAATGAAGCGACCCAAGATGAAGTATTGAAGTGTGGAACATTGCGGAATGGAGGCGGGAAGTGGATCGAGACCTTGTAATCGGTCTGGATAGCAGTACGTCTGCGACCAAGGCGATCGCTTGGACGCGAGAAGGCTTACCTGCGGCCGAGCATCGCACGCCGATCGGGATAGCGAGTCCCGCTCCAAATTGGTACGAGCAAGATTCGGAGGATTGGTGGAATTCCGCCTGCGCCGCTTTGCGGGGCTTGTTGGAACGCGTTTCACCGGATCGTATTGCGGCGCTCGGCATTTCCAACCAGAGGGAGACGTTTGTGGCCCTGGGAGATGACGGCCTGCCGGTGCGTCCGGCGATCGTTTGGCTTGACCAACGGTGTCGCGAGGATGTCGGCTGGCTTAGCGCCAGGGTGGGCGCGCACCGCATTCACGAGATCTCTGGAAAGCCGGTCGACACCGCACCCGTGGCATACCGGCTCGCTTGGATGTTGCGCCACGAGCCCGAGAATTATCGGCGCACGGCGAGATTTTCAGACGTGCACGGCTATCTCACCTGGCGCCTCACCGGACGCTTTCGAACGAGCTGGGCCAGCGCCGATCCGTTGGGTCTCTTCGATATGCGGGCAAAGCGGTGGTCGGAGGAAATTCTCGCCGCTGTGGAGTTAGCATCGGATCGGTTGCCGGAAACCGTTGCTCCGGGAACCATACTGGGTCACGTGAATGACGTCGCCGCGGCCGCTACCTCGCTTGCCGCCGGTACGCCGGTTGTGGCAGGAGGCGGCGATGGACAGGCCGCGGGTTGGGGTGTCGACGCGCTGGCGCCCGGGCGTGCCTATCTGAATTTGGGGACCGCGGTGGTGGCCGGAATCCACTCGGAAGAGTATCGGACCGGCCGCGCATGGCGCACTATGGCTAGTTGCACGGCGGACGGCTACTACTACGAAACAAGCCTTCGCAGCGGGACGTTTTTGATCGATTGGTTTCTCACTACCTGGGCTGGAGGAAATCAGAATGCCGAGCTTCGTAGCCGCCTTGAGTCGGAAGCGGTCACGCTCCCCACGGGCAGCGCCGGAATATTGGCCGTGCCCTATTGGGGCGCGGTGATGACGCCGTACTGGGACCCGGAAGCGCGCGGCTGCGTGGTGGGTCTCACGGGCTCCCATACCACGGCTCACTTATACCGCGCGTTGCTCGAGGGTATCGCACTCGAGCAAGCCCTGGTCACAGGAATGATCGAACGCGACTCCGGAATCGAGGTTCGGGAATTTGTCGCGATCGGAGGCGGGGCGGCCAGCGATCTCTGGCTGCAGATTTTTGCGGACGCCTGCGGCAAGGAGGTCAAACGCCCGCGCGTAGTGGAGGCTTCCAGCCTGGGAGCCGCGATGTGTGCTGCCACGGCGGCGGGATGGTTCCCCAGCGTGCCGGCAGCCGCAGAGGCCATGAGCGGTTCGGCTGTGCGGGAGGCGGAGCCGCGCCTGCCGAACCGGGCCCGGTATGCCGAACTGCTCGATATTTACAGGGACATCTATCCGCAGTTGCGGCAGACGTATCAGAAATTGGCCGCCTACCAACGAACCGGCGGGAAGACGCCGGGCGAATCAGACACTTAGGCGCCTGCAGCCGGGGCACCCGGGGCGGCGTATTTCCGCCGGCGCTCGGCGAGTTCTTTGGTCATCCGGATATTCGTCTCGGTGTCGATTGTGTAGAAGCGGAGACAGACCACTCCCAGGAAAAAGGGGAGAGCGGAAAAAACGCTGGAGGTCATGCGGATGCCCATCAACGCGTGCGCAGTCTGCGCGGCGTTCGGCACATAGCCGTATAGCGAGAGCAACCACCCGCCGATCCCGCCCCCGAGGCCGAGACCCACCTTCAGGCCGAAGACCAAAGCGGAGAACACAATCCCTGTGGCGCGCCGGCCGGTCTTCCATTCGGAGTAGTCCGCCACGTCCGCCATCATCGTCCACAGCAGTGGGACGGTGATCCCGTAGCAGAAGATGCGCAGCATCTCAGCCGCAATGGCCAGGCCGGGGACGGCCGGCAGCGGCAGAAACAGAACCTGAAACACCACCGTCAGAAAAAGACCGGCTGTGTATACTTCGCGCTTGCCATAACGCATGGAGAGCGGTTTGCACAGGAGGATGCCTGCCACTTGCGCGCCCAGCCCGCAAACATTGAACAAACTGAATAGGTCCTCGCGACCCAGGTAGTACTTGAAGTAGTACACCATGACGCCGCCCCGCATCGTGTACGCCACAAAGATGAGAACGGTGAGGACGAACAACGTGATCCACGGCCCGTTCTTTGCCAGGTCGGCGAAATCGCGGCGGATGTCGGATCTCTGAGCCGGGTCCGGCTGGATGCGTTCCCTGATTGTGAAGAACGTGATGAAGAAGCACACCACCGCCAGAGTCGAGAGAATTCCCATGGTGTACTGGTAGCCCTTGGCATTGTTCCCCTGACCGAAGAACCGCACCATCGGCAGGGCCAGACCCTGCACGATGAAAGCGGCGATCATCGCGAACACGAAACGGTATGTCGAAAGGCTGGTGCGATCCGCCATGTCGCCGGTCATGACGCCGGTCAGCGCCGAATATGGCAGGTTGTTCGCGGAATAAATCATCATCAGCAGGATGTAGGTCAGATAGGCGTAGAGCAGCTTGCCAGTGGGTCCGAAACCGGGGGTTATGAATGCGGCCATGCCGAGGAGGCCGAATGGCACAGCGGTCCAGAGAATCCAGGGACGGAATTTGCCCCACCGCGTGTGCGTGCGGTCGGCGATGATCCCCATGATGGGATCGAAAATGGCGTCCCATGCGCGCACGACCATGAACAGCGTGCCCGCCGCCGCCGCAGTGATGCCGAACGTGTCGGTATAAAAGCTCAACTGAAACACCACCATCGTCTGGAAGATGAAGTTGGCCGCCGTGTCGCCGAGGCCGTAGCCGACTTTCTCTTTGACGGAGAGTTTTTCGCTCGCTGCAATCATGTCGGTTGGCATAAGTCCGCATGATAATTCGGCGCTGGCCGCTCCGCAAACGCCGCGCCGCACCCGCGCCGCTTTCCCCAAGCCGAATCCCATAATATAGGAGCACCGATGAAAGTACTGATCGCAGGCGCAGGACCGGGCGGCCTCACGGCAGCTCTGTGCCTCGCGCGGGCTGGAATCGAGTGCGAGGTCTTTGAGTCTGTGCCCCATATCCGGCAACTCGGTGTGGGGCTGAACCTGCTCCCGCATGGCGTTCGGGAAATGACAATATTGGGGTTGGGAGACCGGCTGGCCTCCGCAGGCATAGCCACGGCGGAACTCGCGTACTTTAACAAGTTCGGCTCAGAGATTTGGCGAGAGCCGAGGGGGATAGCCGCCGGATACCGCTGGCCGCAAATCTCCATCCACCGGGGAAGTCTCCAGAAACTGCTACTGGAGGAGTGCAACGCCCGCATTGGCGCACACCGGCTTCACACCGGGTGGCATCTCGCGTCCTTCGAGCAGGACGCGGGCGGAATCACCGCGTGCTTCCTCGACAAAGAAACAGGCGCGCCGCGGGAGGAGCAGCGCGCGGACGTTTTGGTGGCCGCGGATGGGATTCATTCGGCCGCCAGGCAGCGGTTCTATCCGAACGAGGCGCCGCCGCCTTATTGCGGCCGTGTGCTCTGGCGCGCCGTGTCCGAAGGCCCGCCGTTCTTGACCGGCAGGTCGATGATTATGGCGGGCTACGCCAACAGGAAATTCGTAGCGTATCCGATTTCCGAAGTGTCGCCTCAAACCGGGCGCGCCTTGATCAATTGGGTTGCCGACGTCTACGTCGGCGGCGATAAGCCACCAATCCCTCGGGACTGGAATCGTCGCGTCGATAAGGCAGCCGTGCTCCCGTACTTCGCGGATTGGCGGTTCGACTGGCTCGACATCCCTGCGCTGATCCGGGGTGCGGAAGTCGTCTATGAATACCCGCTCGTGGATCGCGACCCCCTGCCGCGCTGGAGCTTCGGCCGGGTCACACTGCTGGGAGACGCGGCGCATCCTATGTACCCGGTTGGCTCTAACGGAGCCTCGCAGGCGATCCTGGATGCGGCGGCGCTTTCCGCCGCCCTCGCGACCCATCCCGATCCGGAGCACGCTTTGCAGGCATATGAGGCCGAGCGTATCGAGAAGACATCGAGGATCGTTCATTCCAATCGTGAACAGGGACCGGAAATCGTCATGCAGATGGTGGAGGACCGTGCGCCGAACGGCTTCCGGAATTTGTGCGAAGTGATTTCACGCCAGGAATTGGAAGAGGTGTCGAATCGGTACAAGGCCGTCGCCGGCTTCGATCGCGGCCGGTTGAACTCGATGCCTTCCTCTTGATCTGCGCGGTTTACGGCCTTCTGAAGTTCCAGCGCGCCATGTCGCCCCTCGGGTCGAACTTGGCCAAGGTTGGCGTACTGTGGCCGACGGCGGTGAGGGCCATGGGCTCCTTGGAATTGGGCACTGCCTTGTGGGCATGATCCGGTACGTGCCGTCGGTCAACTGGTCGATGCGCCACAGTTGTTCGGGACTGCCTGAAAAGGCGGGAACGGCTACAACTTCGCCGTCGGCGGTTGCCGCCAGCGTACGCTCGGTGCCGGCGATTTGGATTTTGAAATAGGGCGAGCCGGGATAGCCGCCGGCGTTGGCGACGGGGGAGACGGTCCACTTTTGATGGGGCCGGGACATGAAGTCACCCAGGCGAATGTCGAGGGTGCCGGCCGGCCAGTTCGGTAACACCTGGGCGAGTTCCTGGGCCGGGATCGGAGTGACGGGGCCGGCAGGTGCGCCGCGCCCGCCGAAACCGCCGCTGCGTCCGCCACGATCCATCCGCACGAAATCGACCGCGATTTCCAGCGCGTAGCCGCTGCGCTCGGACTGGATTTCATACGTGCCTTCCTCGAAATTGTCGCCGGCGACAGGCCATCCGTCTCTCCAGAGCAGCGGGCGGATGTCCAGCACGCTGCGGCCGCTGCGGTCCAGGTCGGCCTCATAATGACAGGAGAATTTCTCCACGCCGTCGCCCAGATCCAGCCTGCCGAAGTGGCCCAGCCCCACAAATCGGCCGCTGGCCGCCGCGAACTGCTTGCCGCCGCTTCGGAGCGCGTCGATGCCCACGTTGTCCAGGAACGGGCCGGTCACTTTCTTCGATCGCGTCACGCGGAGGTTGTAGGTGGAGTTGGGACCGTCGCAGCAGGTGCCGTGGGTGCCCAGAAGATAGTACCAGCCATCGCGATAGATCAGGTCCATGGCTTCCATGTCGATGCCGATGTTCAAGGCTTGGTTGCCGGCGACCCTGTGTCCCGTCTTGGGATCGAGTTCGACCAGGCGGATGTAGCCGAAGTAGGTCCCGTAGGTGAGCCACAGGCGGCCAGTAGTAGGATCGAGCAGGAACGAGGGGTCGATAGCATCGCAGTCATCGACGCCGTCGGACGAAGCGACAATTGTGTCGTCCTTGAATTCAAAGTCTGGCGACTTGGGATCGAGCGTCTTGCTCCACATGACATGCACACCGCTGGCGTGTCCACCGGCCAATCCACCGCCGCCCCTGGCATACGTCATGTAATACCGATCCCCGATCCTGATAACATCGGGAGCGACTCCGCCGCCCGGGCGCGTAGGCCCGCTGTGCCACGTCCAGCCGTCCTCGGAGCTCAGGCCGCCACCGCCCGTGCCGAACGTGTAAAACTTGCCGTCGCAGAAGGTGACGGTGGAGGGATCGTGGATGTAGGGTTCGCCATCCAGCGCGGGCGTGACCCGTTTGGAGACGCAGTCGTCCATCCATGCGTCGATCGCCGAAGAGATCGACGGTTTCCTTGCTGTTGAGCCACCAGATGGACGCCGAATTGGAGCCGACGGCCATACGAACGTTCTCGATGTCGCGCGGGCTGTTGACCACCGTAACGGCCCAAAATATGACCGCGTAAACGGGCTTGTTAAGGCCGTGGGCGAAGCGAAACAGCTTGACGTTCCAATTGGAGGAATCCAGAGCATGCCATTCGAGTTCCTGGTCGCCCACCTTCACCTTGTCGCCGTTGTGTGGAATGACAGTGAACTGGTTGGGGAAAAACTCGGTATTGAAGGTGTTCCGGACGTAGTGTCGGTGAACACGGTGTTGCTGCGGTTCGGTTTGTTGATCGGCTCCAGAAGCAGCCTGCGTTGGAGAAAGCCGTCTGCGTCGGGCGTTTTGGGAACCGACGTGGCCGGCGTGAAGTAAGGCGCGATGCTGCGGGCAGCATCGTCGGGCGCGGAAATTGCTGGCGTGGCGGAAACAACCTGAAAGGCCAAGATAACCAATAGGATGTTGGTTGACATTATTGCGATTTTGCTGAGCGTTTTCATATGCAAGCCCTTCGCAGGATTTCGATGCGCGCGCGGAAACGTGGAACGGCGCACTGCACATTAATGTAAGCGCTTGAATGCTGAAATGTCCAGCCCACTGCGGCCAAGAGCGATCTAATCTAATTCGATGAGCAGGCGTACGAGCTTGCAACTCCGTCCGGGCCGCTCGAGTACTTCGGGTATTCCGGATAGGAGCACATGGGCATGCTGCGGCCGTCGTTCGACGTCACTGTGACGGACTTGCCGGGTGCTTTGCCGTTCTCCACCCAGTCCAGGATCAGGCCGAGGCGATCGTACCCGTTCGGAATCTGCTGCGCGGAGATCTGCTTGCCGTTGCCGTCGGTGGTGTACGTCGTGCCGCTGAGGCCGTGGCCCGTCTGCGGCAGCACCCAGAAGCGGGCAAAGGAATCCACGGCCGTGCGGCCCATCTTATCGAGGACGGATTGATAGTAGGCCAACTGCGCGCCGGGCGACGCCAGCGTGTCGTTCGTGCCGATCACTACGATCAGCCTGCCGCCGCGCTTCTGAAATGCGGTCAGGTCCGGATTTGTGGAATCGACGATCGCCGAAAGCTCCACACGGCGGTTGTTCAGCGGGCCGCCTTCGACGTAGTCCAGGGGATTCGCGTTCAGATCGCGCATCAGAAAACCGGTCACACCCAAGATGCCCAGGTGGCTGTGCGCAGGCGCATTCTCCGCGGCCCCTTCCTGGCCCTTGTAGCGCACGTTGGCGATGAGCCCGCTACCGGACGGGTCGGTATTGGGAACCCACATGCCGAAGCTCTTGACGCCGTTGGCGAGCGGCGTGGCGAACCCGTAGGGCGAGTAGACCATTTGGAGCGTGGCGATCTGGCCGTCCGTCAGGCAGGCTGCGGCGCTGGTGTCTTGCGGGTTCGGGTCCACGTTGTCGGGGCAGCGCTTGGCGGCCCACGGGTTGCGGTTCGGTTCGCCCGGCTTCACGTCGAAGATGGCACGGCAGGCCATGTAGTTGTTGATCACGCCGTCCACGAGGCCGTCGAGCTTGTCGCACTGCCGCATGAACTCGCCGCGAATGGCGTTTACTTTGGCGGGAGTCACCCAATTCGCCAGCGGCTTCTCCTGGATGCGAATCAGTTCGGGAGCCAGCATCAGGGTGGAGAAGTTGAGGATGGGAACTTCCGCGGCGATGCCGTCATAGTCCGCCGGATAGCGCTGCGCAACGGTGAGGGCCTCGCGGCCACCCTGCGAGCTTCCGATGAAGTAGTTGAAGCGCGGGCGCCCGCCATAGGCGCGCTCAATCAAGACCATGGCGGCGTCGTGCGTCTTCTTCAGTTGCATATGGCCGAGGTTGGCAATGGCCTCGTCGTTGAGCGCCCACTGATCCGCGGCCGGGTTGGGAGCGCCGAAACCGGCAGGCATGCCAGGCATTCCGATTCCCTGACCTCGGCCAGGCATTCCGGGCATTCCGGCGCCGGGAGCGGCGTCACGACCCACCGCACCGCGCATTCCCATGCCCATGCCGCCTGGCATTCCGAAGCCACTCATCTGGTGGCCGGAGTCACTCCCGTAGGTGGCGAAGCCTTGCGCAAGCAGCGAAGGGCGGCCGCGGCCGACGCCGCCGGTCAACATCGGAATCGAGCCATTCATTCCACCGCCGCCTAGTTGCGCGCCGCGGTGCGACCACGAGGCCGGCAGCGCCACGCCGAAGCGAATGGGCTTTGCGGTGGGGCTCTTATCCACCGGAGCCATACTCCCTTCGATGCTGCAATAGGCCGGAACGCCGTTGGCTTCCGCGTGCCATTGCGGCGCGCTAAGAGTGATGGCCGAGACCGGCAAGCCGATGGCGCTCACCGGGATCTCGGACCCGAGCTTTGCGGCCGTGCAGTCGGCTTCCGTAATCGTTTTGACCGCCGGCTTTGCCGCGCCCGTCTGCTGACTGTACAGGAGCGCCGCGCCCGAAAGGGCGGCTGTTACCAGGACTAGAATCATTCGGTCTCGCTTCATGGAAGATGCTCCCTATCTCATGGTCTGGAGACTCTCACGACATCGCCTTTGTAATGAACTACGGCATCCGGTTTTTCGGTGATTGGAATTCCGGCGCCATGATTCTCCGAAACCCAGACGACGTTGAACGTCCGTTCCTTCAACATGCCGGGGAACTCGCCGGTGCGCTTTCCAAATTCCAGCGTCCGCCTGGCCTCGTTCCAGGCAATCGGGATCGTGGCGCATTCTCGTTTTTCGTAATTGTAATTGTCGCCTTCGTCTTCGTAGAGCGTGAACTTGCCGTCCGCGCCGCGGTATATGCGGAGCTCGATCGGATCGGCAGGTTTCTCGCTGGAATACTGGAGGAACGGTCCCATGGGAACGATCGAACCCGGCCGAATGAAGAGCGGCAAAATTCCGATCGGAGCAGCCGTTTCGACGCGCTGGCCAGCAGGGGTGGTCCTACCCGTCCAGAAGTCGTACCACGCAGAATCGCCGGCCGGGATGTAGACCGATTGCGTTGCCGCTCCGGAAGTTGTGACGGGGGTGACCATGATGGCCGGACCAAACAGATACTGGCTGCCGATATTCAGTGCCTCCTTGTCCTTCGGAAAGTCCATCACCAGCGGGCGCATGAACGACGCTCCGTTTGATGTTGCGTCGCAGGCCACCGAGTAGAGGTAAGGCAGGAGGCGATATCGCAAGTCCAGATAATTTCGCATGATGCCTTGAGTCTTTTCGTCGAAACGCCAGATCTCCTTGCCCGGCCGAAGGCCATAACTCCCGTGGACGCGGAACATGGGGCAAAAGGCGCTGAACTGGAACCAGCGTGCGAAAAGCTCCTGGTATTGCGGGTTGGTCGGGTCGCCGTTGCCCGCGGAGCGATTTCCGAAAAAGCCGCCGGTATCGGTATTCCAATAGGGGATGCCGGAGAGGGAGAAATTGAGACCGGCGGGCACCTGGTTCTTCAAGGTTTCCCAGGTTGCCTGAATGTCGCCCGACCAGGTAATGGCGCTATTGCGCTGTTGGCCGGCGTAGGCCGAGCGCGTGAGGATGACCACGCGTTTGTCGTTTGTGGTGGCGCGCTGCCCCTGGTAAATACCAGTGGAATGCATGAGGGGATAGGCGTTGTAGACCTCGTACCCGGGGCCCAGCGGCGTGGTGTAACCGCGGAAGGCCATGTTGTTGATCTCCGGCTCCGGCGCGTCAAGCCACCAGCCGTCGACACCCTTGGAAAAGAGCTGGCCGCTTATCTGCTTCCAATAGGTCTCCCGGCCGGAGGACGCGAATGGGTCATACCATTGCCCTTGTCCCGGGGGCGAGATGTAACGCGTGATCTCGGGAAACATGCCCCCGACGGCGTTGAGCTCCCTGCTGTTTTCGCTGCCG
>Ga0335081_10006781_pt1 | contig 18254 bp, 17 predicted proteins | sample Lox_Sample_35_FD_206713 | JGI IMG/M metagenome (GOLD analysis project Ga0335081, IMG submission 206713) | Soil microbial communities from Loxahatchee National Wildlife Refuge, Florida, United States - Lox_Sample_3.5 | ecosystem: Environmental > Terrestrial > Soil > Wetlands | place: USA... | reverse complement strand
CTGGTTCGATGGTACGACCTCGAAGTAGTTCGTACGATCGGTGTTGGTCGTGCCGTTGATCTGGGTCGCGCCGGTCTTGCGCAGCACCTTGAAGTGAGCGTCCGGGCCGGTGTTCTTCGTGCCCTGGAACATCAGGTGCTCGAACAGGTGGGCGAACCCGCTCCGTCCCGGGACCTCGTAGCCGCTGCCGACGTGGTACCAGACGTTGACCGCGACGATCGGCACCGCCGGGTCGGGCGCGAGGATGACCTCGAGCCCGTTGGGCAGGACGTACTTCTCGGCAGGGATCTTCGGATCGTCCGCGCGCGCGAGGGTCGGAGTCGCGACGAGCGCCACCACCAGCATGGCCTTCATGCCGGGAAGCTAACTCACAGCTCGAGCGGCTGCACGCCGAGCACGACGTGATCCTTCGACACCGCGTCGAGCCAGAGCAGGAGCCGCCGGGTCTCGGTCCGCGACACGTCGATCTCGATGATCCGCCGCACCGGGTTGCCGGCGAGCGTGCGCGCGATGTCGGCCTCGGCGCTCGACCACGCGTTGGCCAGCGCGGTCGACTTCACCGGCAGGTTCTCGACCTCGACCGACACGCCCATCACGAACTTCGCGAACGCCGGGTTGGCGGCGACGATCGTGCCGTTCGGGATCAGCAGCGCGAGCGGGAGCCGGCACGCGTCGAACGCGATCCGCGCGAGCTCGTCGCGGCGCGTCAGCTTGTCGGCTTTCTGCTCGATCACCACGCGGCGCGGCGGGCCGCTGCTGGCGCCGCCGCGGCGCTTGCCGAAGCCGAGCATGTCCATCACGGTGCGCAGCTCGTAGATGAACGCGGCCATGTCCTTGTGGCGCTCGGCCGGGCGCTTGGCCAGCGCGTGCAGCACGAGGTTCTCGACCGCCGGATCGAGCCCGCCGTCGATCATGCGCGACGGCGGCTTGGGCTGCTCGTCGAGGTGACCGGCGAGGATCTTCTGCACCGGGCCGTCCCACGGCACCTGACCGGTGAGCAGCTCGTAGAGCAAGATGCCGACGCCGTACACGTCGCTCGCCGGCGACGCGGGCTCGCCGCGAATGCGCTCGGGCGCGACGTAGTGCGGCGTCCCCGACAGCGAGGTCGACGCGCGCGCGGCGACCAGCGGGCGCGCGAGCCCGAAGTCGAGCAGCTTGGCGACCATGCGCGGCCGCTTGGTCTCGAGCTCCTCCTCGGAGATCAGGATGTTCTCGGTCTTGATGTCGCAGTGGACGACGTTCTGCTTGTGGATGTAGTGCAGCGCCTCGGCGACCTGCAGCACGATCTCGCACGCCTTCTTCACCCCGAGCCGCTTCTCGCGGAACAGGATGCGGTTGAGCGGCTCGCCCTGGACGAACTCCATCACCATGAACATCCCGACCTTCTCGTCCTCGCCGAAGTCGACCACCGACGTGATGTTCGGGTGCGCCATCGCCGAGGCGAATCGCGCCTCGCGATAGAACAGCTCGCGCGCCTCGTCGGTCTCGGCGACCGTGTTCGAGATGATCTTCAGCGCGAACCGCCGCGACAGGTGGATGTGGTTGACCTCGTAGACCTTGCCCATCCCGCCCTGACCGATGCGCTTGACGATCTGGTAGCGCCCGCCGATCAGCGACGAGTGCTGCGCGGTGGTCACGCGCACCGCGGCGCTGCGCGCCGGCGGGATCGGCGTGTTCGGTACGCGCTGGCTGCGCGACAGCGGCTTCTCCGGCGTGGTCGGGCGACGCGCCGCGGTGTCGTTGCGCGGCCGCGCCGGCACGGGCACCGGCCGCGCGCCGGTCAGCGAGTCACGGCCGGGGACGAGCGCGCGGTGATCGAGCCGCACCTCGCTGGAGTCGTCGACGTGGACCTCGGGCAGGCGGGGAAGATCCTCGGGCGGGGGCGGCGGCAGGGGGAACGCCGGCGGACGCCGCGGAGGATTGCGCTGATCCGCCACGACCCGATGATACTCTAAACACCTCCAGGCGATGCACGAGCTGTGGTCGAGTGCGAGCTACGAGCCGCACCTCTTGTCGCTGCCGTTCGCGTTCGCGCCCGCCGCGATGCTGATCGTGTTCGCGTACGCGCTGGTGATCCGCGGCGCGCCGGTGCTGCGGCGCTGGCTGCTCGTCCACTTCGCGGCGCTCCTGCCCTACGCGACCGCGATCATGCTGTCGCCGTCGATCCGCTCGGAGCGCGCGGCGTACGCGTGGTTCCGCATCGCCGGCGCGTTCATCCCGATGGCGGCGGCCGCGGGCGGCGCGTTCCAGCTCGCGCTGCTCGGCTCGACCTCGCGGCGCGGCAGGATCTTCGTGTGGTCGGCGGTCGTGGTCTCGGCGGCGTGGATCGTGGTCGGCGCGTTCTCCGACGCGGTCATCCTCGGCGTGCGCTTCTTGCCGGCCGGGCTGTGGTTCGCCGACGCGGGGCCGTTCGTGTGGCTCGCGCTGCTCCAGACGTTCGCGGTCACGCTGCCCGGCTTCATCGCGCTCGGGCGCGCGGCGGTCACCCGGCCGCCGTCGCACGAGCGCCGCCAGCTCCGGCTCGTGCTCGCCGCGAACCTCATCACGTACGCCGGCCTGACCGACGTGATGCTCGCGTACGGCATCGGCGTGTTCCCGCTGGGCTGGCTGCTGTCGGGGATCGGCAGCCTGCTGGTGGTGCGCGCGCTGATCGTCGAGGACCTGCTGCGCGCGCGCGCGTTCGACACCACCGCGCCGCGCCTGATCCTGCACCTCGCGGCCGCGATCCTGCTCGGCTGGATCGCGCTCGACCTGCTCGGCTCGGGGCTGACCTGGTGGGGCGACGCGCTCGCGCTCGCGCTGTGCTTCGCCGGCGTGCGCGTCACGATCGCGACGATCGGCCTGCTCCGCCGCGGCGCGCGCGGCGCCGAGAGCACGCTCGACCGCCTGGTCGGCCAGCTGGTCGTGCGCGCCCGCGCGATGCGCGACGAGTCGGAGGTCGCGCAGCACGCGATCGACGTGATCGAGCTCGGCGTCGGCAAGCGGGTCGGCGTGCTGGTCGCGGCGGCCGAGGATTGGGGCTGGACCACCGCGGCGGGCGAGCGGATCGCCGATGCGAGCGCGCCCGATCCGCTGCTCGCGCAGTGGCTCGCCGAGCAGGGCACTCCGCGGTTTGCCGACGACATCGCCGGCGTGCCCGACGATCTACGACCGCTGCTCGCCGAGCTGCTCGACCGCCACGCCGCGCGCGCGATCTTCCCGGTCACCAACCGCGACGAGCTGCTCGCGCTGGTGATCGCGCCGCGCGACGCCGGCCCGCTGCGCGGCCGCGCGCTGGCGTTCGTCGAGCGCGCCGCCGAGCGGCTCGGCGAGGCGCTGGTCTACGTGCGGATGGCGCAGCGCGCCGCCAGGCGCGCCCAGCTCGCGCGCGAGGTCGAGCTCGCCGCGACGGTGCAGGCGCAGCTCCTGCCCGATGCCGCGCCGCACGCGTGCGGCGAGATCACGGTGGTCGGCTCGTGGCTGCCGGCGACGCGCTGCGCCGGCGACTTCTGGGGCTACTACCCGGTGGGCGCCCGCACCCTGGTCGTGATCGGCGACGTCACCGGCCACGGCGTCGCGTCGGCGACCGTCACCGCGGCCGCGGCGGCGGCGTGCGAGGTGGTGGTGCGGCGCGACGGCGCCGCGCTCGAGCTCGCGTCGCTGGTGACCGCGCTCGACGCCGCGGTGCGCCGCGTCGGCGGCGGCCAGCTCGCGATGACGTGCTTCGCCGCGCTGCTCGATCCCGAGGCGCGCGAGATCCACTTCGTGTCGTGTGGGCATCCTGCCCCGTACCTGTGCCGCATCGGCGACCAGGCCGAGCTCGAGCTGCTCGCGCTGGTCGGCCGCGGCAATCCGCTCGGCACCGGGCGCATCCCATCGCCGCGCGTCCAGCACCGGCCGCTGCGCGCCGGTGATCTCGTCGTCTGGTATACCGATGGTGTGATCGACGCGCAGGATCCGGCGGGCGAGGCGTTCGGCGACCGGCGGCTCCAGCGCATGCTGCGCCGGCTCGATCGCGCGCACCTGTCGCCGCCCGGCGTCCACGCGATCGTCCACGCCGGAGTCGCCGCACATCGCGCGGGTCAGCCGCGCAACGACGACGAGACCCTGGTGGTCGCGCAGTGGCAGCCGCCGATCGCGGCGGAGCTCCACCCGGCGCGCGAGGTGTCGGCGTGAAGCTGCGCGTGCTCAGCTACAACATCCACAAGTGCATCGGAGGAGTCGATCGCAGGTACCACCCCGAGCGCGTCGCCGAGGTGATCAGCAAGCTCGACCCCGACGTCCTGCTGCTCCAGGAGGTCGACGCCAACGTGCCGCGCTCCAAGCACGATCGTCAGGTCGACGTGCTCGGCGAGCTGGTCGGCATGCGCTACCGCACGTGGTTCCCCAACGTCGAGGTCCGCGGCGGCGGCCACTACGGCAACGCGATCCTCAGCCGCTATCCGCTGATCGAGAGCACGAACATCGATCTCTCGCTGCGCTGGAAGAAGCCGCGCAGCGTGCTGCACGGCGTGATCCGGGTGCGCCACGATGGCGTCGATCGCACGGTCCACGTCTACAACATGCACCTCGGGCTCGCGCGGTTCGAGCGCCGCATCCAGCTGCGCCGGTTCGTCGACTCGCATCCGTTCGCGACGCTGCACCACGAGACCCCGGTGGTGGTCGGCGGTGATCTCAACGACGTCTACGGCCGGCTCGGCGAGCTGCTCCGCCCGGTCGGGTTCCGCGGCGTCGAGCGCAGGCCGCTGACCTTCCCGGCGTGGGGCCCGATGCGCCCGCTCGACGCGATCTTCGTGCGCGGCGCGGTCGACTTCGTCAAGCTCGCGCGCTGCGAGAGCGAGCTCGCCCGCCGCGCCAGCGATCACCGCCCGCTGATCGCCGACGTGCGGCTACACCCGCTCGCGCACGAGCCGCATCATTAGATCGCGGGGCGGCGCAGCGCATCGCGCGCGATCGCGGCGACGTGCAGCGCGACCCCGAACAGCCCGACCACGAGCATGCGGCCGCGCCTCGCGACCGCGAACGCGACCGCGATCGGCCCCGACGCGCCGATCACGCCGAACACGTAGACCGCGGCGCCCTCGAAGATGCCGAGCCCGGCGGGCACGAAGAACCCGATGTAGCCCGCCCCGCTGAGGAAGCCGTCGATGAACACCACGGTCGCGGGATCGTGCGGTTGGCCGAGGATCCACAGCAGCGTCGCCTTCTCGAGCATGCCGAGCAGGCGCGACGTCGTGTACCAGCCCGCGATCGCGAGCACGCGGCGCAGCGGCAGGGTCTGGATCTGGTCGGGCTCGACATCGCCGAGCAGCCGCGCCATCCAGCCGCCGAGCCGACCCGGGATGCGGGTCGAGATCAGCGCGAAGCCGAGCAGGCCGGCCGCGCCGCAGAACGCGACGTAGCCGAGCAGCACGACGCGGATCGCCGGGTCGAGCGTGAAGTAGAGCAGGCCGACCGCGCAGCCGATGCCCGACGCGAGGAAGCCGATCGCGTTGTCGATGATGCGATCGCGGATCAGCGCGCCGAGCGCGGTCGCGGGCTCGACCGACTCGCTGAGCTGGCGGATCTTGAACGGCTCGCCGCCGAAACCGGCGAGCGGCAACAGCGCGTTGTAGCTGTCGCCGACCAGGCGGATCCACAGGATCCGCCACCAGCCGACGCGGCGATCGAGCAGCAGGTACAGCGCGCTGGTGCTGCAGCAGAACCACGCCAGCGCGATCAGCGGCGTGAGCGCGACCAGCGGCCACATGCCCGCGATCGTCGCCTCGATGTTGGCGAGCGGATAGCGCGACACCACGTACGCGACCAGCGCGAGCCCGCCGACCATCAGCACCTTGTCGATCCACTTCGGGATGCGCAGGCGCGCCTTCTGCTTCGGCTGCTCGGTCATGGCCAGCACCAGTCGCACGGCCGCGCCTCGCGGTGCGTCACCACGAACGCGTTGTGCGCGGACAGCCCGCACTTCTCGCCGACCCGGCGCAGCCGCTCGAGCCCGAAGCCGTAGCCCGAGTACAGCGGCAGGCGGAGCGTGCCGCGCACCTCGAACCCGGCGGCGCAGAACGCGCGGGCCCAGGTCTTGGCGCGAAATCCAAAAAACTCGCGGAGGTGGCCCCGGTACTCGCCGTGGACCTGGGGGAACACGCCGCGCCGGATCTCCTGCCACACGCTTGGCTTGGCGCCGGGATCGCGCCACGCCTCGGTGGTCGGCTCGCCGGCCGCCAGCTGGCGCGACGCTCCGATCGCCTCGATCCCCGACAGCGTGAGGTGCGGGTAGTACATCACGAGCTGGAGCAGCTTCCAGGTCGGCGATGGCATGAGGTGGACCATCACCCCGTCGGGGCGCAGGCAGCGGCCGAGCTCGCGCAGCGCGAGCTCGCGCTCGCGGACGTGCTCGAGCACGCTCGACGAGAAGATGAAGTCGAACGACGCGTCGGCGAACGGCAGCGCGGTCGCCGAGCAGCGCAGGCGCGGCAGCTGCCTGGCGTAGCTCGCCGCGCCGCGGCTGGGCTCGGTCGTGGTGAGCGACCGGCCCAGCGGCGCGAGCAGCTCGGCGAGGAAGCCATCGCCGCTGCCGAGCTCGAGCATGTCGCCGAGCGAGCCGGGCGTCACCGCCGCGAACACCGCCGCGAACTCGCGCCGGCGCTGGCGCGAGCGCGCGATCGGCCAGTGCTCGCGGATTCGCATCGCGCGGCGCAAGGTAGCGGTAGCGACGGCAAACTTCCAGGACAAACACCGTCACTGGCAGTCAGGCGCGTTCGTATAGTCGACGCAGCCCGAGCTGTGATGACCGGCCCACCACACGCCCGAGCTCGGCTTGGTGTCGGGGTGATGGATGAACCATTCCAGATCGATGTCGGTCGGCGTCGCGGCCCCGGTGTCGTTGAGGTTGTCGGTGCCGCCCGCCGGGTCGCAGTTGTCGTCGAAGTACAGCGTCGCCTCGACCGGATACGCGGACTGCAGCTGGAACGGCATCGCCTGGTAACGCGTGCCCGGGTCGCCGCACATCTGCCCGGTCGGGCACACGTACCAGCAGCCGGTTCCAAACGTCACGCCGACGTCCGCGCCGTTGTAGGGGATGCACAGCCCGAGGTTGTCGTCGCACTGGAACATGCCGCCGCACTCGCCGCAGCTGCCGCCCGCGCCGTCGGGGCCGCAGTCGCGCGCGAGGCAGTGGTTGGGCCCGGCGGGCGCGTCGTCGCCGGCGGCGCCGTCCGAGCGCGACGAGCCGTCGCGATGTGCGTCGGGGTTCGTCATCTTCGAGCCCGACGAGCCACACGCCACGACGACCAGCGAGCAGACGAGCCAGCGCATGGTGCGATGGTAACGCGGGATCACGGCACCGCGAACGGGTGCTTGCAGGTCGTGACGACGACCACTTGCGTGTAGCGCAGCTCGCGCAGCTCGACGGCGGCCAGCGAGCTCGTGCCGAGCCGGTGCGCGTGCACCGTGGTCGGCGGGGGCACGGGCGGCGCCGGGATCCCGCACTCGCCGATCGTGCACTGCGCCGCCTCGACCTGGCGGATCTGGTAGTCGGGGACCAGCCGCACGATCACGACGTGGCCATCGCCCGCCCGGAAGTAGCGATAGCTGACCGGCCGCGCGCAGGCACCGCACACGTCGAGCGCGACCGCGCAGCCATCGCTCGCGAACGCGAGCTCGCCGGTCTCGGGCCGCGCGACCAGCTGCTCGGCCGCGATCAGGCCGTGCGCGCCGGCGCGCGCGGCGATCGTGACCGCGTCCGGACCGCTGGCCGGGGGCAGCGCCGCGTCGAACGTGGCCGGCGCGAGCTCGATCCCCGCGCGTGCGGCGTCGGCGTTCGCGCCGGTCAGCGCGCGCCGGTTGGCGGCAGCAGCGTCGGCGCGCACGCGGTCGAGCGACGGCGCACACGCCGCCGCGATCGCGGCACATGCCAGCCATCGCATGGTGGTTCAACGTCCGAGCGCGCGGCGGCTTACGCGCGCAGCGGCTTGTACTTGATGCGGTGGGGCTGGTCGGCGTCGGCGCCGAGCCGGCGGTGGCGATCGGCCTCGTAGTCGGCGAAGTTGCCCTCGAACCACTCGACGTGCGAGTCGCCCTCGAACGCCAGGATGTGGGTCGCGATGCGATCGAGGAACCAGCGATCGTGGCTGATCACGACCGCGCAGCCCGGGAACTTGAGCAGGCCGTCCTCGAGCGCGCGCAGCGTGTCGACGTCGAGGTCGTTGGACGGCTCGTCGAGCAGCAGCACGTTGCCGGCGCGCCTGATCATCTTGGCGAGGTGGACGCGGTTGCGCTCGCCGCCCGACAGCACGCCGACCTTCTTCTGCTGGTCCTGGCCCTTGAAATTGAAGCTCGACACGTAGGCGCGCGCGTTGATCGTGCGCTCGCCGAGCGTGAGGTTCTCGGCGCCCTCGCTGATCTCGTCGTACAGCGTCTTGGTGTCGTCGAGCGTGTCGCGGCTCTGATCGACATAGCCGAGCTTCACGGTGTCGCCGATCTTGATCGTGCCCTTGTCGGGCTTCTCGACGCCCATGATCATGCGGAACAGCGTGGTCTTGCCCGCGCCGTTGGGGCCGATCACGCCGACGATGCCGCCGCGCGGCAGCTTGAACGTCAGGTTCTCGATCAGCAGGCGATCGCCGAACGACTTGGTGACGCCGTCGAACACCACGACCTCGCTGCCGAGCCGCGGCCCGGGCGGGATCACGATCTCGAGCGCTGGATCGCGCGCCTCCTTCTGCGCCTCGGCCACCATCTCGTCGTAGCGCGCGAGCCGGGCCTTGCTCTTGGCCTGGCGCGCCTTGGGCGACGAGCGCACCCACTCGAGCTCGCGCTCGAGCATGCGCTCGCGCGCCCCGACCTGCTTCTCCTCGTCGCGCAGCCGCTTGGCCTTGAGCTCGAGCCAGCCCGAGTAGTTGCCCTCGAACGGGTGGCCCTCGCCGCGATCGAGCTCGAGGATCCACTTCGCGACATTGTCGAGGAAGTAGCGATCGTGGGTGATCGCGACCACCGTGCCCTTGAAGTTCTCGAGCGTCTTCTCGAGCCACGCCACGCTCTCGGCGTCGAGGTGGTTGGTCGGCTCGTCGAGCAGCAGCATGTCGGGGTTCGACAGCAACAGCCGGCACAGCGCGACCCGGCGCTTCTCGCCGCCCGAGATCTTGGTGACGTCGGCGTCGCCCGGCGGACAGCGCAGCGCGTCCATCGCCATGTCGACCTGGTGGTCGAGCTCCCACGCGTTGACCGCGTCGATCTGATCCTGCAGCCGGCCCTGCTCCTCGAGCAGCTTGTCCATCTTTTCGGCGGGCATGTCCTCGCCGAGCTTCATCGAGATGTCTTCGAACTTCGCGAGCAGCTTGCGGGTCTCGACCACGCCCTCCTCGACGTTGCCCTTGACGTCCTTGGCCGGATCGAGCTGCGGCTCCTGCGGCAGGTAGCCGATCTTCAAGCCGGGCGCCGGCCAGGCCTCGCCGAGGAAGTCCTTGTCGACGCCGGCCATGATGCGCAGCAGCGTGCTCTTGCCCGCACCGTTGTTGCCGAGCACGCCGATCTTCGCGCCGGGGTAGAACGACAGCCAGATCCCCTTCAAGATCTCCCGCTTCGGCGGGACGAGCTTACGCAGATCCTTCATCACGAACGTGTACTGGGCGGTCATGGCGCGGTGGTTATACCGGAGCAGGTGCGATCGCGCGAGCTAGACTCGGCCATGGCTTATCGCGGCGACCCCGGCGACGCGCTCGCGACGCCGACCGCCGCCGGCCCGCTCGACGCGACGTTCGGCCCGAACCGCGCGACCTTGCGGCTGCGCGGCCGCCGGCTGCACGTCGAGGACGGCACCGCGATGGTCGAGACCGGCAAGCGCCGCCAGGTCTATCCCCTGGGCGGCGTGCTGGTCGTCGCGCGCGACGTGCCGCGCGAGGACCTCGGCGTGTGGGTCGAGCAGCCCGGGCCGGCCGGCCGCGCGGCGATGCGACGGATCTTCGGCGTCGAGCCGGTGTCGCTGCTCGATCCCGAGGGCCTGACCGCGCTGCGCCGGCTCGATGCGGTCGCGCGACGCCTGCGCGCGGCGCTCGCCGACCTCGCGGGCCCGGTGCGCCGCGCGATCGAGATCGGCCGCGGGTCCGACAAGGTGCTGCTCGCCGATGTCGGCGACCGCCACGCGCTGTACGCGCGCCGGCTGTTTCGCGGCCACGCGCGGCTGACCATGGAGATCTTCGCAGACGGCCGGATCGTCGCGCCCGATCCCGATCGGCCGCTCGACGTCGCGGTGACCTCGCGGTTCGGCATCACGGTGCGCGGCGACTACCTGCGGTTCGCCGATCGCGCGGGGATCGATCTCGGCCGGGTCGCGATCCCGTGGCTCGCACCGGAGGATCGCGACGAGCTCGCGCGGCGGATCGGCCAGCTCGTCGATCGAGCCTAGGGCTGTTCGGAGACCTCGTCGGCGTGCAGCTGATCGAGCCGCTCGGTCACGTCGGACAGGGGGTCGTGGGTCGACCAGATCGTGACGCGGCGGTTCTCGGCCGCGACCGGGCGCTGCGGCGCATCGTAGCCGAACGCGGCGATCACGATCCGGTCGGGATCGACGCCCGCCGCGACCAGCTGGTCGCGTACCACCTCGGCGCGCGCGAGCGACAGCCGGACGTTGTACGGCGAGCTGCCGGTGCGATCGGCGTGGCCGTCGATCACGAGCAGGCCGCCGGGATTCTGCACGGCCCAGCCCGCCGCCAGCCCGAGCTTGTTCGGCGCGTCCTCGGGGAGCGCGACCGAATCGCTGGCGAAGTCGATCTCGCACAGCTCGCCGACCCGCGGGTGCTGCGACAGATCCTGCGGCTCTGCTGCTGCCGGAGCCGCCGCGATCGCGAGCACGAACAACATCGGGAAAAGCTTCATCGCGTCCTCCAGGTCTGCGAAGCGGGTCGATCGACCGCAGTTCAACGGCCATGCCGGCACCACCTAACCATCCGGCGAGGGGCGGCGTTCCGACGGCGCAGGTTTGACATCCCGCAGCGCATGCCCACCTTGTAGGCATGCTGAAGTCATGGCGGCTTGGAAGTCTGTTCGGCTTCCCCGTCGAGGTGAACATCACGTTCCTGCTGCTGCTCGCGATGGTGCTCCTCGCGTTCGGCGGCGTCGTGGGGGTCGTGCTCGTCCTGCTCGCGTTCGGTTCGGTCGTGCTGCACGAGCTCGGCCACGCGCTGGTCGCGCGCAAGCTCGGGGTCGACGTCTCGGGGATCGAGCTGTCGTTCTTCGGTGGCGCGGCGAAGATGGTGCGGCTGCCGCGCACCGCCAACGACGAGCTGCTGATCGCGGCGGCCGGCCCTGCGGTCTCGCTCGCGCTCGGCGGCCTGGGCATCGGCCTGGCCGCGCTCACGCGCTTCCCGCTGTTCGCGTGGCTGGGCTGGACCAACCTGATCATCGCGGGGTTCAACCTGCTCCCGGCGCTGCCGATGGACGGCGGGCGGATCCTGCGCGCGCTGCTCACCCGCAAGCTCGACTTCGTGCGCGCGACCGACGTCGCGGTGACGGTGTCGCGGGTGACCGCGGTCGCGTTCGCGGTGATCGGGCTCGCAGGCACGTACCAGCTGCTCGTGCTCGCGCCGTTCCTGTGGCTGCTCGGCAGCCGCGAGAAGATGCTGGCGCGGATGATGGCGCAGAACTACGCCTACACCCGCGACGGCTACGTCGAGCGCACGCCGGCGTATCGCGGCGGCTACCAGGCGCAACCGCCCCGCCGGTTCACGATCCGCCAGCGCGGTGGCCGGCTGGTGATCGAGGAGCTGTAGGCGGTACAACCCGCGCGTGGCGCTCACCGTCTATCACTATCCGGATTGCTCGACCTGCAAGAAGGCGCTGGCGTGGCTGGGCAAGCGCGGCGTCGCGTACACGGCGATCGACATCGTGAACCAGCCGCCCGCGCGCGCGACGCTCGAGCGCGCGGCCAGGCTCGCGGGCGTGCCGGTCCAGAAGATGTTCAACGTGTCGGGGATGTCGTACCGGGACGGCGGGTTCAAGGACAAGCTGCCGGGGATGACCGACGCGCAGGCGTTCGCTGCGCTCGCGGCGGATGGCAAGCTGATCAAGCGGCCGCTGGTGGTGGGCGACGACGTCGCGCTGGTCGGATTCGACGAGGCGGCGTGGCAGGCGGCGCTGCGGTGATGGCGCGACCGGTCGCGACTGACCCGGCCCGCGTTCCAACCCGCGCGACGTCATCGCGCCGTGCCGGCGGTGGTGGCGCGCGCTAGCGGATCGAGCTCGCGCGCGCGGTCGCCAGCTGGTTGGCCCTGGCCTGCGCGATCGCGGCCTCGACCATGCGATCCTGCTCGGCGACCGAGCGCCAGCGCTCCTGCATCTCGGGCGCGAGCGTGTCGATCGGATCGAAGTACAGGAAGAAGCCGGGCTTGACCGACGGCGCCGCGAACACCGAGATCCCGCTGTCGCGATCGTAGTGCTCGAAGCTGTGCGCGACCCGCTTGCCGCCGCCGCCCGGAGCGTCGACCACGAACGTCGGGGTGTGGAAGCCGGCGGTCACGCCGCGCACCGCCTTCTCGAGATCGAGCGCGGTCTGCAAGGTCGTGCGCAGGTCCTCGACGCCCTTCACCAGGTCGTGCACGTAGACGTAGTACGGGTGGACCTGGCAGTGGCCGAGGCGCTTGACCAACAGCTGCATGGTCGCGACCGAGTCGTTGACCCGGCGCTGCAGGACGCTCTGGTTGCGCGTGATGATGCCGCGCTCGAACACGCCGTCGAGCGCGCGCTTGGTGATCGCGGTGATCTCGTTGGGGTGGTTGAAGTGGGTGTGGAGGACGACTTCCTTGTGGAGCTTGCGGCCGCGCTCGACCACCGCGGTGAGCGCGTCGAGCCACTCGGTGTCGGTGATGAGCTTCATCGGCATCACCGCCGGGCCCTTGGTCGCGAACCGGATGCGGCGGATGTTCGGCATCTCGAGCAGGCGGTTGCCGATCAGCGTGATCTGGCGGGCCTTGAGCTGATACGAGTCGCCGCCCGACACCACGATGTCCTCGAGCTCGACCCGCTCGGAGATGTACTGGAACGCGCGGTCCCAGCGCTCCTCGGTCGCCTTGAGCGAGACCTTGTCGACCGAGTCGGTGTCGACCCCGACCGCGTACGACCGCGTGCAGAACCGGCAGTACACCGGGCAGGTGTCGAGCGCGAGGAACAGCGCCTTGTCGGGATAGCGATGGGTGAGCCCCGGCACCGGCGCGTCGGCTTGCTCGTGCAGCGAGTCGAGCGTCAGCCTCGGGTGATCGGGCAGCAGGCGCGAGGCCACCGGCACGAACTGGCGGCGCAGCGGATCGTTGTACGGATCGGTCCAGTCGATCAGCGACAGCAGATACGGCGAGACCCGGATCGACATCGGCGCGCGATGAAAGCCCTGCGCGACGTCGTCGTAGAACGTCTGCGGCACCAGGTCCTGCACCGCCGCGAGCAGCTTGGCCGGGTTGGTGATCGAGTGCTTGGCCTGCCAGCCGTGATCGAGGAACGTCGCCTCGTCGATCTCGCGGTACGCGGGGATCTTCTGCCAGAACGGTCCGTCGAGCAGCTGGCGGTGGTGCAGCGTCGACGGATCGACGTGCGGCTTGAGGTGGGTGACCGGCTGCGCGGCGTGGGGCCGTTCGCCGATCGTCTTCAATGTGTCCATGGGGTCCTCGGGAAGTCGAAAGAGTGTTCGGGGGCGAACCTCAGCCGACGTCCGGTAAGTGCGGGACTGTGCCCAAGTACCACATCGTGATCGATCGATAACATGCCCGCGCTCAGTCGGGAAGCAGCCTTCGGTGGGCCGCCATGTACTGGAAGATCATCGGGGCGAACGTGGTGTTGTCGATCGTCGGGATGTGCATGCCGCCCTGGATGGTCCACAGCTCGACCCCCGAGCCGGGCGGGCAGTCGTCGAACGTCTCGGTCTGGGTCTCGGCGCCCGGGATGCCGGTGTCGAGGTCGATCGCGGGTCCGGCGGTCGTGGTCGGGTCGCAGCCGTCGTGGCTGGCCCACTGGGTGACGCTCGCCATCGCGTTGGGATCGTAGGGAACCATCGTATCGGCCGTGCCGTGGATGTGCAGCACGTCGACCGGCAGCTCGGGGTTGCACGTGCTCGGGTCCGACGCCGCGGCGCCGGCGAGCACCACGATATCCGTGACGACGTCGGCGTGATCGCACGCCATGCGATAGGCCATGTAGCCGCCGTTGGAGTGACCGACGATCCAGATCGCGTCGAGGTCGATCTCGGGATAGGCCGCGATCACGTCGTCGAGCAGGCCGCCGAGGTAGCCCGAGTCGTCGACGCCGGTGTGGTCGAAGTCGCAGCACGCCGGGTCGGCGTTCCAGAACTCGGCGCCGGTGCTGTCGACCGTGCCGTCGGGGGCGAGCACGAACGCCTGGCCGGACTTCACCAGCGCCGAGATCCCGAAGTAGGCCTCCTGGACGAAGCCGTTGGCGCCGTAGCCATGGAGCACCATGATCAACGGGTAGCTCGCGTGCTTGTCGAGCGGCTCGGGCACCTGGAGGTTGGTCGGCCGGTCGCCGCCGAACACCAGCGGCGGCGGCTTGGTCGAGCTCGAGCCGCAGCCGGCCAGGGCGAGCGCGACGAGGGCGCGATGCGTCACCGGCCGAGGGTCGCACAGCCACGCGGCGCACGCTAACCTCGAGCATGACGCTGCGCGCGCCGACCGGGACCGCGTCCACCCGCCGCGTGGTGGCGGCGGCGCTCGCGCTGGTCGTGCTCGGTGCGGTCGGCGCGGTCAAGGCAGGCCTCGCCGGCGGCGACTTCATGTTCGATCTCGAGCAGGCGCAGCCCGCGCTCGCTCGCCAGCCGCCGGTCGTGCCCGACCCGCACACGCTGCGGCTGTCGCGCCGGGTGTTCCTCGTGATCATCGATGGCCTGCGGCTCGACAAGTCGTACGACCTGCCGTTCCTCGACTCGCTGCGCCGCGGCGGGGTCGATACCGAGGCGCAGTCGCACTACCCGACGTGGTCGCGGCCGAACTACGTGTCGATCCTGACCGGCGTGCCGCCGTCGGCGAGCGGCGTGCGCACCAACCATCACTCGACGCCGGTCGCGCTCGACTCGCTGATGGATCGGGTGAACGCCGCGGGCCTGCGCGCCGCGGCGGCCACCGACTACGACGTCCTGCCGCGGCTGTTCCTGCGCAAGCGCAGCCCCGGCGCGATCCTGCCGGGCGAGGACGACACCGACATCGACGCGATGGAGAGCCCGATGTCGGCGGCGGCGGTGCGCGCGCCCGACGCCGACCTCGCGTCGCCGTTTCACGACGCGCGCTACGCGCCGTGGCCCGGCGGCTTCGCCGAGGCCGGCAGCGCGCTCGCCGCGGGCGACGACGAGCTGGTCGTGCTGCTGATCGGCGTGGTCGACGCCGCCGGCCACGCGCACGGCGGCGCGAGCCCGGAGTACCGCGAGGCCGCCGAGATCGCCGATCGCGCGCTCGCCCGCGCGCTCGGGCGGGTCGACCTCTCCCAGGACACGATCGTGGTCACCGCGGACCACGGCCACACCGACCGCGGCGGCCACGGCGGGATCGAGCCCGAGGTGCTGAGCGTGCCGCTCGTCATCGCCGGCGCCGGCGTGAAGCCCGGCGCCACCTCCGACGACGCGCAGCTGATCGACATCGCGCCGACCGTCGCGGCGCTGCTCGGCGTGCCGGCGCCCGGCCACGGCCTGGGGCGCACGCTGACCGAGCTGATCGCCCTGCCCGACGCGGCGCGCGACGCCCGGTTCGCCGCCGATCAGGTGCGCCTGACCACGACGCGCGCGGTGGTCGCGGCCGCCGAGGCGCGCGCCGACACCGACGTGCTGGAGAACCGCGCGCAGCGCATCGCGATCGTGGCGGGCGGCGCCGTGCTCGCGATCCTGCTCGCGGTGCTGCTGATCCGCCGCCGCGTGCTGCGGCTCGACCTGCGCGTGCTGCTGGTCTCGGTGCCGGCGTTCTTCGTCGTGTACTACGCGCTGATCGGCACGCTCGGCCAGCGGTTCTCGCCGTCGCTGCTGCCCGCGCAGGGCCACCTCGCCGCCGCGATGGCCAAGTACGGCCTCGCCGCGATGGTCGTGCAGCTCGCGACCAACCTGTGGGCGTTGCGCTCGTTCAGGAGCCTCGGCGAACGGCTCGCCGCGGCCAACGGCGTGGCGTGGATGGGCCTGATGCTCGCGATGATCCCGGCCGGCCTGCTGTGGGCGTACTTCCCGCCGCCCTACGTCAGCCTGCCCGGCCCGGTGTGGCTCGTGCTGATCCCGGCGGTGCAGGTCGGCGTCGCGTGCGCGGCGGTCGACGTCGCGCTCACCCTGCTGGTCGAGGTCATCGTGTTCGTCGCGCGGGCGTGGCACCGCGAGGCGCCCGCGATCGAGACGATCGATTAGGCTGGAGTCATGCCCGCGCCCGAGCGCCACCTCGCGAGCCACGTGTTCAACGTGATCGTGCTGTGCGCCGCGGCCGCCGGGTTCGCCTGGATGATCCACACCACCGGCCTGCACACCGTCCGCGCGATGGTGAGCGACATCGGCTGGGGCTTCGGCGGGATCATCGCGCTCGATCTCGCGGCGACGTGCTGCGACGCCGGTGCGATCCAGGCGTTCATGCGCCCGGAGGCGCGCATGGTGTCGTACTGGCGCGTGGTCGCGGCCCAGGCGAGCGGCCGCGCGGTCAACATCTTCATCCCGGGCGGCGCGGTCGGCGAGACCACCAAGGTCACGATGCTGGTCGGCCACGCGCCCCGCGCGCGCGTGGTCTCGGCGATCGTGCTGTTCAACCTCGCGGCGCTCTACCTCGCGGTCGCGGTGGTCGCGATCGGCGTGCCGATCACGCTCGCGCTGGTCGATCTGCCGCACGAGATCGAGCTGACCCTGTGGATCGCGCTCGGCGTGGTGGTCGCGCTGATGATCGGGCTCGGCGTGCTGGTCCATCGCGGCGCGCTCGGCAGCGCGCTCGGCGCCGCGCGCGGCCTGCACCACCACTCCGCCGCGCGCGCGGAGCGCTGGCACGCCAAGCTGTCGGGCATCGACGACCATCTGCGCGAGCTCCACTTCGATCGCTCGCCCGGCACCTGGCTCGGCTTCGCGTTCGTGCTCGGCTCGCGGGTTTGCTCGGGCCTGGCGACCACCGGCGTGCTCGCGCTGGTCGGCGTGCCGCTCCATCCCACGGTCGTGCTCGGCGTGCTCTCGGTGGGCGTGCTGATCGGCTGGATGTCGGCGATCGTGCCGTTCGGGATCGGCGTGGCCGACGGCAGCAACTACGCGCTGTTCTCGGTGCTCGGCGTGTCGGGTGCGGGCGGCGTCGCGATGACGCTGTTCGGCCGGGTGCGCAGCCTGGTGGTCGGCGTGGTCGGCCTCGGCGTGATGACGATCGCGCACACGATCAACCGGGTCTCGATCGCGCAGCGCAACCGCCGGATCCGCGAGCGCCTCGCCGCGCCCGGCGCGGCTGGCTAGCCGCTACTTCCGTCCGAGCTTGATCGGCGCGTCCGGATCGGGCGCGGGGATCGCGATCGCGAGCGCGGGGCGCGTCTCGGCGGTGGTCGCGCACTCGCTGCCGGCGTCGCGCGTGATCTGCGCGCGCAGCGCGAGCGTGTGATCGAGCCAGGCGCGCTGGACCTCGGGATCGACCGCGTGGTCGCGCAGGGTCTCGCGCAGGATCTGGACGCGGCGCTCGAAGTGGCCGCCGAAGATGCGGTGCGCGGCGTGCGCGGTGCGCAGCGGCCGGCCGGTGTAGCGCACGTCGGCGCCGAGCAGCTGCGCGGTGAACTCGTACTCGCGATCGATCAGCTGCTGCTTGGACTTGCCCTCGAACATGAAGCCGATCATCACGTCGCCGAACACCCGGCCGTAGAAGTCGGCGAGCACCGCGCGCAGCCCGGCCTCGCCGATCTTCGCGAACAGCTCGGGGCCGCGCTCGGTCACGCCGGCGTCACCTCGACCGGCTGGCCGGTCAGCGCGGACGTCCCCGACAGCTCGTCGATCCGCGCCGCCTCGATCACGTCGTTGATGCTCGCGCCCGGCACGCGGGTCGCGACGCCGAGCCTCACGCCGTCGCGGCCGTGGCCCCAGCCGTGCGGCACGCTGACCACGCCCGGCATCATGGTGTCGGTGACCTCGACCGGCAGCTCGATCACGCCGCCGCCGCTCGCGACCCGCGCGCGCCCGCCGTCGATCAGGCCGCGCGACGCCGCGTCGTCGGGATGGATCAGCAGGGTGCAGCGCGGCGGGCCCTTCACCAGGCGCTCGCTGTTGTGCATCCACGAGTTGTTCGAGCGCAGGTGGCGCCGGCCGATCA
>Ga0335081_10006780_pt1 | contig 18257 bp, 10 predicted proteins | sample Lox_Sample_35_FD_206713 | JGI IMG/M metagenome (GOLD analysis project Ga0335081, IMG submission 206713) | Soil microbial communities from Loxahatchee National Wildlife Refuge, Florida, United States - Lox_Sample_3.5 | ecosystem: Environmental > Terrestrial > Soil > Wetlands | place: USA... | reverse complement strand
CAAGCCGCCTCGCCGCGAGGCGAACAGGCCTCCGAGCGCTCCAGCGCAGGACCACCCTCTCCAGGCGGCCAGGAACGAGCGTGCGGGGCGGGGCTGCCGACACCTCCGGTGATTCCGGATGGCGCTACGGGACCCATCTCCATGGTCAGCGAGAACTGTTTCGCGTCCCATCGACACACGTCCTCGGCCGGGCGCCACGCAGGCATCGACGTCGGTGTCTCCTGTCCAACCAGTGTCGCACCAGGTGAAGCGTTGGCGCGGACAAGAGCTGGACAACCGGCCACGTCCGATGTGATCTGGCCAGCTGGTGATGAAGAGTGGCCGGGTGCGAACGTTCCGCCGTGGACTTTCCCGCGGCGAAGGGATCAACGCGGTGGCCAGCCACGCGGGCACTCCTTGGCCTTTCCCTCGAGCTCGCAGCACCCGGGCGGCAAGACGCCCGGTCCGGGTCAACCGCGTCGAACGTCCTCGACGGTTCGTCCGAGCAAACGTGGCGGACTGGCGCAAGCGAGAACCGACCTGCCCAGCGTGGCGGCGAGAAGGCTGCCGTCATTGCGGGACAGCTCTTGGCCGCACCGCGAGGACCCGCGACGCGCCGGCGCAGGCAGGGGTCGGGGAATCCACCCCGCTCGAAGGTTCGTGTCACTCGGTCCGCGCTGACTGCATCCTGAAACCCCGACACCTGAGAGCGCGGACTTCTGGGATGAGGTGCGAGACGGTGGGGCGCAGGGCCCACACCCCGCGCGACCTGGGTGGTCGTTGCCGCGCCGAGAGAATCGGATGAAGATGTGGGGGCCAGGAACTGTTCTCCTGCGCCGCCGTGCCCGCGCGGGGTGAGGTCATGGGCGGGATCGACAGGTTGCGTGCAGTGCTCTCGACGCGCGCACCGCGCGAGTTGAGGGCCGAGGCGTTTCCGCCGGCGCTCCTCGCAGCCCAGGGTGAGCTGAGCAGGGCGGCCGTGCTGGTCCCGCTCTTCGAACGCGAAGGGGAGGTTCATGTCCTGCTCACGCGTCGCCGTGCCGACCTTCGCCAGCATGCTGGACAAGTGAGCTTCCCGGGCGGGCGCATGGAGAATGGCGAGGAGTCCCTCGCGGCTGCCCTGCGCGAGGCTTGGGAAGAGATCGGTCTCGAGCCGCGGCGGGTGGAGGTGCTGGGCCGCCTCGATGAAACGCTGGTGGGTACCACCTGGTTCCGCTTGACGCCGTGGGTCGGGCTGGTGCCATATCCCTATCCGTTCGTCGCCAATCCAGGCGAGGTGGAGGCGATCCTGTCCTGTTCCCTGATTGACCTGGCGCGCCCGGGCGTCCACCGGACCGAGGAGCGCGAGGCATATGGTGGTCGGCACCTCATTCACTTCTACGAGATCCCGCCCTTGACGATTTGGGGAGCGACCGCTCGCATCCTGAGCGAGCTTGTGACCCTGTGGAGCGCCCGGTGAGGCTCTATCCCGTCGTGATGGCGGGGGGGTCGGGAACCCGCTTCTGGCCGCTCTCTCGCAAAGAATGCCCCAAGCAGTTCTTGCCACTCACCGGCAATTCTCCGCTGCTCGCCGTCACAGTGGCGCGGCTAGCGCCCCTTGCCCGGCTCGAGCGCACCTATGTCGTCTGCGGCCCAGCGCACGCCCTCCGGGTGAGGCGGATCTTGCCGAAGCTCGCGAGAGAGAACCTCATCGTCGAGCCGTGCGCTCGCAATACGGCGCCCTGCGTGGGCCTGGCGGCGCTCCACGTGTTGCGGCGCGACCCGAAGGCCGTGATGGCGATGCTGCCAGCCGACCATCACGTTGCGCGGCCGAAGTCCTTTCGCGCCGCCCTTGCAGCGGCGGCGGTGGTTGCGGAGCAGGGGGTGGTCGCCACCATCGGGATCAAGCCAGACCGCCCCGAGACCGGATACGGCTACCTGAAGTTGGGCCCGCGGCTCGCCGCCCCCGGCAAGGCCAGGGATGGCTTCGTGCCGCACAAGGTCGAACGCTTCGTCGAGAAGCCCGACGCGGCGACCGCGGCTCGCTACCTGTCCGAGGGCGGCTACTTGTGGAACAGCGGCATGTTCGTGTTCCGCGCCGACGTCATCCTGGAGGAGATCCGCAGCGCCATGCCGCTCCTCTCCGAGAAGCTCGAGCTCATGGGCGCCGCCATGGGGACGAGTCGCGCGGCGCGCGTGGTGCGGCGTGTCTTTCCCGAGTGCCCCTCGGTCTCCATCGATTATGGAGTCATGGAGAAGTGCCACCGCATCGCGGTCGTCCCCGCCGACTTCGGCTGGAGCGATGTGGGCAGCTTCGCGGCGCTCTCGGAAGTGCGGACCCTCGATGCGCAGGGAAACGTGGTCGAGGGGGAAGCGCTCATCCTGGAGGGCAACAACAACGTGGTGCTTGCCCGCCGGGACAGGCCGGTGACGCTCCTCGGCCTCGACGATGTCATCGTGGTGGACGCGGGCGACGCCATCCTCGTTTGCGATCGCCGCCGGGCGCAGGACGTCCGTCGGGCGGTCGATGAGTTGAGGCGACGCGGGCGCGAGGATCTGCTGTGAGGGACCCGGGTGCTCGGCGCGCGGGGAAAGCCCATGGGAAGCGGAATCTCCTCCACCCTCTTCCGAGAGTATGACATTCGCGGCCTGGTCGATCGGGATCTGACCGAGCACGCCGTGCACCAGATCGGCAGGGGGCTTGGCAGCATGGTCCGGGCCGCGGGCGGCTCCAAGGTGGTGGTGGGGCGGGACTGCCGCCTCTCGGGCGACCGCTTCGCGATTGCGGCGATCTCGGGCATTACCTCGGCGGGTCCTGCGGTGGTCGATCTCGGCGTGGTGCCGACCCCGCTCGTCTACTTCGCCGCGCACACGCTCGAGGTGGACGGGCACTGCGTGATCACGGCCTCGCACAACCCGCCCGAATACAACGGCCTCAAGGTCGGCCTTCGCCGATCCGCGCTCCATGGCGAGGAGATCCAAGCGCTGCGCCGGATCGTGGAGGAGGGGAGGTTCGCGACGGGCCGCGGCGCGAGCCAGGTGTGCGACATCGCGCCCGACTACCAGAAGTTCGTGCGCGAGAACCTGCGCCTGGGCAGCCGCGCCCTGCGGGTGGTGATCGATGCGGGCAACGGCACGGGGGGCGCGGTGGCGGTGCCGCTGCTCCAGTCGCTCGGAATCGAGGTGGTGCCACTTTTCGTCGAGATGGACGGCAACTTCCCGAACCACCATCCCGACCCCACCGTCGAGACGAACCTCGAGCAGCTGAGGCGCACGGTGCGGGAGGTGAAGGCCGACGTGGGCATCGCCTACGACGGCGACGCCGACCGGGTGAGCGCGGTGGACGACCAGGGGAACATCCGGTGGGGCGATGAGCTCCTGATACTCTTCTCCCGCGCGCTTCTCGAGGAGCACCCGGGCGCCGCGGTGGTGGCCGAGGTGAAGTGCTCGATGAACCTCTACCAAGACATCGCCCGGCGGGGCGGCCGCCCCATCATGTGGAAGGCGGGACACAGCCTCATCCGGGCCAAGATGCGGGAAGAGGGCGCGCTGCTGGGCGGGGAAATGAGCGGTCACATCTTCTTCGCGAATCGCTGGTTCGGCTTCGACGACGGCATCTACGCGTCTGCTCGCCTGCTCGAGTTGCTCTCGCGGACGGACGCATCGCTCTGCGCGCTCCTCGCCGACGTCCCGAAGACGTTCGCCACGCCCGAGATCCGAGTCGACTGCCCGGAAGAGAAGAAATTCGAGGTCGTCCGCCGGGCGCAGGCGTGGTTCAGCACCCGTTACGAGGTGATCACCGTCGATGGCGTGCGCGTCGCCTTCCCCGACGGATGGGGCCTCGTGCGAGCCTCGAACACCCAGCCCCTGCTCATCATGCGCTTCGAGGCGGCGAGCGAGGAACGGTTGGCGGCAATTTCGGGGCTCGTGACCGAGAAGGTCGGGGAGCTCAAGCGCGAGGTCGGCGCGTAGCCGGGACGCCGTCCGCGACCGCTCCCATCGTCGCGCTGCACTTGCTCGGAAAGGGCGCGCTCCCAGCAAAAGCCCAAGCGTGATGGGAGCTTCCAGCGATGGTGTCTTATTCACCCATAGTCGATGCGGGCGGCCGGCCAGCGGTCCCTGGTCGCGACAGCCCCGCCGCGCCTCGCGATCGCCAACCGCGATAAAGTGAAAAAATTTATCCACGCAGAGTTGCGCTGGCGCTACGGGCGCGCTAACCTGCCGTTCGACTTACCCCGGCGATGGTGAAAGCCGGTGACAACGCACCAGGAGGGAACCGATGGCGCCAAAGAAGAAGACTGCGACCAAGAAGACCGCTGCCAAGAAGCCGGCTGCGAAGAAGACTGCGAAGAAGACGACGCGGAAGGCGAAGTAGACTTCCGAAGCCTCGCGCGAGTCTGCAAGATGCCGCGGCCGCCTTCGGGCGGCCGTCGCATTTTCGGCCTGGCGATCGTGCGCATGTCGCTTCTCGCACGCGAGATCGCGGCGGTGGTGGGCGAGCTCTCTCGCCTCGCGGGCGCGCGCGTCGGGACGGTGCGGGTACATGCCGAGCGGGCGCTCACCATCGAGCTGGCCGGGGCAACCCTGCTCATCTCCGCAGAACCCTCCCTGTCGCGCCTCCATGCGGTGGAGCGCCGCCCGCCGAGGCCGCCGCACCCCTGCGCCTTCCAGGCGCTCTTGCGCCGCGAGCTCTCGGGAGCCCGACTCGGGCGCATCGAGGCGAGGCACGGCGAGCGGATCGTCGAGCTCTTCTTCGCACGCGGGCTGCGGAGCGGGGAGGAAATCGAGAAACTCCGGACGGTTCGCTTGATCGCGGAGCTGAGCGGCCGCGAGGGGAACCTGTTCCTCGTCGGACCCGGAGGCGATGTCCTTGCATGCGCCGGGCGCGACCGGTCGGGGCGAGGGCTCAAGACCGGCTCGACCTATCGGTATCCCCCGCCGCGCTTCGCCTCCGAAGAGCCTCCTCCGCAGGCGCCCCACCCAGACATCCCGGGCGCTCGCGAAGGCCCGCCCTTTCCGCTCTCGGCCGCCATCGCGGAGCGCTACGAGATCCTGGAGGCCGAGCGCGCGACGCTCGAAGGCCGCCGGCGGCTGCGCGAACCGGTGCGGGCAGCCATCGCCCGAGCGGGGCGCGCACTCGAGAGGCTCATCGAAGAGGCTGCACGCATTCCGAGGGCGGAGCTCGACCGCCGGCGCGCCGATCTCCTGAAGCAGAACCTGCACGCCGTGCCGCGCGGGGCTCGCGAGGTGGTCCTCACCGAGTGGACCGCGGAAGGCGCGCGAGAGGCGACCGTTGCCATGGATCCTTCGCTCTCGGCGCGGGATAACATGGAGCGATACTATCGCCGTTACCGGCGCATCGTGGAGAGCGCGGAACGGGTGAACGCGCGGGAACGCGAGGTGCGCCTCCGGAAGGGCGCGCTGGAGGAGCTCCTATCCGCCATCACCAGCGCCGCACTCGACGAGCTGCCGCGCCTCGAGCGCGAGGCGCGAGGCCTCGGCGCCAGCCTGCGGGCCTCGCCGCGCCCGCGGCGGGAAGGTCCACCCGCCCCCTATCGGCTGTTCCGGTCGGCGGGGGGCGCGCGCCTCTTGGTCGGGCGCAACGCCGAGGGCAACGACGTGCTCGCGGTCAAGACGGCACGTGGCAACGACCTGTGGCTGCACGCGCGCGGGCGCGCCGGCGCCCACGTGGTGGCAAGGCAGGAGGGCAAGAACCCCGTCGACGGGGAGACTCTTCTCGATGCGGCACACCTGGCGGCCCATTTCAGCGACGCGCGCGGAGAGCCCCAGGTGGAAGTCATTGCCACCCGCGCCAAGTACGTGCGACGGGTGAAGGGTGCGCCGGCGGGTTCGGTGACGTTCAGCCAGGAGCGCACCATCCTCCTCCGGCTCGAGGCGCACCGGCTCGAGCGATTGCTTGCTTCAGAGGAGGACTAAACCTCCCCAGGGATAAATCCCGGGGGTTCTGAGAGGCGCAGGGAGGGCAACAAGCCCGGCCTGGCGTGCGTTCTTTGGAGCCCTCGCCTTTCGGCTACGTCTCCGGCCTCGCGCACGAGGTCAACTCTCTTCGACGGGCGACCCGCTCTGAGGCCAGGGAGCGCGAGGATGGGGAATCCCACCCCGCTCGCAGGTTCATGCTGCTCGCTCGGTGCCGCCCTCGCAGCAGCGGTTTCGCAGCCGGGAATGCCGCTGCGGCACGTTCCTCCCGACGCGCAAACGCGCAGGCTTCCCGGTGGCAATTTCGGTGAGCGGGGCGGGAGCACGCTCATCCGTGCGGTGCACCGGCGACCGCGCTCGCAGACGCCCGGTTCATGGGGGAGGGGGGGCGACGACAACCGGCCGACCCATGATGTCCTTCCGCCAGGCGAGGGGGCTCTTGCTCTACCCGCGCGGATCACATGTTCCTCAGTGCGCCCGCGACCTCGCGGCCTTCGGCCTCCAAGGAAGGGCGGCCCGGCGCGCTGGCGCGCCAGGCATCCACATCGAGCATGTCCGCGCGCATCGGGGAGCCGCCTCTCTGCTCCCTGAGACCTCCGGGCATCGCGTCCACGACCTCGGCGTCCTTTTCGAGCGGCACATCGTCGGCGGGCTGATGCGGCGCGCCATCAAGGCGGGGATGTACCTGCAGGAGGCGCGACTCATCCGCATCCACCCGCACTCAACCGACCGCAGGTGCCCGGCGCCTATCGTGGCGGTGTGCTTTTCCGCGAGATGCTCCACCAGGTCGTGCCTGTGATGCACAGCATCATGGGTTGCGCATCGTGCACCACCCCGAGCTTGGCCGCCGCGAGCGCGCTCAGGCCACTCGGTCGCAAAGCCATGGGGAGGAGAAGAACCTCCACCTGCTACTACCCCTCAGCATTTGACCGCGTCCCGATGCGCCCGAGCCAAGCGTTCATCGCGCTCGCCACTCGAACCGATCTGCGGTCCCCGTTTCGCGTCCTCGAAGGGAAGGGGGCCGTCATCACCGGAGGTACCGTGACGAGCGCAACTCGCTCCCGACCAGGAAGCCCTCGGCCCTGGCGAAGACACCCCGGACCCTCTCGTTCCGGTCCCGACCCTCGAGCGAGGGTCAGCCGATCTGGTTCCGCTGGGCGCACTGCGCAGCAATGGTTCGCTTTTGGGATAGGGGGGTGCACATTTTTGCACCGGATGGGTCATCGACCTGGCGAAAGGAGGCGCGGCGACGCACGCCATCGGAGATAATCCGCCGCAAGCGTGCGCTCACGACCGCCTCGACATCGCCCAGCCGCACTTCTCGGCGGTGCTGCGGCGCTCCTCGCCCTGAGTGGCTGCTTCCTCTTCTCGGTCGAACCGAGCCGCGACCCGCAGCGGCCCAGCGTGACAGGGGTGGAGATCGAGGGCGCGCACGCGATCTCCGCCAAGGAGCTCATCGCTCGTCTCGCGACCCAGCCTCCCGAGCACCGCTACCTCGTCGTGCCACGGGCGCAGAAGCTCGATCAAGAGGCCTTCGAAAACGACAAGCGGCGCATCCTTCGGCACTACCAAGCGCGCGGCTACTACCGCGCGCGCATCGAGGCCGCGGACATCCTCCCGGATGGCGCCGGGCGGGTGAGGATACGCATCCGCGTCGACGAGGGCCTACCGGCGCGGGTCACCCGGGTCGAGGTTCTGGGGCTCGAAGGGGCGCCCGAGGCGCGCGCCCGCCTCAACCTGGGGATTGCGCCGGGCAACATCTTCACCGAGGCGGCCTTCGACGCCGGGCGCGTCGCGATCCTGGAAGCGCTCACCAGGTCTGGGTGGGCCAAGGCCACGGTCGAAGAGCATGCCCAGGTCGATCCTGCCCTCAACGAGGTGAGGGTCGCCTATACCGCGAAGCCCGGCGAACGCTACCGATTCGGCAGCGTGTTCGTGTCGGGTGCGGCCGCCGTTCCGCAGACGCGCATCCGGTCCGAGGCTCAACGGGCCACCAATCCGGGGACCATCTTCGACTCGAGCGATCTGAAGGAGGCGCAAAGCCGGGTCTTCGAGATGGGCGTCTTTGGCGGCGTACGCGTCACCGAGGGGCCGCCTGACGAGAAGCGACACACCATTCCCGTAGACGTGTCGGTCCACGAGGCACCCTTTCGCACCATCCGCGCCGGCCCCGGCTTCACGCTCGAGGGAAACGTGCGCTGGGAGGCGGACGCAACGTTGGCGTGGTCGCACCGCAACTGGCTTGGCGGCTTGCGCAAGCTCAACCTCGAGGGACGGGTGGGCTACGCTTGGCTCCCCACCGTGTTCAACAGCACCGAGCAGGGCTTCGTCGGCCGCCTCTTAGCCGACTTCACGCAGCCACAGATCCTGACGCGCTATCTCGACCTCAACCTGCACGGCGAGCTCGAGCGCGGCATCGAGCAGGCGTACAGCTTCTTCGCCGAGCGATTTCGCATGGGTGTGCCATTCAAGCTGGGACGCGTGGTGCGGTTCGCGCCGTCGCTCAACTTCGAGCTCTATCAGATCGGCGGGGTACCGAGCGCCACGGGAGAGGCCTCCTCCCTCCTGCTCGCCACCTGCCCCAGCCAGGACCCCAACCTGTGCCTGCTGGCCTACTTTGCGCAGGACATCGGGCTCGATTTCCGCAACGACCCGATCAACACGACGCGCGGCGTCTCCCTGAACCTATCCCTGCAGGAGGGATTCACCCTCTTCGGGATCGGCTCCACGTATCTGAGGCTCCTTCCCGAGGTGCGCGGGTTCCTCGACCTGGGGGGCGGATTCGTCCTGGGTGCACGGGCGCGGGTGGGGCTCATCAGCACGCAGGGCAGTGGCGTGCCCATCGTGGCACGCTTCTTCAGCGGCGGCCCCAACTTCATGCGTGGCTACTACACCTCGCAGCTCTCGCCCGTGTTTTACGGCTGCCCGGTGGCGCTCGCGAAGAATGGCAGCTGCCCGGTGCAACAGCAGTACGTCCCGGTCGGCGGCGAGGGGCTCATCGACGGAACCGTCGAGTTGCGACACCCCATTGTCGGTGAGCTGGGTGGCGCCCTCTTCTTCGACTTCGGGGATGTTCGACTGGAAGTCAAGGACGCGCTCGATCTCGGCAAGATCCAGGGGGCCATCGGGTGGGGCATTCGATACCGGACGCCCCTCGGCCCGATCCGGGTCGATGTCGCCGGACGGCTTCCGAGCTCCGGGGTCCAGCAGGTCGACCCCGGCCAGCTCAGCAACAGGAAGCTGGTCGATTTCGTCGGTCACATGCACCATGATCCCATCGTGTCGGTGCAGCTATCGATTGGGGAAGCCTTCTGAGGGCTGGTCGGGAGTCGACACCGGGGCACTGCACGAAACGAGCGCTCGCCATCCTGGGATGCATCCTGCTCGGGCTCCTGGCCGTTGCTGGCATCGCCCTGTCGGCGGCGTACGTTCTCATCGCCACCGATCTCGGCCGCGGGCTCGCTCTACCGCGGCTGGTCCAGATGGCGAACCACATGCTGGCGGGCCGGATCGAGGTGGCCAGCCTCCGCCTCACGGAAGAGGGCGGCATCGAGATCGTAGGCGCGCGCGTCATCGATCCTGACGGGGATGTCGTGCTGACGCTCGAGCGGATGCGCGTCCATCTCGAGCTCAGGGGACTCCGATCGCGGGCGATCGGCTTGCGGGTGGAGCTCGACTCGCCAGCGCTTGCGCTGAAGCGCGAGGAAGACGGCTCGCTTTCCATCGGCCGCGCGTTCGCGCCTGCCCATCCCTCACCGGAAAAGCCCGGGAAACCCAGGGCCTCGCGATGGACGGTGAGCCTGAGACGGCTCACGCTGCGAAATGGTTCCGCACGCTACGTCGACGCGCAGGGGCGCACCCGCTTCTGGGCGCAAGGTCTCGACGCCGATGGACGAGCGATCTACGCGCCCGCTCGCAGCGGCATCGATCTCTCGCTGCGGGGAGAGATGATCTCCCCCGAGCGCGCGCCCCTTTCACTCGAGGCGCTTGCAGTCCTGCGTGGAAACGAGCTTCGGGTGCGCCGACTGCGCCTGGCGGTGGGCGAGACCGCAGTTGACCTGGCGGGCGAAGGGGATCTTGCCCGGCGGCTCGGCCGGGCCGCGATCGTGTTCAGCACCGCCAATGCGGATGCACTGCGCGGGCTGGCCCCCGGACAGCCTTTTGCGGGCGAGCTCGGCGGCACGCTCTATCTCGAAGCGCGCAGTCGCGAGGCCACCGCCGCGCTCGACCTCGCCCCCAAGCGAGGGGGCAAGGCGACAGCGGCCGCTGCGCTCTGGCTCCCCCCTCGAGAGATGGCGATGGGAGGGCAGGTGCGCCTGGAGGGGCTCGACCTCTCGCGCATCCTGCGGGGGGCGCCGAAGAGCTCCATCACTCTCGAGGCACGGGGGCGCGCGATCGGCAAGAACCTCGCCACATTGCGGGGAAGTCTCGCGCTCTCGCTCTTGCCCTCGCGGTTGCGCGTGGGTCGGGCTGGCCCCATCGAGCTGGCGGTCACCGCCGACCGCGGCGTCTTCGAGGTGGCGCGGTGCGCGGCGTCACTGCCGGGGGCGACGCTCTCGTTGCGTGGACGCTGGCGGCTGGGTGGCGAGATGGCGGGCGAGGCGGTGCTCGGTCTCACCGACCTGGCCATGGCACAGAAGAACGCCGAATCCCTGCTCGCGCACCCCCTGCCGCCGATGACTGGCATGGCCCGGGTCGAGGCCACCCTCTCTGGCACCGAGAGGGCGCCCACGGCGCTTCTCCGCGCGACGTCGAGCCAGCTCTCGGTGGCGAGCATGTCGGCGACCGGAGTCTCCCTGTCGGTCAACTTGACCGGGCCTCTCGCTGCACCCAATGCCCAGCTCACGGGTGCGATAGATCGGCTGTTTACAAGCAACCTCGATGCGCGCAATCTCGCGTTGCGGGCTCAGTTTGCACAGAGGGCAGGTGAGGTGACCGCGACGGGATCGGTGCCCCTGCTCGGCAAGGAGCCGATCCTGCTCAGGCTCGCCGGTGCCCTGAACCCGGACAATCGCTCGCTGCTCCTCTCGGGCCTCACCCTGGCATGGCCTGGCGATCGCTTCGAGCTCGAGCAGCCTGCCCGCGTGAATCTCGCGGGGCCTTCGGTCGATCGGCTCTCGCTTGCAGCGGGGGCACAGCGCCTGTTCGTCGCGGGAGGTGCCGCCGGACAGGGACGGCGACGCGTGCTCGATGTGCATGCGAAGATTGAGGAGCTCGACCTCGCGCGTCTCCCGAGAGCGCTCCTTGCGCCACAGCTGGGCCTCGCTGGAATCGTGAGCGCCGAGGCGACCGCTCGTGGCGCGCTCGACGGCCCGCGCCTCACGCTCACCGCGGCGATCGCGAACGGCGCGGTGAGCGGGCTCGACGGCCTATCGGCCAACGTTGGCCTCAGGTACGACGGGGGAATGCGACGCGCCCGCGTCCATCTGGGCCTGCGCCGGGCGGCGGGTGGAGAGCTTGCCGTGCGCGGGGACCTCCCCGTGCCCCCGGCGCGCGCGGCGGGGAGGGAGCCAATCGAAGCCTCGGTGGTGCTGCGGAACTTCCCCCTCGCAGAGGCGGTGCGCCTGGCCGACGTGGATCCGGGAGCCGACCTGGAGGGGCAGACCGAGCTCGAGATCGAAGCGGCCGGGACCGTCGCGGCTCCCACGTTTACCGCTTCTGCCAGCGTGTCGAACGCCCGCTACGGCGATCTGGAGGCGCTGGCGCTCAGAGCACGCCTCAACGCGCGCGGCGAGCAGGCGCAGCTCACCGCGTCCCTGGAAGGGGAGGGGGCGCGGGCCCTCGAGCTCGAAGCTTCGATGAAGCTCGCCTGCGCCCTGTTGCTTCGCGATCCGGCGCGGGCGGTCCATCGGCTGCTCGCGGAACGGTTCGCCGCCTCGGCGCTCGTCCCCGGCTTCGAACTCGGCCTGGTCGCCGGTCGCATGGGACTGCCCGAGGATTTGCGAGGCACCCTTTCAGCGCGGGCCGACCTCTCCGGCACGCCCAGCGCTCCCCGGGGCAAGATGACGGTCGGCCTTTCCGGCGTCACCTACGCCGGGTATCGCGACCTGTCCCTCGAGGCCGCCCTGTGGGCGCGCGAGGATGCGACGAGCGCGGAGGGACGGACCGCCCTCGGAGGCCGGGATCTGGCCGTGCTGACGGCCAGGGTCGGTCTTCCCGCCGAGCGGCTGTTCACACAGGCCGCACGGGAAGCGGCTCCGGTGGCGATGCGATTGGACGTACCGCACGCTGATCTGGAGAAGGCCGGAGCCCCGGCGGCCCTCGCCGGAGAGCTCGTCGGCCACCTCGACCTGACGGGCAGCCTCGCTGCATTGCGCCTCGACGCCGAGCTCCAGGGAGCGCGGCTTGCCGTGAACGGTCGTCCGCTGGGGAACCTCGCCGCCATGGCCCGGGCCGGTGAGCGCTCGCTCCGATTCCAGATTCACCTCGCCGTCGCAGGGGGCGGCGCGCTGGATGCCGCCCTGAGCGCGGACATCCCGCTCTCGCTTTCCGCTCTCCGCGGCGAGATGAAGAGCGCTCCCGCGCGCGCTCGGCTGGTCGCCAAGGATATGGACCTCGGCTTCTTGCCGGCGGTGGCACCGGGCGTCCTCCGCTCCGCGGCGGGAAAGCTCAACGCCGACGTCGCGGCCAAGGGGTCGCTCGGTCACCTGAACCCGCGCGGAACGGTTGTCCTGGACGGCGGAAAGGCATCGGTGGTCGAGTTCGGCGACTTCACCGATATCGGGTTGCAGGCTTCGCTCTCGGAAGACCTCTGCCGCATCGACCGGCTCTCGGCCAAGCACGGCCGGGGCACCCTCGAGTTCGTGGCCGAGGCGAAGGGCCTGGCGCGGCAAGGGGCGCCCGCGGATGTACACGCCGAGCTGCGCACCAAGGAGCTCACCGTCTCGCGGGCGGGCCAGCCTCTGGGAACGGTCGATCTCCTGGCGAAACTGAATGGCACCGCCTCGAGCGATTCGCTCGACGCTGTGCTCACCATCCCGCAGGCTCGCGTGAAGCTACCGGACCAGAGCCCGCGCAAGATCCAGCCGCTCGGCGAGCACCCCGACATCGTGGTCGGCCCGTTTGGAAAGAAGAATGTCGCGTCCTCCGTCGTTCCGAGCGACTATCGCGCCCGGCTTCACTTGGTCGTCCCCAATCGCTTCTTCGTGAAGGGCGACAATCCGGTCCTGGATCTCGAGCTCAAGGCGGACGTCACCGCCACCTACGAGCAAGAAGACCTCGCGCTGAACGGTTCGGTGGAGACCGTGCGCGGGCGCGTCGAGCCGGTGGGAGGTCGCAGCTTCGCGGTGCAGCGAGCGCGCGTGCACTTCACCGGCCAGAGCTACAGTGCCGCCACCCTGGACGTGCTGGCCACCTACCAGGACCCCCAAGGGATCGAGGTGACGGTGGCGGTGGGCGGGACCGTCGAGAAACCCGAGTTCAAGCTGACGAGCGATCCCCCCTTGCCGGGCGGAGAAGCGCAGATCGCGCTCCTCATCGCCACCGGTCACACCGACCTCAAGGCAGGAACGGGCGGGGTGAGCGCAGACGAGCAGACCGCCGCGATGGGCGCAGCGGGGGCCCTGGTCGGGGTCCTGTTCAAGGACATCGTCGCGGACAAGCTCCCCGTCGACACCGTATCGCTCGACAGCTCCCAGCTCCGGGCTGGCAAGTACGTGACGGACAAGATCTACGTCGGCTACACGCGCCGCATCTTCACGCCGACCGGGCAGGGGGAAAACACGAACGAGGTGGAGGCCCAGTACCGCATCTCACCCCGCTGGAACTTCGAAATGCGCTACGGGGATGCGCAGACCGGCGGCGCCAGCCTGATCTGGTCGAAGGACTACTGAGGTCCGCGCGGCTCTTCGAACAACGGCTGGCTGACCTCTTCGCCCTGGCCTGTGGGCTTCCGGCAATCCTCGTCCCCTGTCTCGTCAGAGCGGTACGGACAGGGCGAGCGAGCCTGTCGCCCCGGGAAATAGCCCTTTCCTGGCGCTGGATCGGCGGGGACGTGATCCGTCCCTGGCAGCATTGGTTCCTTCACCGAGACCCAGCGGTTGCGGAGGACGGCAGCTCAGCATTCCTTCGGCGTCTGCAGACGCGACCGGCAGCTGGCTGGATCGGCTCGAGATCTGCTTTCGCTCGTCAGGCGCACGGTTCCCCACCTTCTCGACGCGTTGGCAGAACGGCTCTCTCGAGAAATCCAGGCGCGGACGAATCAGAGGCCGAGGTCACCTTTCGAGACGCGCGCCGCGAAGGTGGGAACGGTGCGGTTGACCAGACCCGGCTCCTTGAACTATCCATCTATCCGGATGAAGGGATTGAAGCAGCGCGGCCGAGAGGCCGCCGCCAGCCGAGAAGGAGCGCTTCCCCTGCCGGGCTCGGCCAGCTCGGGACCGCTCATCGGCGGACGCGCGGATGTCGAAGGGCTGCTCGCGGCGCTGGAAAGCCTGTCTGACCTAACCCGCTTGCGGCTCCTTTCCCTGTTAGAGCGCCACGAGCTCGGCGTCGGGGAGCTGTGCGAGGTCCTGCGCCTTCCACAATCCACCGTGAGCCGGCATCTCAAGGTCCTGGGCGAGCAGGGGTGGCTCGCCTTTCGCCGTGCCGGCACCTTTCGGCTCTACCGAATGGGAGGGACGCTCGACTCCGCTGCGCGGCGCCTCTGGAAGGTGGCGCGCAGCGAGGCCCAGGGCTCCGCCGCGCTCCGACAGGACGCGCTGCGACTCGCGCGCAAGCTGGCCGCGCGCGGCCAGGCAGACGCCTTCTTTGCCGGTGCAGCGGGCGAATGGGAGAGGCTGCGGGCCGAGCTGTACGGCACCACCTTCTTTGGCGAGGCGTTGCTCGCCTTTCTCCCGCGAGAGCTCACGGTGGTGGACCTCGGCTGCGGAACGGCCGACCTCACCTTGCGCCTCTCGCGCCACGTGGGGCGCGTCCATGCGGTGGATCGCTCGGCCGCCATGCTTGCCTGGGCGCGCCGCCGGCTCAAGGGGATCCCGAACGTGCAGCTACACCAGGCCGACTTGGGATCGCTCCCGCTCGACGACGCCTCCTGCGATGCGGCGCTGTTCGCCCTGACGCTCAGCTACTTGGCCGAGCCCAGCCGGGCGCTCTCGGAGGCCGCGCGCGTGATCAAGCCGGGCGGCGTGCTGGCGCTGGCCGATCTCGTTCGTCACGACGACGACGCCTTCCGTCGCCGCATGGGCCAGGCCACCCTCGGCTTCGACTCGCCCGACCTCTCGCGGCTTCTCGAGCAAGCCGGGTTCGATGCGCTCCGCTACCAGCCCCTGCCGCCCGAACGAGGCGCCCAGGGACCGGCCCTTTTCACTGCCCATGCCAGGCGCTCCCCGGAACCTGCCCGCGGAGCGAGACGCTTCGGCGCCGCCTAAGATTCGCGTCCACCCGCCGGAACAAGGAGAACCCTGCCGATGTCCACGATTTCCATGACCGCCCGCGTGAAGAAAGGATCCCCCGCTCGCTTCGAGTACGGGGTGAAGGACCTGGGCCTCGCCGAATGGGGCCGCAAGGAGGTGGAGCTCGCCGAGAGGGAGATGCCCGGCCTAATGGCCGTGCGCAAGGAGTACGCTGCGAAGAAGCCGCTCAAGGGGCAGCGCATCACCGGCTCCCTGCACATGACCATCCAGACCGCCGTTCTCATCGAGACGCTCCGCGAGCTCGGCGCCCAGGTGCGCTGGGCCTCCTGCAACATCTTTTCGACCCAGGACCACGCGGCGGCGGCGGTGGTGGTGGGCCGGGGTGGAAAGGATGACCCGCGCGGGATCCCCGTCTTCGCCTGGAAGGGCGAGACGCTCGAGGAGTACTGGGACTGCACGGATCGTGCGCTCGACTTTGGCGGCGGACTCGGCCCGACCCAGATCGTGGACGACGGCGGCGACGCCACCCTGATCCTCCACAAGGGCGTGGAGTTTGAAGCGGTCGGCAAGGTGCCTTCGCCGATGCCGTCCGACAGCGAGGAATACGCGGTGGTGTTGAAACTGCTCGCCCGCGAGATGGCGAGGGATCCAAGGCGGTTCACCCGCATCGCGGCGCAGTGCAGAGGGGTGACCGAGGAGACGACCACCGGCGTCCACCGGCTCTACGAGATGGAGAAGGCCGGAAAGCTCCTCTTTCCCGCCATCAACGTGAACGATTCGGTGACGAAGTCGAAGTTCGACAACTTGTACGGCTGCCGCCACTCCCTCGTGGATGGACTCATGCGTGCGACCGATGTCATGTTGTCCGGCAAGATGGCGGTCGTGTGCGGCTACGGAGATGTGGGCAAGGGTTGCGCTCAGTCGCTTCGCGGCCAGGGCGCCCGCGTGGTCGTGACGGAGATCGATCCCATCAACGCGCTACAAGCGGCAATGGAGGGGTATCAGGTGGTCCGGCTCGAGGACGTGGTCCGAACGGCCGACATCTTCATCACGGCCACCGGCAACATCGACATCATCACGGTCGATCACATGAAGAAGATGAAGGATTGCGCCATCGTGGGAAATATTGGCCACTTCGACAACGAGATCGACATGGCGGGTCTCAAGGCCTTGCCCGGCATCCGGCGGGTCAACGTGAAGCCTCAATACGACGCGTTTGTCTTCCCGGACGGCCATCGCGTCCTCATCCTCGCCGAGGGACGCCTCCTCAATCTCGGCTGCGCAACGGGCCATCCCAGCTTCGTCATGTCGAACAGCTTCACCAACCAGACGCTCGCTCAGATCGAGCTCGCCACCCGCGGAGAACGGTACGAGAAGAAGGTCTACGTCCTGCCGAAACATCTCGACGAGAAAGTGGCGCGCCTCCACCTTGCGCAGATAGGCGCGCGTATCACCAAGCTCACCAAGAAGCAGGCCACGTACATCGGGATCTCGCCGAACGGTCCCTTCAAGTCCGACCACTACCGCTACTGAAAGCCCCGTGGTCTGGCCTGGACAGGCGCCGGGAAGCGAGCATTCGCCTCCCTCGGGTGGCGTATGCCCAGGCGCTAAGCCGAAGTTCGCCCGGTGCTGCTGCTCGACCCTCCCGGACGCCTGTTCTTTCTGGGCGACAATGCGCTGCGTCGATCGGGTGGAGTTGCCCGCCTGCGGGGCCGCGTTCGGCGAGTGGCCCAGCGCAGCCATTCCATTCTCCCTGTCCCGTCGTCAGCAAGGTCGTCGCGCCTCCCTCCCGAGCTCTTCTGCACGGGGGCGTGCACGATCTCGCCGAAGCGATGCACCCCCACTCTTGCGCGCAGCCTGATGCTGGGGGCAGGCCTTCCCGGCCGGGGGGAGGAAGCTCCCGGACCATTCATCAACCGCTCAACGGCGGCGACCGCTACTCGGGGGCACAGCCGGGCGATGCTCGGACAAGAGCAAGATGCCCTCGGGTCACCGGCGGGCAAGGGGACTCGCCCGCCTTCTCAGCGCGAGAACGCTCGATAGCAGGGCAAGCGCGCCGCTAGCCAGCCAGGTTCCGCGAGCGAGCTGTGTTGGAGAGTACGACAGCCGCAATGCATGCCGTCCCGCCGGAACAGGCACTGCCATGAAGGCAAAATCTGCGCGCGCGATGAGAACAGGAGAGCCGTCCACCGTGGCGGTCCAGCCGGGAAACCACGGCTCCAGCACCACCGCCAGCCCGGCGCGGGGTACGGTCAGCGATGCTTCGACCCGATCGCCATGGAGGACGACCGAATCAGCCGCGATGGGGCCGGAGGGTTCGCCACTGGCCGGGAAGGAATCGAGCGACCCATCGTCGGCGAGGAGGGCGAGGGTACCGCTCGCCGCCGCGAGCATCGGCGCAGCAACGTCCGTGTCGGGTGCGCGGACGATGCCCCCGGTCCAGAACACCCGCGGCAGCGCCGCGGCCCGGTACGCGGCGGTCGGCCTGTCGAATTCGGGCCGGATCTCCGCCAGCCTGGGCAAGGATAGCGGCTCGTCACTCACCACCAGCGGAGCGGCGAGAAGCGGCCACAGGGGAGAAGTGGGCCTCGGACGGGGAAAGTTGGTGTCCTCCTCAACGGCAGTGGGCGGCACCACGCGATCCGTCTGCGTTGCTTCCAAGAGCGAGCGGACGCGCTGGATGACCGTCGGACCGTAGCCGGTAGCGTTTTCCCAGCCGAGCCGCAGCGCCGCGTTGGCAGTGCTGCCCCATTTCGCGATGACGGCCATCCGCTGCGGGCCGTGCGACAGCGCGAAGAGCCGCTCCATGTCGGCGAGAGGTGGCGTCTCGCCCGCGGCGCTCGCGACGGGGTTCATGTCACCGAAGGCGAGATGGAGGTCCGCGACAACGAGCGCACACGGCGCCAGCGCCCACAGCGCGCGCCAACGAGCCGTCAGCCGGACTCCCGAACAGAGCCAGACCAGGCTCAAGAGCGCGAGCCAGAGCGTCGTCACCGCTCCCTGTCGTCC
>Ga0335081_10006779_pt1 | contig 18257 bp, 13 predicted proteins | sample Lox_Sample_35_FD_206713 | JGI IMG/M metagenome (GOLD analysis project Ga0335081, IMG submission 206713) | Soil microbial communities from Loxahatchee National Wildlife Refuge, Florida, United States - Lox_Sample_3.5 | ecosystem: Environmental > Terrestrial > Soil > Wetlands | place: USA... | reverse complement strand
GATGATAAAAACCCATGGGCTGCTGATTCAGAATCGCGGCGGTGAACGCAGCCAGGTAATGGCATTTGAGATACGCGCTCGAATAGGCGATCAGCGCGAAGCTCGCCGCGTGCGATTCCGGAAACCCGTACAGCGCGAACGAGGTGATCGATTGCACGATGCGATCCTGCGTGTCGCCGACAATTCCGTTCGCCGTCATCCCCGAGCGCAGCCGTCCCTCGATCTCCCGCATGCGCGCCTCCGAGCGCTTGAATCCCATGGCGCGCCGCAATTCCTCCGCTTCCCCGCCCGTGAAGTCCGCCGCGATCATGGCGATGCGCAATAGCTGCTCCTGAAACAGCGGCACGCCGAGCGTTCGCTTTAAAACGCTTTCGAGCGACGGATGCAAGCACGCGGCTTCCTCGAACCCCTGCCGGCGGTTTAAATATGGATGCATCATCTTGCCAACGATCGGGCCGGGCCGGATAATCGCCACCTGAACAACAATGTCGTAGAATTTTTTGGGCTTCAGCCGCGGCAGGCAGGACATCTGCGCGCGGCTTTCCACCTGAAACATGCCGATGGTGTCGGCGCGCTGCAATGCCTGGTAAACCGCGGAGTCGTCCTGCGGAAGATGCGCCAGGTCGACCTCTTCGCGGTAATGCTCCCGAATCAATTGGAGAGATTCCTCGAGCACCGCCATCATTCCCAGCCCCAGCAGATCCACTTTGATCAGGCCGAGATCGGCGCAATCATCTTTGTCCCATTGAATGACCACGCGGCCCGGCATGGTCGCCGGTTCGAGCGGCACTACGGCATCGAGCTGCCCCTGGCAGATCACCATGCCGCCGGAATGCTGGCCGAGATGCCGCGGCAGATTCTGCACGGCGACATATAAATCCAAAAAACGTTTGATGCGCTGATGGTTTAAATCAAAGCCAGCCTGCGTGAACTGGTTTACGGCTGTATCGCGCGGATCTTTCCATCCCCACGTCGCCACCAGCGAAGAGAGGCGCGAAAGCGATGCTTCGTCGAAGCCCAGCGCCTTGCCGATATCGCGCGCCGCGCTCCGGCCGCGATAGGTGATCACGTTGGCGGTCATCGCGGCGCCGCGCTGGCCGTAGCGCTGATACACATACTGAATCACGCGCTCGCGCTGATCGCCGCTGGGCAGGTCGAGGTCGATATCCGGCCATTCGCCGCGCTCCTCGGATAAAAAGCGCTCGAACAGCAGATCCATCGCGACGGGATCCACGGCCGTGATCCCCAGCGAATAACACACCGCGCTGTTAGCCGCCGATCCGCGGCCCTGCACCAGGATTCCTTCGCGCCGGCAGAACTCGACCAGGTCCCAGACGATCAGAAAATATCCGCCCAAATTCAATTTTTCGATGAGCGCGAGTTCTTTTTCGATCTGCGCGCGCGCTTTGTCGTGATAAGGCACGTAGCGCCGGCGCGCGCCTTCCTCGGTCCGCTTGCGCAGGAAGGAATGGATGGTTTCATCCGGCGGGACGGGATATTTGGGAAATTCATAGCCCAGATCGGCGAGCGTGAAATCGAGCCGCCGCGACAGCTCCGCCGTTTCCGCGATGGCTTCGGGAACATCGCCGAACAGCCGCTCCATTTTGCGCGGAGTTTTGACGTGCCGCTCCGAATTTCGCGCCAGAAATTTTCCCGCTTCCATCACGGTAGTCTTATGCCGGACCGCGGTGAGCGCGTCGAACAGCTCGCGCTCCTCCGGCGTCGCGTGGCGCACGCCGTTGGTGGCGAGGATGGGCAGCTTCATCGATCGCGCCAGCTCGATCACGGCCTGATTGCGAGCCTCTTCGTCGCGATGAAAGTGGCGCTGAAGCTCGGCATAAACGTTGCGACTCCCGAAAAGATTCACCAGTTTTTCAAATCGCGCACGCACTGGCGGACCCTCGCCAGTCAGACACACCAGCCCTTCGGAAAATTCGCGCAGCTCCCCAAATGACGCCGCGGCTTCGCCTTTGGGAGCGCGCAATTTCATGGAGGTGATCAGCCGGCACAGGTTCTGATACCCCGTACGATTTTCCGCGAGCAGGGGATAAAAATCGCCGTCAGTTCCGGTGATCTCCGCGCCCAGATGCGCTTTCATCCCCAGCTTTTTCGCGGCCATATAAAACCGCGGCGCGCCGCACAGATTGTCGCGATCCATCAGCGCGACCGCCGCGTGCCCCAGGTCGGCGCAACGCTGGACCAGATCCTCGGGTAGCGAAGCCGCTTCCAGGAAGCTAAAAGCGGACCGGGCATGAAACTCTACATAATTCACGTTCGCTCACGTTCATTCACGCCAACTTTTGCGTTCATTCGCGGCTATCAGTCATAAATTCCTTCCACGAACCACCCCGCCGGGGCGCGATAAATGCGGTACAGCGCGCCATCGGCCACCGCGATGTCCCACTCGTCGCGATTCCACGCGTCTTCTCTCCACCAATCCCCGCTCGACCGCCACGGCCCCGCGGTTTGGGCGATTTTTCCGCGAAACACGCGGGTCGAAATCTGTTTCGGAACGCCGCCTTCGGTCTCCACGCGCGCCTCCATCGGCGGCCGGAAATAGCGGAACGCCAGGCGCATGTCTGAAACCGACCACCCCGGACGGTGCGTGTCGCGCAGCTCCGGCGTTTTCACATTTCTCTCGCCCACCAGCGCGCGAATCTTTCCGAGCGTCAGCTCCAGCTTTTCCGGCTCCGGCGCCGACGGCTCGAACAGATCGTGCTGCACGCGCCTGGATTCGGCCGGAACAATGGCAACCCGGATTTTTTCGACCGGCGCATCCGGTTTGTGCGCTTCGAGATCGTGCTGCACCAGCTTCAATAAAAATTTCGAATCGCGCGTGGGGAAGGGAAGCCGCAGCGTGCGCTCCGTACGGTTCAACATCAGATTCAACGCCCCCGCCGAAACCGACCGGCGATCCAGCCGCCCGCACAACTCGTTCAAAAATCGCCCGATCACCAGCAGCACCGGCTCGGCGAGCTCCAGCGGATGGTCGAACTCGGCACACTCTTCGTAGGTAACTTCAATGGGTTCGGGTTGGAGCGGCCGGTCGAGCGCGCCGCGAGCCAGGCGATACTGCCGCAGCCCACGCTCGCCCAGCCTCTCCACGATTCCGTTTTCCGGCAGTCGCGCCAGATCGGCGAGCGTTCGGATACCCCACATTTCCAGCGTCTCGAAAATTTCCGGATCGGGCGGCAGCGCATCGATTGACAGCGTGCCCAGCACGCGCGACTCATCGCCAGGAGCGATGGTCGTAAATCCATCAAAGTGCCGCGCGGCCAGTACCGCGGCATCGATGGTCGAGGCGATCGCGGCACGCTTCAGCCGTCGGATCGCCGTGATCTGCCGCGCAGTGATCGAAAAAACAGCCGTGCGCGCGTCGATCATCTCCACGAACGGAGAAAACGACCGCGCCAGCTCTCCCGCGTCATCGGAATGGATGCAGGCATACATGCCATTAGCCTGTGGCTGCGCAACGCAGCTCTCCGAGATCTTTTCCCACCGGCTTCCGCCGCGCGATTTCGTATTCGGCCGCGCGCAGCAGGTTGCCGGAAAAAATCGCCCGCTTTCTGCACAGTTCCACGATCAGAGCCGAGCAGGATTTCGCCAGCGGCGCGCGCGCGACCACCAGCAGTACCGTCTTCGAAGATTCCACCGCGCGCCGCCAGCGGAACCACGTGGTCGCCGGAATGCGCCGCAGCCCCGAATCGGCGGCCTCGGCCAGATCCACCGCGACCACCCCGAATCCGCCCGCGTGAATCATCATGTCCGCCGCGCGCATGGCGTGCTCGACATTGCCCGAGCAGCGGATCCAGATCAATTTTTCGAGCTTCACCCCCGCCGCCGCGGCCGAGCACGGGTCGAACCCGTCGTTGGTATCGATCAGGACCGCGAACTCGCCCCGTCCCGTGGATGCGGCCAGAACCGAATGCAGGACCGTGGTTCGCCCGCTCGATCGCGCGCCGAGGACTTCGGTGATCCGTCCGCGCGGGCAGTCGATGGCCGCCGGGAGGGTTTCCGGTTCGAGATCGGTGCGCCAGCCGAGCGCGGGGGCAAACATCTACTTACGCCTTTTCTTCGCCTTCAGATTATGCCCGAAACAGCACGCCTGTCAAATGACAATTTATGAATGAAATGTTTTAGATACAGCGATAAGGCGAGGGTTAATACGTCTCGAGCTTGCGCTTCTGCCGTGGGGGCTGGACATAGGGCGCGGTGAGGCTCTCGTTGCCGTCCTTGTCGACGGCCTTCACGCCGAACACCACCTCGTCGATGGAAACATCCGGCAGCGTGTACTGGTCGACATTGCCCACGTAGATTTCGCGCTCCCAAAAAGGAGAGGTGGTGCGGCGCATCATGATCACGTAGCCGGCCAGGTCCGGCTCCGGATTCTCCTGTTTCCATTTGAGCGCCGCGTCGTAGCGGCTCTTGCCGCGCGTCAGCATCAGGGTGGGAACTTTGCGGCCGTTGCGCTCCACCATTTCTGTGGTCAGCGGCGCTTTGGGCGCCCAGGCGAGCGAGGCCGCCACCGCTCCGTTCACTTTCGTCACCTCGGCGATGTAACCCGGCGATGTATTGGCGAACGTGTCAGTCAGCGAATGCTGGTTGGCGAAATTCTCCACCGGCGTCGAAATGCGTACTGCGGCGAAACCCTCCAGGTTGAAGGGTGTGTGATCGCCGCCGCGGCCGAAGCGGTCCGCGCGAAACACCGGATCGACGGTCATCGCCGGAAAATAGCGCTCGGAGATTTCGCGCGCGTAGCGGGCGATTTCGCGGGAGGGCGAATCGATGGGATCTTCGCTGAAAATGTTCACGCGGCGGTTTTCGGTGCGGCCGTCGCCGCCCACGTCGCTGCCGATAATATCGTTGTTCAGCACCGCCTCGATTTTCTGATCGAGCGACCGGGCTTTCTCCGCGTACAGCGTGGAGCCGAGCAGACCTTCTTCTTCACCGGCGAAGGCGATGAACACCAGCGTTTTTTCGAACTGATACTGACTCATCACGCGCGCGAGCTCCATCACGCATGCCACCCCGCTCCCGTCGTCGGTCACTCCGGGCGCGTCGACATTGGGATCGCGCGGAACGGGCGGGGCGCCGGGTTCGGGCGGAGGCGATCCCGCCGGCCGGCCCAGATTGATCGAGTCGTAGTGCCCGCTGATCAGCACCCGCTCTTCCTTATTCGTGGTGCCGGGCAGCACCGCGACCACGTTGTACAGATCGACGTCCTCCGGAATGCGCGATCCGCGCGAGGTATCCTTCTTGAGCCGATACTGATCGTAGCTGACCTCCAGGCGCGGGCTGTAGCTGCGGAACTGCTCGTAGATCCATTTCCGCGCCGCGCCGATGCCTCGGTTCGGGTCGTCCTGCGACGAATAGATGTTGCGCGTTCCGAAGCTTTCGAGCTTCTTGAGCGTCTCGGTGATCCGGTCCTGGGAAACCTCGGAAACGATCTTCGAAACCTGCGGATTAACGGCTTTATACTGCGCCGTGGCGTTTACCGCCGCAAACAAAGCAGCCAGGATGAGTGAACGCATAGGGGTGTGAAATCTAGACGTATTGTCGCGCCAAAAGGTAACCTATTGAGCGTTATAGCTTTTGGAAAACTTGTTTCGCGGGTTGAATACCGTGAAGGACCCGTTCTCCTGGGCTGAAACGTTCAACGATACGCCCGCGCAATGCTCGTCAAGATTGGCGATCAGCGTATCGGAAGCGTTGGTCTCCTTTTCGCCCGCGAGCGCGAAGTGGAGCTGCCACAAATCGTCCAGCCGCGGCGAAGCGTTGAGCGTTTTCCAGGCTTCCGGATCGGCGCCGGTGCGCGGGCCGTTGTCGAGGATCACCACGCGCGGCGCCAGCCCGTAAATCGCCTTGGATGTCACCCCGCCGTGGCGCGAAGCCAGGTACAGATCGACGCGGCCGATCCGGTTCTGCGGGCACAGCAATGCCAGCTCCTTGTTCCAGGTGAGATCGCCCAGATCGGCGAAGCGGAATCTGCCGTATTCGACCACCACCCCGGCCGATCTGGCCTCCTCGGCGTTTTCCCCGGCGCGCGGCTCGATTCCCGCGCAGAACGGATTAGGCTCACCGCCGTCCGCGATGTGCGCGCCGCCTGCGACCACCACGGTCACCTCAATGCCCTTGATGGGAATTTTGTCGCCCGGCTTGACCACCTCGCGATGCTGCTTCGCCATCGCCTCCTCATAAGCCTTGTAGGTGCGCTGGTGGTCATGCGCGGTCTCGACGCTCGGTCCAGGATCGTAAAACGTGCCGACCGTGAAGCGTTCCAGCAGGTTGGGGACGCCGCCCTCGTTTTCGCGATGATGATCGGTGATCAACACCGCGTCGATTTTCTTGACGTGCGCGCGTTTGGCTGCGTCGGCGATGCGATCCGCGTCGCGTCCGCTGAAATCGGTCCAGCCGGCGCCGATCAGCAGGGACTGGCCGGAAGGCGAAACGATCAGCGTCGCCTGACCGCCTTCGGTATCGATGAAGAAAATTTCAAGCTGTCGGCACTGCGCCAGCGCCGCCACCGCCAGAAACACGAACACCCGCATGATTCCCGATGCTAGCAGACCGGATCCGGCCTGGCCATCCATCTGCATTATTCCCGGGCGTCATGCCGCAACTCACTCACATCGCAGGTACTTCGCATCGCGTGCCGCGCGATTACGCGCAGACGCCTCTCAACATTTATTGGGAAATGACCCAATCCTGCGCGCTCGCCTGCCGGCACTGCCGCGCCACGGCGATGCCCAATCCGCACCCCAACGAGCTGACTTTCCAGGAAAGCGTCGCGTTTTTGAACCAGATTCCCGAGTTCGGCGAGCCCTATCCGCAATTGATCCTCACCGGGGGCGATCCGTTGAATCGTCCGGATTTGTATTTGTTGATCGAGGAAGCGCAGCGGCTGGGGATCGGGGTGTCGATCACGCCGGCCGCAACGGCGATGCTGAACAAAGAAGTGCTGATGCGGCTGAGAGCGCACGGCGTGGACGCGCTGGGCTTGAGCCTGGACGGCTCGACCCCGGAGCGGCACGATTCGATTCGCGGCGTGCCGGGAACGTTCGCGCGCACCATGCTCGCGTTGCAATGGGCAAAGGAGTTGGAGATCCCGGTGCAGGTGAACACGCTCGCATCGGCCGAGACGGCAGAGGACGCTCCCGCGATTTACGAGCTGCTCAAGCAATACGACATCGCGCGCTGGAGCCTGTTCTTCCTGATCTCGGTGGGACGTGGAAAAGTGCTCGAACCCATGCACGACGCGCAGACGCGCGAACTGATGCGCTGGGTGTATGAAACGGCGCGCGTGGCTCCGTTCATCGTGGCGACGACCGAAGCGCCGCATTATCGCCGCTACGCGCTCGAAAAGATGCGCAGCGAGGGGATGACCGGCGAGCAAATCAAGCGCAGCGGCGCATACCGCAGCTTCGGCATCCGCGACGGGCACGGAATCGTGTTCGTATCGAACACCGGCGACATCTGCCCGGCGGGATTCCTGCCGCTGGTGGCGGGCAACGTGCGTACGGACCGCCTCGCGGACGTGTACCGCGATTCGGAGATCTTCCGCATGCTGCACGATCCCACGCAGTTCAAAGGACGTTGCGGGTACTGCGAATATCACGCCATCTGTGGAGGGTCGCGCGCGCGGGCGTTCGCCGCGACGGGCGACGCGCTCGAAGAAGATCCGTTCTGTGACTATCAGCCGCACACCGATCAGGTCCACAACCGGCGGGCGCACCGGCACGCCGGAGAACATGCCGGGTGCGCGAGCGGGACGGCGTGCCACGGCTGCTGCGTGAAGGAGCCGTAGCCCCGGCTGATGAAAAATACCCGCGGATGCACGCCGATGCATGCCGACTGTTGACCCATCGGCGTCAAGCGTGGCCCACACGCGCTCCTCATACGACATGAGGAGAAATTCAGGCGATGCTCAGGTGGAACTTCAGCATTCGATGGCACACTATCGAGTTTGAGAGAGTTCCAATGAGGCTTCGCAAGAGCGTGATTCCTTTGAGCGCCGCTTTACTTGCCCCCACACTGGTGACGCCGTCGACAGCACACGCAGTCGCGGTGGCGGGTCCGGCTTCCACGCTGGTCTCGCAGCACATCGTGTTGTTTTGCACACCGGTTACACAACCCTGCCTTCAGGCCGAACCGGGGGGCCTTATCCCGAACCCGTCGACTGCCTGTGGAGTCCCGGAAGTCAGAATCTGGTCATCACTTCATAATCGAAAGGAAAATCTCGATGCGTGACACGCGAAGGACGTCATTTCTCACCTCAACTCTTGTCCCGATGTTGGGAGTCATGGTTCTGTCAGTTCCCGCGATTGCCGCGACATTGTGCGTAAATCCGGGCGGCAGTTCGGGGTGCTCCGCGACCATCGGCGCCGCGGTGTCCGCCGCCAACGCTGGCGACACGATCAATATCGGACCGGGTTCGTACACCGAAGGCGTCGTGGTGACCAAGCCGCTGTCCCTGGTGGGCGCAGGAGCCGACGCGACCATCATCAACGCGAAAGGCCAGCCGAACGGCATTTACGTCGACGGGCTGGATAATCCCGGGCTGCTGGGCGGGCTGATTACCGGCCTGACCATCATGAACGCGAATTTCGAAGGGATTCTGGTCACCAACGCTTCGTATTTAACGATCTCCGCAAATCATGTGACTGGCAACAATCAAAGCTTGAACGTCACCGGCGCCGCTTGCCCTGGTCTGCCGCTTTTTGAAACCAGCGAGAGCGAGGATTGCGGTGAAGGAATTCATCTGATGGGAGTGGACCACGCGACTGTCGCGGGAAACACGGTGGATCTCAACTCGGGTGGCATTCTGTTGAGCGATGAAACCGGCCAGACCTACAACAACATGATCACGGGCAATAGCGTGCATGACAATCCTTACGATTGCGGGATTACGCTCGCTTCGCACCCGCCCTCTCCGCAAGCGGCGTCCAAACTCCCCTATGGGGTTTTCAACAACACCGTCGCCAACAACAATTCTTCCAATAACGGAGGAAGTTTGCCCGGCGGGGGCGCCGGCGTGGGCATTTTCGCGCCCGGCCCGGGAAATCAGAACTTCGCGAATCGCGTGATCGGAAACATTTTGCGCAACAACGGGCATCCCGGGGTCAGCATCCATAATCACGCCGCTCCAGCCGGAGCGCCAGGCGTCAATCTCAACGACACCATGATCATCGGCAACACGATCTCGGGGAACGGCGCGGATACGGCCGACGCGGCGACGCCGGGCACCACCGGAATCAACATCTACTCCGTCGCTGACGTGTGGGGGACGATGATCGCCGGAAACACGATCACCGATGAAGCGGACGGTGTCGACATGCACGCCGTGGGAGCGATCGAGATGCACATGAATGATTTGGACGTGCAAACCGCCGGAGTGGTGAACCTGGGCACCGGCGTGATCAATGCGACCGTGAATTTCTGGGGATGCCCGGGAGGTCCGGGAGCCATGGGATGCTCCTCGGTGGTGGGACCGTTCGTGACCACGACTGCATCCCTGCCCGGTCCGGCGGGATCGGGGCTGACGCCCGGGAAAGGGCACAACTAACGAGGCATCGTGCCGGCCGATCCACGCCGAAGCTCCACACCGGATCCATCACCTCGGCAGATGCATGCGCTTCGCCAACGCGGGCCACTGCGGCGCCGTTCGGATCAGCGGACCGACATTCGCAATTAAGAGCGGGAAGCGCTCCTCGATCGCCCGCTCTGTCCATAGCGCCGACTGGTCGAACTCGCCGCGCATCGCGTGAAACACCGCCAGGCCGACGGAAGCCCCAGGCGCTTCCCCCGACCTGAGATGATCGATCAGCGCGGAGGCACGGTTTTCATCACAACCGCGAGACAGCAGCGCGGCCAGTTGTCCGGCCAGCGGATTCGATCGCGGCAGCAGGGCATAGGCCCGTTCCGTCATGGCCAGGGCTTCTTCGAACCGCCCCGTCCGGGCGCAGATCAGGCCGAGCATGCTCAGGGTCGGCGAGTTCTCGTCGACTTCCAGAATCTGCCGCAGTTCCTCTTCCGCTTCGGCCCAGGATCCAGCGTGTTGGAGCGCCATGGCGTACAGCCGGCGGTACAGCAGGTTCATGGTATCGGCCTCCAGAACCTTGGTTTCCACTTCGACGGCATCGCTTGCGCGTCCAATCGGCAGCAGGTAGTGGTTTCCGTACCAGAAAAGCACGTCTGGCGGCAAGGGTTCGCGTTCCAGCGCCAGACGCCAATGCCGTTCCGCCTCGGACCAGTTGTAGTCCATGCCGGCGCACGCCGCCATCATCCCGTGTGCTTCGGGCAGCGATTCGTCCAGGCGCAGGGCCGCCTGCTCGGCCTTGCGCGCCAGAGCCAGAGCTTCGCGCGCGGGAATCGCACCTGCGCCCGCCTGCCGCGTGTAGTAAACTCCCAGAACGCTGTAGGCAAGCGCCAATGTTGGATCCAATTTCACCGCACGCTCCAGCAAAGCCTTTCCCCGTTCGAGTGATTCGGGCCTTGAGTCAACCAGCAGGTGGTGCCGGCCCTCGAGAAACGCCTCATACGCACGCAAGTTCGGCACGCGGCGGCGCGGCCGCGATGGCGTCAACGAAAGCTTAAGCCGGAGGGCCTCGGTAATCGCGCCGGTGATTTCATCCTGAATCGCGAAAATGTCCGTGATCCGCCGGTCGTAACGCTCCGACCACACATGGAATCCATCCGCAGCCTTAATGAGCTGCGCGGTGACGCGTGTCCGATTTCCTTCGCGGCGAATGCTTCCTTCAAGAATGTATTCGACGTTGAGGTGTCTGGCGATGTCGTTCAGGTCCGCATCCTTGTCACGGAAAAAGAAAGAAGACGTCCGGCCGGCCACCAGCAATTCCGGCAGTTTCGCCAGCGCAGTGATAATCTCCTCGGCCAAGCCATCCCCGAAGTACTGTTGCTCGTCCTTCGGGCTGAGGTTCGTAAAAGGCAGCACGGCAATCGACGGACAACTCTTCGGCGGCCTGAGAGGCAATTCTGCCCGAGCCGGCGAGGGCGGCCGACCCTTGGCCGAGACCGCGCCGATGAAGCGATAGCCTTGGCGCGGCAGCGTTTCGATATACGCTGGCTTCGCGGCGTCGTCGCGCAGCGCTACGCGGATTTGACGAATGCAGTAGTTGAGGCCAAGGTCGAATTCCACGAATGCCGAGCTGCCCCAGATCCGCTCGCGCAGTTCTTCACGGGAAATGATTTCCCCGGGACGCTCGAGGAGTAGCGCGAGAACCCGCAAGGGCTGCGGCTGAATGGCGGCGCGCCGGCCATCGCGGAAGAGCCTGGTAGCCTGCGGATCGAACTCGAAATCTCCGAAACGTATCCGCTCACCCGCGTTCGCGCCCACTCAGCCTGATTCCCCGAGAGTTAATTGTAGAGCATTTCAAAGGCGGTCGCTGCGCGCGCGCGGATCCTCTTTCACACAAATCGTACACTGGAATCGATGCGTCGGGCGATGGTCGCGTTGGCATTGTTTTCCGGCTACGCGCGAGCGGGATTGTGCCCTTCCGTTTCAGGACCGCGCAACGATCTTCAGCTTTTCGCCGGATATTCGCCATATTCCCCGACGCTCATCGGAACCGATTCGAACCGGCGCTTCGTGCTGGCGGGGATCGATTACAGCTATCGCTGCCGGGATTTCGAGCATGTCTCGGTGAGCTTCACGGCGGGGGCGATGCCGGCGGCGATCGTGTTGCAGCCGGCGACGATTTCTTACTTCGGGATTGCGGGTTTGCCCCCGACGTCAATCGAGGTCCGAACGCCGCCGCACGCGGTCTACGGATTCGGAATCACGCCCCTCGGCGGAAGCTTCGAGTTCGCGCGGCGGCGCAGGCTGCATCCGTTTCTCGATTTCGGCCTGGGACTGATCGCCTCCACCGAGCCGGTTCCGGAAAACGTCCCCGACGCAACGGGACTGAATTTTCTGGTCATCTTCGGGGCCGGCGTGCGTTTCAAAAAAATCACCCTGGGATACAAGTTTGTGCACATTTCCAACGCCGGAACCACCGATTTCAACCCCGGCCTCGACAACGGCGTGATTTATGCGGGCTACTCGCTGGTCCGATGATCGTGCTCTTCGAGGCCCAGCGGCTGGCGCGGGATGGATTTCAGCAGCTCTTCGCGATTCTGGTGCTGGCGCCGCATCAGGTGCCGCAACAGCAGGAGCGCGGCGACGATCACCAGCAGCAGCGGATGCACCCGGAAGCCGAAGGGATGCACGGTTTGCGCGATGGCCACGAGAAGAGCGAGGACGGCAAGTGCGAGCGGGAGATACTCGCGGAATTTCACACTTGTATTATAGAGGTCGAGCTCAATGTCCAGAGATCAAGCCGCCAACGCCCTGTTTGGAGTCGCGATCACCTTCGTGATCATCGCCCTTCTGACGCTGATTCCGTTTTCCGCCGCCAAGATGAACGACCTGGGCTATCATTCCATCTGCCCCTTCGCGCCGTGGAGCACGCTGGCGCTGCTATTTGTCGCGCTGGTGGCGTGGATGGTCCGCGGCTACGTGCTGACGCGCGCGTGAGCGCATGAGCGCGTCCAGGTCCTCATACTGGTCGGTGGCGATGAAATCGACTTGGGCGTCGAGCGCGGCATTCCAGCGCAGCTTCACGGCATCGAGCGACCCGAAATTGTAGCCCTGATCCCAACCGCGATTTTCCGATTCGCTGAAGCCGTCTAGCGTGTAGAAGCGAATCCAGTATCCCAGGCGATGCGCGCGGGCGACCAGGGCGCCGAGGCGCGCGCCGTCGGCCGGAGTCCAGTCACCGGCTCTGGTCTGGCCGCCTTCCTCGACCTCGAACCAGGAGTTGTTCCACCACCGGCGGAAGTTGGTGGGAGGATCCGGGAGCAGTCTTTCGGGCGGAAGCGTGGCGAGCAGGTGTGCGCGCTCTTCCCGTGATTTCGCCTCGATCCCGCCGGTTTGCGCCGAGCCGAAAACGCGCAGGCGCTCGCCGGGCTTCAGATCGCGAAAGAAGATTTGCTCCTGGATGTCGGCGTCTTCGGTGATCGCCAGGATTGGTTTGCGGTCGAGCGGCGCCACAACATGCGGATCGGACGTCTGCGGCGCCGTGGTGATCCAGGATTCGTACTCGCCGAGCAGTTGCCAGACTCCGCGAAGGGTTTCGGGTTCGAGCGATTTGAAATCGAAGTGCAGGATGAGGATGGGCCAGCTCGCGCGATCGTTTTTCTTCAGGGCTTGTTCCACGATGGGGCGCACGCGTTCGAAAAAATATTCGCGCAGCGTGGGCTCCGCGCCGGTGGTCTTCGAGGTGTGGGTGACTACGGGCCGTCCATTAGCCCAGGCGATATCCTGCTCGATGGACACGGGGAAACCGGAGGCAAGGGCGCGGTCGATGCGGTCTGCCCAACGGCCATCGTAGGGATAGCAGTTGTGCGCATCGAGCACGGGGCGGCCGTGATTAAGAAAATCGAGCTGGGGCTGGGCGAGCGCAGCGGAGACGGCGAACAGGAGCGGCAGAAATCTCATGAAAGCGTTAGTATAGCGTTCATAGAATTTCGGCTGGATGAATGGATATCATCACTTCGACCGAAAAATATGAAGCCTGGCTGGGCGAGCGGATTCCGCTGATCCGCGCCGACCTGGAGCGCAAGCACGCGCTGATGTCGGACGGGCCGTTTCCGTTTCTGCGCGCGACGTTTTATCGATGGGCGCAGACCTGGCAGCAGGACGCGCCGGAATCGGCCGCGGCTCCCCTGACGCTCGCGGTGGGCGATCTGCACGTGGAGAATTTCGGGACCTGGCGCGACATGGAAGGACGGCTGATCTGGGGTATCAACGATTTCGACGAGGCCTGCTGGATGCCGTACACAATCGATTTGGTGCGCCTGGCGGCCAGCGCGCACCTGGCCATTGCGGGGGATCATCTGGACATCACGCCGGAGCGTGCCTCGCGCGCGATTCTTGCGGGCTATCGCGACGGGCTCTCCTGTGGAGGCAAAGCTTTCGTCCTGGCCGAGCATCACCCCGCGCTGCGACAAATGGCCGTGGAGCGTCTGAAGATGCCCGAAGCGTTCTGGGACAAGATGAAGGCCCTGCGCACCTGGAAGGGCCGCGTTCCGGGGAGCGCGGAAAAGGCGCTGCGGCGAATGCTTCCGGATCGCGATTTGAAATACCGCCTGGCGCACCGCGTGAGCGGCCTCGGCAGCCTGGGGCGGCGGCGCTTCGTCGCGCTGGCGGACTGGCACGGCAGTATCGCGCGCGAAGCCAAGGAGCTGACCGACTCGGCCTGGTATTTCGCGCATCCGCGGCGCAGCCGGCGCAGCGAGATTCACTACCAGGAGGCGCTCGATCGTTCACGGCGCTGTCCCGACCCCTTCGTGAAGCTGCGCGGGCAGTGGATCGTGCGGAGGCTGGCGCCGGATTGTTCGCGCGTCGAGATGGCGTCGCTTCCCACCAAACACGACGCCGCGCGGCTGCTGCATGCGATGGGATTCGAGACGGCCAACGTGCACCTGGGCACGCGAGAAGCGCGGTCGCTTGAAGCGGACCTGCGCACGCGCCGCGCGAACTGGTTGCAACAGGCTGCGTTGGCCATGGTGAAGTCAGTCGAGCAGGACTGGAAGCGTTGGCGCGCGCGGCGTTAGCAATCGGGCCCTGGTTTGCGGCCTCTCGTTTTTGGTAACATCCTGCGAGCGTTTGTCTGACGGAAAAATGGGAAGAATTCGATGGAGCCGATGCGGTCAAATCAACCCGAGCCCGAGCGAGAACAACAACTTGCTGACGAGATAGCGGGCTTGAATCGCCTTCATGAATTTGCCACGCGCGTGCTCCAAACCACGCACGTGCACGCCTTGCTGGATGAAACTCTCACCGTGGCGGAGGCGATCATGCATGCCGATATGGGCAATGTTCAGCTCCTCGACGGCAACGGAGCGTTGCGGATCGCGTGCCAGCACGGCTTTTCCGAGGATTTCCTCGACTTTTTCGATCACGTCACCGGCGAGGAGGGCGCCTGCGGAGCGGCGATGCACAACCGCCAACAGGTGTTTGTCGAAGATGTGGAGCAAAGCCCGATTTTCAGGGGAACGCCGGCCTTAGGGGTCATGCTCAGAGCCGGCGCCCGCGCGGTTCAGTCAACGCCGATCATCACGCGCGGCGGCCGCCTGCTCGGAATGTTTTCGACGCATTTCAGAACGCCCACTCGCCGGAATGAGCGCGATCTGCGGCTGGTCAGCCTGCTTGCTGCACAGGCCGCGGACTTGATCGAACGGGTTGACGCGAAGGAAGAGCTTCTCGGCGCGAAACAGCAGCTCGAAATGATCACGGAGAATATGGCTGCCGCCGTAACCCGCTGCAGTCGCGATCTGCGCTACGTCTGGGTGAGCCAAGCCTATGCGGGTTGGCTCCAGCGGCCAAAGGAGGAAATCGAGGGGCGCTCCATTCTGGACGTGATCGGCGCACAGGGATTCGAGGAGATTCGACCTTACATGGAGCGGGTGCTTGCGGGCGAGAAGGTCGATTACACAAAGCAAGTGCATTTTCTCAGCGCCGGCAGCCGGTGGATCAACGCCGTTTACGTCCCCACACGCGCTCACGACCAGCGCGTTGACGGGTGGATCGCAGTGGTCACGGACATCACCGAGTACATACAGCAAAAGCAGCACCTGCGAAAAGCCAATCTGCACCTCGCGCGCGCCAATCAGGATCTGAAGCACTTCGTATTTGCGGCCAGTCATGATCTGCGGGAGCCGCTGCGAATGATCGCGATGTACTCGCAGCTCCTGGTCAGGGGTTACATGAATCCCCTCGACGAGGAGGCATCCACCTGTGTCCGTTTTATCACCGAAGGTACGAACCGGATGCAACAGCTCCTGACCGGCCTCCTGGCCTATGCGCGATTGATTGGGGATGGCGAGCCCGAAGCTTCGACGGTCGCCGATCTCAACGCCGCGTTTCGCAAGGCGGTGGAGAACTGCCTTTCCGACATTGAAGAATGCCATGCAACGATCGTCAGCGATTCATTGCCGACGCTTCCAGGGCACGAGCCGCACTTTATCGAGCTGTTCCAAAATCTGCTGAGCAACGCGATCAAATATCGCAGCCACCAGCCGCTTCACATCCATGTTTGCGCAATCAACGAGGACCACGGGTGGCGCGTGGCTGTAGCGGACAACGGGATCGGCATCGAACCGGAGTTCCATCAGCACATTTTTGGCGTGTTCAAACGGCTACACGGCCCCTCAATTCCAGGCACAGGGATCGGTCTGGCCATCTGCCAGCGCGTGGTCGATCGCTATGGCGGGCGGATCTGGGTCGAGTCGCAAAAAGATCAGGGTGCGACGTTCTACTTCACCCTTCCGTCTGCACAGGGAGCCATGGCGCATGAGCAATGAGCGTTTCCATATCCTGCTGGTGGACACGAAATGCATGAAAGAGCGTCGCAGCTGCGGGACAGCCGGTCGGTCTTTGCCGGCTGTCTGGTCGTTCAAAGTTCAGACGAAGACAGCCGGCAAAACCCAGCTGTCCACAAGCTGGCGCTGTTTTCGAGGGTGCCGACGCGGCACGCTGAAGCGTGTGCCGGCTCATCGGTTCTTTTGACGGTCACTCGGCGCGCAGCGCCTGCATCACGTCAACACGTGCGGCGCGGGCGGCGGGAAGCACTGACGCGATCATCGCGGCAGCCAGGAGCACGCCGGCCGAAGCGGCAACCGCGATCGCGCCGGGCATGCGCAGATCGCGGACATAGCGCGAGGCGAGCTGCGCCAGGGCAAATCCGCACAGCGCTCCGGCGGCGATCCCGGTGAGCGTGATGGCCGCGCCCTCGGCGACCACGCCCGCCAAAAGCTGGCGAGGCTGGGATCCGACGGCGAGGCGGATTCCGAACTCGCGCGTTCGCCCACTGACCGAAAACGCGAGGACGCCCGCGACGCCGACCACGGCGATCGCCAGGGCGACTGCAGCAAATCCACCGAACACGATCGCGTTCAGGCGGTCGGGGGTCAGGACCTCGGCGCGAATATCGGCCAGCGTCGCGGCGCGCTCCACCACCTGGTCGGCCGACATTCCGCGAATGATGCGGGTGACCGGCGAGACCAGCGCGTAGGGGTTCGAACCGGCGTGGACGAACAGCCGGCCACCACCCATTTCCTGCTCGACGGGATGATAGATCGTCATTGCTGGACCGGGGGAGACGCGCTCGTCGTCCATGTCGGCGACCACGCCGACGATGCGGCGCGGCGCCGCGCTGACGTCGATAAATTTCATGACCGGATCGGTCCACAGGATGCGGCGATTGAGCGCGTCCCGGCGGGGGAACATGCGTTGGGCGAGGGTCTGGCTGACGATCACCACCATCTCGGAGCCTTTGCGGTCGGCATCGGTGAAGTCGCGGCCTTCGAGCAGCGGGACGCCCAACGCGGCAAAGAAGCCGGGCGAGACTGAGCGGAAACGCGCGCGAGGATTCTCCTCGCCCCGCGCCGGCACGTGGCCGTCGGGGGAAAACTCGAACTCCGGATAGTTTCCGGCGTCGCGCCAGGGGACCACGGTGCCCATTGCGACGCGCTCCACGCCCGGCAGCTCAGCAATGCGGCGCACGGCTTCCTTATAGAACGCGCTCACCTGCTCGGGCGTGCGGCCGTACGACATCGGGGGCACGTTCACAGCCAGGACGTGATCGAGATCGAAGCCGGATTGGGCAGCCTGAAGCGTCAGCAGTGTGTTGATGAGCATGGCGGCGCCGGCCAGCAGGACGAAGGACGCAGCGATCTGGGTGATCGCGAAGATGCGTTGACGCCGTGTGGCGGTTCCAGTGGCGCGGATTCCGCTGGTCGAGAGGCCGTAGCCGTTGGAGGAATCGGCCGAAGGGAGCCGCGGCACGTAGGCGAGCAGAAATGCCGCGACCACCGCAAGCGTGGCGCCGACCCACAGCATGCTGGAATCGACCGTGAGGTCGAGAGCGCGGACGGAGAATCGCGAGGCGTAGCGCGCCAGCACGGCGACCATCGGTCGCGCGCTGAGAACCCCGAGCGCCGCGCCCGCGCCACACAGCAGCAGGCTTTCGGCGAGCAGCGTCCGACGCAGCGTGGCGGCGCTCGCGCCCAGCGCGGCGCGGATCGAAAGCTCGGCTTCGCGGCGCATCGTACGGGCGAGAATCAGGTTGGCGACGTTGGAGCAGGCGATCACGAACACCAGCAGCGACGCGCCCATGAGCACCCATAGGATGGTTTTCGCGCGCGAGGTGATCTGGTCGCGCAGCCGGCGTGCCTCGATATGGAAATGGGCGCCGGGC
>Ga0335081_10006776_pt1 | contig 18262 bp, 16 predicted proteins | sample Lox_Sample_35_FD_206713 | JGI IMG/M metagenome (GOLD analysis project Ga0335081, IMG submission 206713) | Soil microbial communities from Loxahatchee National Wildlife Refuge, Florida, United States - Lox_Sample_3.5 | ecosystem: Environmental > Terrestrial > Soil > Wetlands | place: USA... | reverse complement strand
AGCGTCGCCGCATTGTTCACATGGATGGTCACCGTTCTCGTTGGCCTCGTTCTTCTTATTATCTGGATCATCGAGTACGACACCGAATTCCAGGCCGCGACCGCGACCCGCTTGCCCGTACCGGTGATATCCGCTCACGCCCTGCTGGGCCTGGGTGGCCTGATGTTGTGGATCGGCTACCTTCTGGAAGGTCAGACGCAACTGGCCTGGATCACGGTCGCCGCCCTGGGCACCGTCGCCTCCCTGGGCCTGATCATGGCGGCGCGCTGGATCGGCGTGTACCGCGCCGTGGTCGACCCGGGGCCGTCGCTCACCAGGGAAAGGGCCGTCCCTCCGGAACGGAACTTCCCGGTGCCGGTCGTCGTGATCCACGGCATCCTGGCCGTCACCACCCTCGTCCTGGTGCTGTTCACCGCGCTTGGCGTTGGCCCAAGGTGACCCAACGCTCGCACCCGCCCGGGCCTGAGATCGGCCGGGTCACTGGCTGGCGCGATGAGCCCCGGTGATGAACACCGCCAGGACGGCTGGCTCGGTTCCCCGGTTCCCCCAGCGGTGGCGCGTCCCGTTCTGCACCACGGTATCGCCGGGGCGGAGAACCCTCTCGGCGTCATCGTCCAGTTCGAGGACCACCTCGCCCGACAGGACTACTTCGAAGTCAATCGTGTCGGTGGTGTGCATCCCCGGGTTGTCCGGTTCCAGATAGGTCAGCAGGCCCGGTAGCTTCTCATCCATCTCCGCCAGCGCCGCCTGGAGGTCGAGTTCGGCCGGAGCCGACACGGTCGCCGGAGGGACCGTGAAGAGCCCGAAGCGATAGCCGCCCACGGGAGGGAAATAGCTGGGTTGCGCCGTCGGGCTGCCGGCGTCAGGAAAGTTCGGCGCTTGATCGGCGCCCCACAGGCGGTGGAACTCCGCGCCAGGCATCAGCGCCAGGGTCAGCGGATCGACCTCCTCGTCCGAGGCGAACACCGCCTTCCCGTCGCGGTCGTGGCCGGTGACCACCCGTCGCACCTTCATGCCGATCCCCTTTACCGATGCGGTGAATGCCGAGTATCTTGCCACGGCCGGCGTCTGGGATGGGAGATGCCTGGGCGCCTGCGCCCAAGCGGCCTGGCCGGCTCCCTCATGACCCAGCGCCCCGCCGCGGCGGGCGCTGGGTCGATCACTGGTCAAGCGGCCGCGCCGCTAGGCGTCCCGGACGCGCTCGTAGGTGAGGAAGGCGACGTCGTCCTCGACGGTCTGGCTGCCGACGAGGCGCATGGGTTTCTTGTCGCTGGTCGCGCCGAAGAGGCGCTCGCCGGCCCCGAGCACGACCGGGAAGATCTTCAGCCGCAGTACATCGACCAGGTCGTGCTCCATCAGCGTGTGGACGAGCTGGAAGCTGGCCAGGACGACGATGTCCCCGTTGACCTCGCGCTTCAGCTTCGAGACCTCGTCCAGCACGTCGCCCCTGAGTACCGTCGAGTTGCTCCAGGCGGGATGTTCGAGGGTCGAGGACCGAACGTACTTGGGCAGGCCGTTCATCCTGTCCGCCAGCTCGCCGCTCCGGGATGGCCATCGCGCGGCGAACCACTCGTAGCTGCGCCGGCCCAGCAGCAAGGCCTCGGCGTCCAGGGCCTCGTCAAGCGCGAGCTTGCCGAGCTGCGGGCGGTCCTTGATCAGGCCGAACCAGCCACCGGCCCTGAAGCCTTCGTCACCGGCCGGGTCCTGGACGACTCCGTCGAGGGTGACGTTTTCGCTCACGACGATCTTTCCCATTTCGGATCTCCTTTCGTTTTTCGTTGTTTTGTCGGGTGCCACCACCACGGGTGGCGTGGGTGATGAGAATCCGTGTGCCGGCCGAACGAAACCCGACGCCCGGATCGTCCGAGCCGTCGATGAGGCAGGCCCCGCGGCGCCGGGAAACTGGGCGCCCGCCGACCGCCCAGTTCGTCCCCCGGCCGGTGCCTGTACCAAGAAGGCGGTGGCCGCAGCCCGCGAACCGCCTGCTGCCGCGGGCTCACTCGTCGAGGCTGCGATGGCGGGGAAGTTGGTCAGCGCGGGTAGACCCGCCGATCTCGCCGGCCGCCGGCGTGGAGTGGGCACCGGCAAGGATGGTCACGCCTGCTTCGGCGGCCGCCCCGGCGAAGGATCCCGGGGCCAGCCTGAGAGCATGCTCCTATCACGCCAGCCCCGGGGGGAAGCAAGGCTAGCGTCCTGTGCATAAGGCTGTGGATGTTTTACCTAAACACGCTGGTCAGCCCCTGTGAATATGTGGACTGACGAGGCTGTGGAAAAGTGGATAACTGCTGAAACGCCAGCCCTTTGACCGCTTGTCTTTCCGGCCTGGCATATCCCGGGTTGCTGAGCAACGTGTCATCGTCCCTGGGTTGTGGCCGATCACCGCTGGTCGTCGCGGGCGTGTCGCCGCAATGGTCGGTTGTAAGCTCGCGGCCATGGACGAACTGGTGACGCTCCGGCCGGTGGTCGAAGATGATCTGTCCTGGCTGGCTGGCCTGAAGAATGACCCGGTCGCTTCAGGCCCGCACGAATGGCATGGCTGGAGTGATCCCCAGCAGAGGCGCAGGCGATGGGCCGAGTCGGGGTTGCTCGGCGATGACGGCGGAACGCTGATCGTGCTGCACGGCGCGGATCGTGTAGGCCATGTTTCCTGGCGCAAGGTCAAGACCGGGCCGACGGCGTTCGGCTGGGCGATCGGTGTCGGGCTGGTGCCGGAATTCCGGGGCCGCGGCTACGGCTCTGCGGCGCAGCGACTGCTGGCGTGCTACTTGTTCGCTCATACGCAGGTCAACCGGATCGAGGCCACCACGGAGATCACCAATGTGGCTGAGCAGCGGGCCCTGGAGAAGGCCGGGTTCACTCGCGAGGGCATCCTGCGCGGTACCACGTTCCGCCAAGGGCTGTGGCATGACCAGGTGATATACAGCGTGCTTCGCGATGAGGTCAAGCTGGAGGACGCCGCGGGAGAAGACTCCGCCGGTCAAATGTTACTCAGTCGTTCGTGTCTACCGTGCCCTCGTCCCGCAGTGCTCAGTACGATCATGGTGCTCGCGTTCATCACTAGGCCACCCTGCGCTTGCAGGCGCCGTGCGTGCCAAGGAGGCGCAATGTTCCTCGCTTCGAGTTCGTACTCCTACCCGGTCCTGGGTGCGTTCTGGACGATCTTCATGATCTTCCTGTGGGTGATCTGGTTCTGGGTCCTGATCACCATCTTCATTGACATCTTCCGCAGCCATGACCTGTCCGGCTGGGCCAAGGCCCTGTGGTTCATATTCATCTTGCTCCTGCCGCTGATCGGGGTCGTGGTTTACCTGATCGCCCGCGGCGGCAAGATGCACGAGCACGCGGCGCGGGACGCCCAGGCTCAAGACCAGGAGTTCCGCCAGTATGTCCAGGAAGCCGCGGGCTCGGGAAATACGGCGGACCAGCTGACCAAGCTCGCCGACCTGCGCGACCGGGGTGTCATCACAGCCGAGGAATTCGACCGCGAGAAGGCCAAGATCCTGGCCTGAACGGGGCCGGGTCCGGCGCATTCCGGGTCAGCCGAATGAGACCGGGGAGCGGACCGATGCTGCCTAATCGGGACCCTAGCGGACGCCAACCTATTCCCCTAGCGTCTTGCACGTGCTGAACTGGGCTGCTTGGCCGCGAGGCGTCAGATGGCTGGCAGGCGGGATCGCCGCTTCCGTTCTGGTGCTGGCCCTCGCCTGGGTGCTGTTCGTGCCAGCCGCCGACTGGCTCGCGCATCAGGACGTCGGCTCGGCCAAGGGGCCGATTCTGCAGACGGCCCGGGATACCGCGCGGGGGCGGTTGCTGACGCTTGGGGCTGGCCTGCTGGCCGGCGGCGTGCTGGTGCTCGCCGCGCGGGCCCTGGTCCTGTTGCGCAGGGGGCAGGTGACTGACCGGTACACCAAGGCCATCGAGCAGTTGGGCTCCACGGGGCTCGACGTGCGGATCGGCGGCATCTACGCCCTGGAGGGCGTCGCCCGCGACTCGGCCAGAGATCACCCGTTGGTGATGGAGGTGCTTACCGCGTTCGTCCGCGAGCATTCACGCGAGCAGTGGCCGCCACCGGATTCCCCGAGGACGACGTGGACAACCTGGCGAGGACGATTCCGCGCCGGCGGCCAGCAACAGGAACGATTCACGAGACCCGACGTTCAAGCCGCTGTCACCGTGCTCGGGCGCCGCGACGCAAGGCGCGACATACAGCGAATCCACCTTAACGGCGCGGACCTCACCGGCGCGGACCTCAGTGAGGCGAACCTCGGCGGCGCCGACCTCACCGAGGCCACCCTGCGTGACGCGGACCTCGCCCGCGCGGACCTTACCGGCGCCACCCTGCGTGACGCCGACCTCACCCGCGCCGACCTCACCGAAGCGGCCCTGCCCAGCGCGGACCTGGGCGGCGCGGACCTCACCGAAGCGACCCTCCGCGGCACGGGCCTTCGCAGCGCGGACCTCCAGGCCACGACCCTCACCCGCGCGACCCTCACCCGCGCGGACCTCACCAGCGCGTTCCTCGGCGGCGCCGACCTCACCGAAGCGACCCTCGCGGGCGCGGACCTCGGCAGCGCGGACCTCACCCGCGCGCGCCTCTTCCGCACGGACTTCACCCGCGCGACCCTCGGCGGCACGACCCTGGCCGAAGCGACCCTCACCGGCGCCAAGTGGCCCGCAGGTACACCGGTTCCGAAGGGCTGGAAACTAGACACCCGCACTGGCCGGCTTATAGCGGCGGCGGGTACTGATCCCGGGTCGGCAGGGGCCACCTGACCACGCTCGTGCGGGCCAATCGGCCATGTCACCATAGGCTGACTAGCCCGGTCGAGTGGTTAGCGCGTCGGCATTCGGTTCTAGGTTGGTTTGGCTGGGGCGAAAAAGTCGATGAGCAGCTGATTGACGCGCTCGGCCTCGTCGTGATGGACCCAGTGCGACGCGTCGGGCAGCCGCTCGACGCGGTCCAGGTTGGGCACGTCGTCGTGGTCGGGCTCTGCTAGCTCGGGGCCGAGGTATTGATCGGCCTGCCCCCAGATGACCAGGGTGGGCGCCTTGATGATGCGAAGCGCCGCCTCGGCCTTCTTCGGCGGGGTCCGCACCGAGGACCGGTAGTAGTTGATCATCCCGGTGGCCGCGCCTGGCTGTGACCACGCCTGGATGTAGCGGTCCATCTCCTCCGGCGTGTAGGCCGGGCGGGCGTCGTGCAGGAAGTGCCGGAAGAAATGCCAGTGGTTGGCGTGCACGACGGCTTCGGGCAGATCGGGGAGGTCGAAGAAGAAGAAGTACCAGGACTTGCGGAGCTGGCCCGGGTGGTGCAGTCCCTGCGAAAGCTTCCGCGGATGGGCCGCGTTGAGGATGGCCAGCCGGTTCACGACCTCAGGGTGGTTCATCGCGAGGGCCCAGGCGATGCTTCCGCCCCAGTCGTGACCGACCAGGAGCGCGGACTCGGCGGCGCGTTCGTGGATGAGACCGCGGATGTCGTCGGCCAGCAGGCCGACGTCGTAGGCCGCGACGCCGTCTGGCTTCGATGACAGGTTGTAGCCACGCGTGTCGGGTACGACGACGCGGAATCCCGCCGCCGCGAGCGGCTGGATCTGCAGCCGCCAGCCGTACCAGAACTCGGGGAAGCCGTGCAGCAGGACGACCAGCGGCCCCTCGCCGGCCTCGACGTAATGCAACCGCTGGTCGCCGATCTCGGCGTAGCCCTCACGAAGTCCGCTGAGCCAGAGTCCTTGGGCCTGCTGTTCCGCCCCCCCGCTCGCGCCGCTGGTGTGATCCTCGGTTGTGCTCATCTGGCGCCTCCCTGGGAGTTTGTCGAGGATGACGCTAACGATCTCAACCGCTGCGCCGCACCAGGGAGACACCCTGGGGATTCCACTGGTCTGCCCGTCGGCACGACCAGTAAGGTCGTGCACGCCGACGTCTGATGACCCGTGGCAGGCCCCACGACGTGCCCTGGAACGGGCTGTGATACGCCGTCTCAGTAGCCCGGCTGAGGCATCGCTAGCATGGCGATGCCAGCTCCCGAGGGGAAGGACGGACCTGATGAGCTTCCAGAAACCTCCGGGCGGGACCCGCGGCGCCCGGGTCCCGCCGTCGAATGCCGTGACGCGGGCCCTCAACCGGGTCGCGATAAGCTGGCACCGGCGGTCCGGGGACAAGTTCCAGGGCCAGGATCTGCTGTACTTGACCACGGTCGGGGCTAAGACCGGCCAGAAGCGGCAAACGGCCGTGGCCCGGTTCCCGGACGGGAAGGATGCCTGGCTGGTGGTTGCCTCCGCCGCTGGGTCCGCTCATCATCCTGCCTGGTACCACAACATCGCCGCACATCCAGACCAGGTCCGGATCGAATTCGGCGGGCGTCAGCTACAGGTGACCCCTACCCAGCTCGACGGAGACGAGCGCGCGCAGGCATGGCAGCGGATCACGCAGGTCCAGCCGCGCTATGCGGGGTACGAGCAGAAAACCGACCGCGCCATCCCTGTCATCCGGCTTGCCCCCGCCGACTGAGCCCTGAGAACGGGCACGTACGCTCACCGGGCCATCCCAGGATCTGACCTCTCCTGTGTCAGCTCTCCTCCGCGACTCGGCTCACGTGCGTCAAGCCAGGTCGCAGTTGCGGACCCGGGGTGCGCGCGCCGTTGACGGCGCGTTCGCCTGATACCGAGGGGGAAGGTGCCAGGACTGGGTGACCGGCGCCAGGGGTGTCGGGCGTGGAAATGAAGGCGGGCCTGTGACGGTGGCTCGGGCAGTTCCCCGGCTGATCGACCGGGGTTATCTTCTCGCTGCGCGATGGGGTCCGGTACCAGCGGTCAGGATCGGCGCTGATGAATGTCTCCGCTGGCTTGTCGGTCTGGCTCAGGAACCACCAGTGCCACCAGGTGCGCACGAAGGCCTCGTTCAGGCGCTCAAGGTGCTCGATGACCGGCAGGCCGTCCATGACAACGAGCCGCTCGACCTCGTCCGGATGATCCATAGCCGTGCGGAAGGCCACCAGTGCCCCTGGTCATGACCCACGACCGAGAACCGGTCGTGGCCGAGATACCGCATGAGCGCCACGACGTCCCCGGCCATGGCTTGACGCGGTCCAACTTAAGCCATCGAACATGAGCCCTCACCTACCCACGCGGTCCAGGACGAACCGAGTCGGATAAGCGCCGCTGCACGCCTGGCGATCCCCGACCCCGGGCGGGAATCGCCAGGTAGGTTAGCGGTCCGGGTCCGCATGTCGTGCGGCGCGTCCCTCAGTTGGCGGAACCGGGCGCCGGGCGTCACTGGTGAGGTAGCCGGACAACTGCCCGCCGGAGCGCCGACGTACTGGGACCCGCCTGCGCCCGTCCACCGGGCCTGTAGTTATTTCTCATACGTGCGCAGGGCATTGCCCAGCCCGAACAAGGTGGGCGCCCAGTGACCGACGAAGATACCCCACCGGTCGGCCCGGTCCGTACCCGCCTTCTCGGCCTTCACGGACGTGGCCCAGGCCACGAACGACAGGCCGATACTGGCCAGCGCGGCTATGTAGGCGTGCTCCGAACGCAGGCCAGCGTCGTGCAGTTTCTCGATCATCCTTTCCTCCTCTTGCTGGTCCGCCCGGCCGCCCGGCGGCACAATGGAGCCGGCCTGGACCGACCGGACGGGCGTGGGTTCCTGGCGGAGCCGACTGTCCAGCCGCCCTATAGTTAAACACTAATTGTAGGTAAATCTCGGCAATCTGCAGAGGAGGGGTCAGCTGACGTGCCCGAGCTGCCGGACGGCTTGTCCATCGGCGAGCTAGCCAGGCGCACGCAGGTGCCCGCGCCGACGTTGCGAAGCTGGGAAGACCGGTACGGGTTCCCGCGGCCGCGCCGGCCGGCTGGCGGTCACCGCCGCTACGATCCGGGTGATGTGGCCCTGATCGAGGCGGTTCTGCGGCTGCGCGCCTCCGGGATGAGCCCGTCGGCGGCCGTCAGCCAGGTCGCCTCGCGGACGGGCCAAGCCGAGCTTTCTGTCTTCGCCGGCCTGCGCCGTCGCCACCCGGCGCTCATCCCGCAGGTTCTTCGGAAGGTCACGTTGCTGGCCCTGACCCGGGCCATCGAGGACGAGTGCTGCGCGGCTGCCGAACGGCCGGTCCTGTTCGCCAGCTTCCAGCAGCAGCGCTTCTTCCGCCAGTCGCAGGACCGCTGGAACGAGCTTGCGCGCACGGCCCGTGCCGTAGTCGTCTTCGCCGACTTCGGCAAGCTAGCCGCAGCGAAGATCCCGCCACCGGATGAGCCGGCACCAGTCCGGGTCCGGCTGCCGGCCGACGCGCCCGCACGCCGCGAATGGACCCTGGTCTGCGGGTCCGGAGACTACCCCGCCTGCGTGACCGGCTGGGAATTCCCCGGGCAGCGCGAGGGTGCCGACGCCGCCCGGCGCTTCGAAGTTATATGGAGCGTCGACCCGCAGGTGGTCGGCAGCGCCGCCGCGATCTGCGCCCAGCTGGCCCGCTCGTACCGGCCCGGCCTCGGCCGCCTGCTGGCCAGCCTGCCGTCCCAGTCGCCTCCGCCCGCCTCCGCCGACCTGCGCCGGGCCGCGGGCCTGCTCACCCGGATGACCGGATACCTGGAGCACGCTGTCGGCCAGACTCACCGGAGACCGTTACAAACCCAGCGGGCGTCTCGTGCGCCTGCCAGCTAGGCGTTAGGGCTATCCGGGTCGGGAGGAAAAGGAGGCGTGGGGTCTGGCGGTTCCGGCGTAGGGACGGGGGGAACCGGTGAGGGGGCGGGATCCGGTCCTGGCGGAGTGGGGGTGGGAGCTGGAGGAACCGGCTCTGGCGGCATCGGTGCGGGCGGCGTCGGCTCTGGTACCGGACGCGTTGTCATGGCGCGCTCGTTACCCTCGGCAGCCAGTAGTACTCCTCACATATGGCTACGTCCTCCTCGCCGTGAGGCTGGTGACTGGGCTCACGGCTCCGGAGGCAGCAACTCAGAAGTGCAGGCCGGCCTCGCCGGCAGGCTGCGCGCCTGGACCTGCATGATCGCCGTGCCAGCGGGCAGTACGGCCGCAGGCCCGGGTCAGTCCCCGGGTGATGAACGTGCTTGTCCGGGCCGCCGGCCCAGGTGCGCAAGGCAGGGTCTTAGGAGGCTGGCTATGGGCGGCCCACTGACCGTCACGGTCCGCCGCGAACGCGGCGTCGTGATCGCGGCGGTCGCCGGGGAGATCGATATATCCACCGTGGCCGGGCTGCAAGAACGCCTGTTCGAGCTGGCTGACGAGGGGCGGACGCTGATCGTGGACCTGAATCGGATCACGTTCATCGATTCGGCCGGGCTCGGAACGCTGGTCGGCGCGGCCCGCCGTGCCGCCGCGCGCGGCGGCACGCTGTTTGTAGTCTGCGCCCGGTCGCAAACCCGGAAGCTGTTGTGGCTGACCGGGGTGAACCGCCGGATTCCGGTCGCCGCCACGGTCGACGGGGCGCTGATGTTCCTGGCGAAATCGACCGGATGCTGACGAGCAGGCCGCGCCCACCGGGGCCAGATGAACGCGCCGCCGTCCGGCAGAACATCTCACCTGGCGGGCTTCCCCGGCCAGCAGGCCCGCTGGAAGGAGGCGCCGCTGCCCTGCGCGAGCACCGCCGCTATCAGCTCGGTGACGGCATCGGTATCCGGCGTCGGCGAGCGCGTCCCCAGCCCACTCGCCATTCCCAGCGAGCGACATCCACGGATGTCCGCTGGCCTCCGCCGTTGACGGTAGCGATTGTCACTCACTTGGCACTCAATCGTTTGTGCGTGCGTGGATGACCTGTTGGCCTGGTTCGCGATACAGGCCCATCTTTGAGTCCTACGCTCCTGGCATGGCAACCAAATATAAGTACCTCTGCGAGGAAAGACCTGGACATGATACGGATATCACGGACCATATGAACAGCCGTGCGGCAGAAGGCTGGGAGCTGGTAGCCGCCCAATTTACGCCTGATCACCCCCTCCCTCACGCCTGGCTGATCTGGCGGCGGTAACCGCATCCTGAAGAGGGCTCGGCCGCCGTCCGCGTGAGCCCAGCCCGGACTCTTGCACGTCCGCCCGGCCTGTCATGATCACTGGGGTTCCCTGGGAGGTGAGTGGTGGCCGGACTCGTGACGGCTGGGATTGCCGCACTGGAGGCCAAGCTGGCGTCCTTCGTGAAGGACAACCGGCTGCCTGGCGCGGCGGCCGGTGTCATCCACGGCAACGAGCTGGTCTGGTCGGACGCGCGGGCTTCCCGGGTTCACGACCACCGTGTGCTTTGATCCCCGCGCAGGTCGGCGCAGTCGTCTTGGTCAACGGAACCACCGGCAGCGCTGAACTCGGCTGTGATCTCGGGTCGATCGCCCGCCGCCTGGTCCTGGCCGCGCCACCGGTGATCGGGGCGCCTGAGCCGATGCCCGGACATTACCGGCCGCTGCTGGGCCTTTATGTCCGGCCTCAGCTGGGCGGCTGGGTTCTGCGTCTGGAGTGGCGCGACGGGAATCTGGTCTTTACCAGCCCGGAGACGGCAGCGTGGTCTCTGACGTTGGCGCCGACCACCGACCCGGACGTGTTCCTCGCTGAGCCGGGATCCGACTTCGCGGGAGAAAAGGTCAGCTTCCAGCGGCTTGCTGATGGCCGCGTGGCGTCAGTGCTCCTTATGAACAGCACTTTTGTGCGGCTGGAGCGGGCCAGCGGTTGACCGAAACTCTCGACCACGCTACCGCGCGGGCTCAGCGGCGGCGCTCCCTGGTATGAACGCCGACCAGCCGTCGCTGGGTACAGACGGTTTCCGCCGGCCAACTCTCACCCGGCGTGGTCCTGACCGCCGGCCACCTGGGCGGCACTCCGACGGCGGCCGGCACCTGCACGTTCACCATCAAGGTCACCGACAGCGCCGGAGACCAGGCCACCGAACCAGCAGCGCGCCGCAGGCCGACAGGGTCAGGCCAAATGGCCCCGTTGGTCACCGTGAAAGTGCCGACCGCGATGCCGAACGAAGTCGATGACGAGCCCTTGGATCCGCCCGATGCTGCCGTCGGTGGCATGGACGTGCTCGCTGCCGCGCATGGCGGACTCTTCGCCCGGAACCTAGCGGCGCCGCTGCGCGTTTGGTCAGTCAGCCTGAATCATCTGCGATTCGGTCACTGCCGTTCCATGAGGGGAACGTGATGAGTAACAAGCCGCACCTACGCCCTCATCAAGAAAAACGGCAAGCGAGCCAGATCACCAGGCTACTCATTACGATATTTGTCATCGCATTCTTCGTCCTCGCAATCGCCCTGGAGGCGACCGGTCACGTCGTATTCCGTGGGAGGTTAATCCTGGGACGCAGGGGCCGTGAGCGCCCTTGACCGGCCTGGCCTGGAGGGCTACAGAATCGGAAGCGGATCAGGCTCCCGGTCTGACCAAGCGTCCGGCCCGGTGGCGGCTGGAAGGGGCTAGCGCTATGCGTCGGTAGCACCATGATACGCCCGTGGATGAGCCAAGTGGACTTAACGTACAGGCTCAGGGCTTGGGCCTTGGCCTGACTTGCGCGGGCCGCCGACGTACTCAGGCCGAGCGGATACGCACGGATCGGCTATGTCCGGCCGCCGACATGCCCTAGTTCACCGGCCCGCGGCTGACCTGCTCGCCGCCGCCTTCATGACCGTCGCCGGGGGCATGGTGTCCCGGGGACCGGGCCGGGGATGCGTCGTGGCGGGCGGGACGCCGGGCCGTCGGCTGGGATGGCAGGCGGGCCGAGTAAATGGAGTAGCCGTCGATGTAGAAGGCGACGGCGGTGGCGATGACGGTCGCCGCGATCATCGGGACCATGATGGCGAACCCGCTGTGGGTGAGTTCCAGGACGAGCGCGAGCCCGGACAGCGGGGCCTGCATGGCGGCGCCGATCATGGCGGCGGCGCCGATCATCGCGAAGGCGCCGGACGGTGAGCCGGGCCAGGCCAGGCTCCAGGCCATGCCGAGGGCGCCGCCGAGCACGGCACCGGTGCTGAGGGTGGGGGTGAACAGACCGCCGGATGCGCCGCTGCCCAGGCACAGCGCGGTGACCAGCGGCTTGAGCGTGCCCAGGGCCAGGAACAGGCTGATAGTGCCGATGCCGAGGAAAGCGTCGCGGGCCATGTCCTTGCCGTTTCCGAACAGCTCGGGATACCAGATCCCGATGACGCCGAGGATGCCGAAGGCGGCCAGCGGGGCGAACAGCGCGGCGCGGCCGGCTGCGTGGTGGTGAGAGACCCAGCCGATGAGCCGGATGTATCCGGCCGCCAGCAGCCCGATGACCGGCCCGGCCAGCAGGGCCCAGGTCATCAGCGAGCCGGTGAACCGGTAGTCAGGGATGCCGACATAGGTGGCGCGGTCGGGGAGGTAGATCCAGGCGGTGGCGGTGGCGGTCCATGAGCACGCCAGGGCCGGGAGCATGACGGGCAGCGAGATGCTGCCGATGAGGATCTCGGCGGTGAACAGCGCTCCGGCGAGCGGGACGTTGTACACGGCGGCGAAGCCGGCGCCGCCGCCGCAGGCGACCAGCAGCCGGCGCTGCTGAGACGACATGCCGGTCCAGCCGGCCAGGACGCTGGCCGAGGCGCCGCCCATCAGCTTGGGGGCCGCCTCCCGGCCGATGGAGGCGCCCATGCCGATGACGATCTCGGAGATCACCGAGGTGCCCAGGCTGCGGCGGAACGACAAGGTGCCGTCGCCGTTCCAGATCGCCTCGTCGATCTCGGAGTGCTCGCCTTGGGTGTAGCGGCGCAGCAGAAACCATGCGACGCCGCCGAACGCGCCGGCGATCAGCAGCGACGCGACCCGGCGAAGCGCCGGAGCGTGCTCGGCGGCTGCCTCCAGGCTGCCGGCGTGATAGCCGAAAGCCAGGTACTGCACGTTGAACAACAACGCCATCAGCGCGGCGCCCGCCAGTCCGGTTACCACTCCGGTCAGGACGACCATGACCCAGAACCTCAGGGTCAGTATCTCGCCGCCGTCGCTGGTGATGTTCGGCTGCTCCATGGCGCCCCGGCCGGACGGCAGGCGGCGCCGCACCAGCGGCTGCGGGCTACGCTGGCGTTCGCTCCGAGGCCGGGAGGCGGCCCCGCGGCTGGCCCGGCCGGGTTCCTGGCCGGTCACGGGGCGAGTTCCAGCATGTCGACGGTGTCGCCGGGCCGCAAGGCGGTGACCTGCTCACGGATGATGATCAGCGGGCTGGACCGGGCGCTGGGGCCGAGGCGGTACGCGCTGGGGCGAGCCGCCGGCCCGGCGCGGGACGCCGGCGGGTTGCGGGCTGATCCCGTCCTCATGGCCCGGCACTGGCGAGCGCGCCGCCGGCCCCGGAGGCAGCGGTGCGAGCGAGCCGTCCGGTGGTCCCGGCCCGCCCGGCCCACCAGCGGCAGGCCGGGTAAGCGCTGGCCCGGGCCGCGTGAGAGCGCTCCCACCGGGCGGCCTCACGGGCGATCCACGCTAGCGTGGCGGCCGGATCCTGCTCCAGCATGGCGCGCAGGGCAAAGCGCCGCTCGCCGATCCGGTAGCCGACGCCCGCGGCCCGCGCGCCGGCCGAAAGTTCGTGGCGGGTGATGATGAGCCCGCTGCGGACCGGGGTGGTGAGCGCGCCGGTCAGGTCGGTGAGCCGGCCGTCCGGTCCCGGTGGCGCGGGAGCGGCGCGCAGCGCAAGCGGGAGCCGATCCGGCGGCGGCAGGGCCCCGTGCTCGGCGGCCAGCGCGCGCTGGGTGAGCCGGGCCCAGGCGGACAGCGCGGGCAGTCGCAGGCTGGCGACGGCGTCGAGGTAGCCGGGCAGCCAGGAGGCCAGGTGCTCGTGGAACAGCGCGGCCTGGGCTCGGCTGAGCGCCGATGCCGTGCGGGCCAGGCGGGCCTGCGCGGCTGCTTCTCCCAGGGATGCGTACAGGCTGAGCAGCGCGGACAGGTGGTCGGGCTCGGCGGGCGGGGTAAGGCCGGCCGCCCGCCAGAATCCGGCGGCCCGGTCGGCGCCCTCACCGCCGAGCGCGCCGTCAGGGCCCAGGTAGACCGAGGCGTACGGGGCGCAGTTCAGCACGAACGCCGTGGTGTGCTCGGCGGCGCTGACCGGTTCCAGCCCGAGCGGCCCGCACGCGACCCGGGCGGCTGCGGGGGTATCGGCGATGGCCCCGAGCGCGCGTAGCAGCTCCCAGCGACCGTTCGTCATCCGCGGTCACCGGCCTGTCCGGAAGCGGGCAGCTGGAACGCCGCGGCGGCGGGTTTCAGCGGGCGCATGAGCCACGAGGGGCGCCTGGTGCCGTCGGGTGACACGGACCCGGCGGGCCTGGTCTCCGCCATCCAGCGCCGGTAGACGGCCCTGGCCTTGGCCGTGTCGACGGAGACGTCGCCGTGCGCGTCCCCCGGGTCGGCGGGACGGACGCGGACGGCCTGGTGCCAGCAGTGCATGCCAGAGATCGGGTCGGGGTGGACGGGGAAGGTCAGGTTCTGGTGCACGCCGGTGTCTGACCACCAGATCCGGGCGGTGTCCGGGTCGGCCGACTCGTGCGGGCCGACCCGGTCCGTGATCCGCAGCCCCCATCCGCCGGCGTCGCGGCGTAGGTCCGCGGTGGCCATCATGCCGCCGGAGCCGACCTGGGCATGGCCGGCGAGCTTCCACCGGCCCATGTGGTGCGAGCAGGCCACGACACCGGGGCGGATGCCCTGGGTCAGCCAGGCCTTGGCCACGAAGTAGCCGATCTCGGTCTCGACCCGGATGAGGTCGCCGGTTTGCTGGATGCCGAGCCGGCCGGCGTCGTGCGGGTGGATCCAGACCGGGTTGGTGTGCGATAGCTCGTCCAGCCACTTGCTGTTGGCCGACCGGGTGTGGATCTGGGTGGGCAGCCGGAAGGTCGACAGCAGGACCAGCTGGCCGGGGGCGAGCTGCGAGGGGTGGACGTGGCTGCGGATGTACCCGGGCAGGGCGTGCTCGGGCCAGCCCCAGCTGGCCAGGGTGGAGGACCAGAACTCCAGCCGCCCGGACGGGGTCGGGAAGCCGCGCAGGATCTTGCCGTCGACCTGGACGCCGGCCGGGCGGCGGCCGGCTGGATCCGGTGCGGGCGCCCCCGCGGGCACGATATTCGGGCTGGCCGCCGCGGGCGCGTCGGTATAGACGCGGCCCGTCGGAGTGATGACCGGGTCCCCCAGTTCTCCGGCCGGCACTTCCTGCTCGTGCCAGGCCCCGCCACCCCGTGATATCTCGAACGCGCCGTAGCGGCGCATCCACTCCAGCGGGGTCAGTCCCTCGGCGGCTGCCCGCTTGGGCAGTCCGGGCACCGAGTTCTCGAACATCCACCCGTAGTACTCATCGACGGTGAGCTTGTGGCCGGGCCGGGCGCGGGACTCGTGGTACTGGCGGATGCCCATCGACCCGTCGGGATCGATGCGCCAGGACAGCTCGGTCCAGAACTCGTTTTCCTCCCACACCTCGCCCGGGTTGACCTGCCGGGTGTCGGTGATCGTCTCGCCCAGGCGCTGGCGGGCCGCGCGCAGTACCGGCTGGCGGAACCCGACCCACTGCCCGTCGTACTGCTCGTAGGAGTGGGTGTCGTGCCGCTCGCTGCCGTGTCCCATCGGCAGCACGTAGTCCGCGAAGTACGCCGACTCATTCCAGGTCGGGGTCAGCGCGGCGAAGCAGCCGACCTTCTGCTCGTCGGTCAGCACCTCCATCCAGGACAGCCCGTCCGGGTTGGTCCAGACCGGGTTGTAGACCCGGATGAAGTAGGTGTCCAGCTTCCCCCGGCCGTCCTTGAGGAAGTGCGGGAGCAGGAAGCTCAGCTCGTTCTGGGCCAGCGGGAACTCCAGCGGCCAGGACAGCTCCTGCCACACTCCGGGATGAGGCGGGGTGTGGATGGGCCTGGGGACGAACTTGTTCCACGCGTTCGGGAACGTGCCGCCCTCGGTGGCCACCGCGCCGAGCAGTGCGGAGATCAGGAACAGCGTTCGGGACACCTGCCAGCCGCCGAGGTTCCCGGCCGCGGCGGACCGCCAGGAGTGGCAGGAGAACCTGCTCCCAGCGCCAGCGACCACGTCGGCGACCTCGGCCAGTACGGCTGCGTCGATACCCGACTCGGCGGCGGCGAACTCGAAGGTGAACTCCGCATACAGCCCGGCCAGGATCTGCTCGAACGCCTCGAAGGTGACCGGGGTACCCGGGTGGCAGGCGGTCAGGTAGTCCGCCCAGTTCCACCAGCGGCGGACGAACTCCCGGTCGTAGCGGCCGGTCCGGATGAGGTGGCTGGCGATGGCCAGGTTGATCGCGGCTTCGCTGCCTGGCTGCGGGGACAGCCAGTAGTCGGCGTGGGTGGCGGTGTTCGACAGCCGGGTATCCAGTACGATCACCTTCGCGCCGTTCGCGCGGGCCTCAGTGATCCGCTGGGCGTGCGGATTGAAATAGTGCCCGGTCTCCAGGTGCGAGCTAATCAGGTAGATGACCCTGGCGTTGGCGTGGTCCGGGCTGGGCCGGTCGATGCCCATCCAGAACTGGAACCCGGCCCGGCCGCCGGAGGAGCACACGTTGGTGTGCGAGTTGTGCCCGTCTACGCCCCAGCCGGCCAGTACCCGCTCGGTGTACCCGTCCTCGCCGGGCCGGCCGAGGTGCACCATGATCTCGTTCTGGCGGCCCTCGGTGATCGCGGCCCGGATCCGGGCCGCGAGCGCGTCCAGCGCCTCGTCCCAGGTGATCCGCTCCCAGCTGCCCCCGCCGCGCGGGCCCGAGCGCTTCATCGGGTACAGGATCCGGTCGGGGTCGGTGACCTGGTTGATCGTGGCGGGCCCCTTGGCGCAATTCCGGCCCCGCGAGCCGGGATGCTCGGGATTGCCCTCGAACTTGCGAACCCGGCGGGTGTCCCGGTCAACGTAGGCCAGCAGCCCGCACGCCGACTCGCAGTTGAAACAGGTGGTCGGGACCAGCATGTAGTGGTGTTCCTCCCGGGCCGGCCAGGCGCGTGAGGACAGTTCCACCCAGTCGTCCCAACGTTCCCTCGGCGGGAACGCGGCCAGGTGCACCCGGCTCGCGCCCGGGTAGAACGTCTCGCCGCGGGCCTCGGCCGCGGCCCGGGCCGCCGACACCCGCCGCCCGAGCGCGGCCAGGTCGGCCCCGTCACCGGCGCCCTGGTCGTGACGGTCGGGCATCAGCACCTCCTAGGCGAGCGGGACGGACTGGCCGGCCTGGACATAGGCGTGCTCGTGAGCCAGCAGGCCGGCCAGGGCACACGGGGCCGCGACCACGCCGATCCACGGCGCCGCCAGCGAGATCGCCGCGAGAGCCAGGCCCGGCCAGAAGTAGCCGGCGTACCGGCCGCCGGTCATCGTATGCGCTGCCCGGCGGGCGTGCTCGGTGGGATGGGCGGTGGTGATCTCCGCCGCAGCCAGCAGTACGTGCGCGCCCGCGGCGGCACCGAGCAGGATCTCGGCGGCCCGAGCGGCGGACGGCGGCCCGAGCCAGGCGGCGAACGGCACGATCGCCGCCGCCCCGGCCAGCACCGCCTGCACCGCCAGGTGAGGGGCCAGCAGCGCGCTCTGCCACAAGTCACGCGCCCGGGCCTGCGCGAACAGGTACGCGGTGTACACGGCGGTCGCCACCGCCATCGGGATCGCGAACCCGGCGGCCACCTGCCGCAGCGTCACCGAGCCGGCCAGCGAGCCGAGCAGGTAGACGGCGGCCGCGCCGCCATATCCGGCGACGATGAACGACCCGCGGACCAGCCAGCTGCGCCAGTGATGCCGGGTGAAGATCAGGTAGAAACGCAGCGGGTGCTTCAGGTCCCAGATCAGCAGTACCCCGGTGATGGCCAGGAACGCCAGCGCCAGGCCCGGCGCTGCCCACCGCGCCACCGGGCTGCCCCACGACAGCCGCCCGGCCAGGATGAGGATCAGCGGGACCAGCAGGCCGCCGGCTGCGATGCCCTTGGTCCAGGTATACAGGCTGACCCGCCAGCCCCACGGAGCACGATGGCCGATGTCGTAAGACAGCAGCGCCTCGGCGCTGGAATTGGCCTGCTCCGGGTGGCCGCGACCTGCTCCCTCCGGATCGTGGCCGCCATCCTGGGTGGCCCAGGCGAGCAGGCCGCCGTCGGGCCGCCGGGCCGCCAGCGGATCCAGCGTCGCCTCGTGGGCACCCTTGTAGAACAGCCCCGGCCGGGTGCCTTTCTCCGGCCGCCGCACGGTCACCGCCTTACGGTTGATGATCTCCGCGACCTTCGAGTCAGGATCGTTGAGGTCACCGACCAGGATCGCCTCGGTCGGGCACACCGTCACGCAGGCCGGCTCCAGGCCGACGTCCAGGCGGTGCGCGCACATGTTGC
>Ga0335081_10006775_pt1 | contig 18264 bp, 21 predicted proteins | sample Lox_Sample_35_FD_206713 | JGI IMG/M metagenome (GOLD analysis project Ga0335081, IMG submission 206713) | Soil microbial communities from Loxahatchee National Wildlife Refuge, Florida, United States - Lox_Sample_3.5 | ecosystem: Environmental > Terrestrial > Soil > Wetlands | place: USA... | reverse complement strand
CCCAGGCCGCCTGCTTCCGCAACGTCGCCCGCCACCTGGAGCCCGGTGGCTGCTTCGTCATGGAGTGCCGGGTGCCCAGCTGCGCATGCTCCCGCCGGGGCAGACCGTGCTGCCCTGGCACCTGAGCGAGGAACGCTGGGTGTCCTACTCGTTCGACCCGGCCACGCAGGCGATGCGCGGGCACTACGTGGAGTTCGCCGACGGTCAGGGCGAGTACCGAACCATGCCGTTCCGGTACGTGTGGCCGGCCGAGCTGGACCTGATGGCGCAGCTCGCCGGGATGCGGCTGCGCGACCGCTGGGAGGGGTGGAGCAGGCAGCCGTTCACCGGCGAAAGCACCCAGCACGTATCGGTCTGGGAGAGACCCGCCCGCTGAGCCGCGGCGTCAGCCGGGCACGCTGGAGCCGGGCACCTTGATCAGGAACAGCCATGCGTTGATGACGCCGCCGACCAGTCCGGCCAGCACCGCCGGGATCATCCAGTACAGGCCGCCGCCGGCCTTCAGCAGGAAGCTGAGCCCGGCGATGCCGGTCAGCACGGCGGTGACCATGTCGGGGGAGGCCCGCTCGTCCGGCATCGCGGACGTCATGAACAGCACCAGGGTCTGCGCGGCGCGGGAGGCGAGGCTGCGCGACCGGGCCAGCACCTCGCTCTTAATGGACACGGCCACGAACAGCAGGCCGGTGAGCGCGCCGGCCAGGCTGGCCACCGTGACCCCGAAGTCCCGCCACGTGCCGGGCAGGTACCCCACCGTCAGGGCGTCAGGGCCGGGGGAGCCAGGGGTAGCGCGTGGTGTCCTTGGCGGCGTAGTCGGGGTCCAGGTAGATGAAGCATCGCTGGATCTTCCAGTCGCGGATCTCGAAGACGTCGCACCAGCGGCCGGCCGCCCATTCGGGGACCCCGGCCCGCCAGGGGCCGTCCCGGTGCTCGCCGTGGCTGGTGCCCTCGCACACCACCATGTCGCCCGAGATCACCCAGTTGAAGTGGGAGTAATGGTGGAGGATCGAGGTGATCGTGCCGCCCACGTCGCTGAACAGCTGGCCGATCTCCTTCTTGCCGTTCGCCAGCCCCCACTTCGGGAAGTAGACCTGCGCGTCCTCGGCGAACAGGTCCATGATGCTGCCTCCGGTGGAGGTGACGCCGCCGTTGTCGAAGGCCTTCAGGTACTCGAGCGCCACCGACTTGCGCTGCTCGTCGGTCATCGTCTGAGTGGTCAGTGCCATCGGGCTACCACCGTCCTCGCGAGTGTCTACAGCAGCCACCCTAGCCAAGCTCGGGCAGAATCGGCACTACCCGCTGTGCCGTGAGGAAAGGGTGCGCGATGAGTGAACTGCCGGACTACGCCGACCTGCCGCCCGCCCCGCACGGCGGGCGCTCCGCGTGGGGCCTGTTCGGCGCCGGGGACAACCTCGGCCTGGTCAACCTGATGACGCCGGAGCGGATCGCCGCGGCCGCCCGGCTGGTCCGGCGTGGGCAGGTCTTCTGCCTGGACATGCCGCTGGGCAGCATTTCCCCGGCCCTGGCGACGTTCCGCGGGGCCCCCCGCCATCACGTTATCCACTATCCCGGCACCGCCGGGTTCGACGACGTCTACGACAACTTCTACCCGCAGGCCTCCAGCCAGTGGGATTCGCTGGCCCACATCGGCTACGCGCCGGGCCAGATGTATAACGGCGCCACCGAGGCCGAAGTACTGGCCGGCACGCGCAACACCATCGACCACTGGGCCCGGCACGGCATGGCCGGCCGCGCGGTCCTGCTGGACATCGAGCGGACGATGCGGGACGCCGGATCGCCCTACGATCCCGGCGGCAGTTCCGCGATCGGCGTGGCCGGCCTGGAACTGGCCCGCCGCCAGGCCGGGGTCGAGTTCGCGCCCGGTGACGTGATCTTGCTGCACACCGGCTTCGCCGCCTGGTACGTCAAGCAGCCCAGCCAGGTCAGGAACCGGCTGCACGGCAACGTCGCCGCGCCCGGTGTCGAGCACAGCGAGGCGGTCTGCGAGTACCTGTGGAACAGCCACGCCGCGGCCATCGCCTCGGACACCTTCGGCGTCGAGGTCTTCCCGGCCGACCGCGGCCCCCAGGCGCACCCGTTCGGCTTCCTGCACAACATGCTCATCGGCCAGTTCGGGATGGCGCTGGGCGAGCTGTGGTGGCTCAGCGACCTGGCCAGCGACTGCGCCGACGACGGTGTCTACGAGATGTTCCTGGTCAGCGCGCCGCTCAACGCGCCGGGCGGGATCGGCTCGCCGGCCAACGCCGTCGCCGTCAAGTAGATCGACTACACAGTCAGGCCGTCGTAGGCGGCCATCACGATCTCGAAGGCCCGGTCGTCGGCGAGCGAGCCGTGGTCGAGCATCTGGTTCATCACGTAGGAGACGGTCAGCCGGGCGTCGATGTCCACCATCATCAGGGAGCCTCCCCACCCGCCCCAGCCGAGGTAGCTGCCGAAGATGCCGTAGCCCATGCCGTAGCGCATCGACACGCCCAGGACCTGATCGTGGCCGCGGTACTGCTCTTCCCGCGCCCGTTCGCAGCCCGCCGCGGACAGCAGCCGCACGCCCCGCACGGTCCCGCCGCAGGCCAGCACCGACTGCACGGCGCCGACCGAACGGGCGTTGCCGTACCCGCCCGCCGACGGGATCCCCGCACGCCGCCAGGCGACGGTGTTCCCGTCGCTGGCCTGGATCGCCGGGTTGGGCGGCCCCATGGCCGCGGTACCCGCGAACCGGCTGTCCGCGGGGGAGGACGGCGGCGCGATGACCGGCGCCACCCGGTGGTCGTGCTCGGCGGGTAGGCCGATGTGAAAGTCGGCGCCCAGCGGCCCGGCCACCTCCTCGGCGAAGAACGTGCCCAGGTGGCGGCCGGTGACCCGGCGGACCACCTCGCCGACGAGATACCCCTGGGTGAGCGCCTGGTAGCCGGCCAGGGTGCCGGGCGGCCAGCGCGGCACCTGCGCGGCCAGCCGCGCCGTGGCCGCCGGCCAGTCGTAGAGATCCTCGACAGCCATCGGCTCGTCCCAGGTGGGCAGGCCCGCGGTGTGGGCGAGCAGGTGCCGCACCTGCGTCTCCTCCTTGCCCGCCGCGGCGAACTCCGGCCAGTACCTCGCCACCGGCGCGGTCAGGTCGAGGTCACCGCGGTCGGCGAGGATCAGCGCGCACAGCGCCGCCATCGTCTTGGTGACAGACCAGACGTTGGTGATCGTGTCCCGCTCCCACGGGATAGTCCGGTCCGCGTCGGCGTACCCGCCCCAGATGTCGACCACCGGCTCGCCGTCCAGGTAGACCGCGGCCGAGGCGCCCACGTCGTCCCGGTCCAGCGAGGCGGCCAGCGCGTCCCGCACCGAGCCGAACCGCTTGTCGCACACGCCCTGAACCTCGGCCATAGCCGGACGGTAGCCGACCGGGTCCCAGGGGGGTCAATCGATTTTCCCGCGGTCGGCGAAGCGGACCTCGATGTCCAGGCCGCCCTCGGCGCGGGCGTTCGCGGTGAGGGCGGCGCCGTGGGCGCCGACGATGGCGCGGACGATGGCCAGGCCGAGCCCGTGTCCGCCGCCGTGGCCGGTCCGCTCGCTGCCGAGCCGCTGGAACGGCTGGAAGAGCCGGTCCACCTCACCGGCCGAGACCGGCTGGCCGGTGTTGCACACCGAGATGACCGCCTGGCCGCCGTCGGCCCTGGTGACGACCTCCACCCGGCCGTCGGCCACGTTGTGCCGCAGGGCGTTGTCCACCAGGTTCGCGACCAGGCTCTCGGCCAGGCGCCGGTCGCCGGTCGCCGGAGCCGCGCCGAGCGTGGCGTCGATGCGCAGGCCGCGGCGCTGGGCCTCCCCTTGGCGGTCCGCGATCACCTTCCCGGCGACTTCGGCGAGATCGAAGGGGTCCCAGCGTTCGACCCCGCGCTCGCCGCAGGCCAGCGTGAGCAGCGCCTCGATCAGGCGCTCCTGCTGCTCGCCGAGCACCAGCAGCTGCTGGCAGGTCGAGCGCAGCGCCTGGGCGTCGGCGTCCGGATCGGCCAGCGCCACCTGGATCAGGGCCCGCTCCGCGGTGAGCGGGGTGCGCAGCTCGTGCGAGGCGTTGGCCACGAACCGCCGCTGCGACTCGAACGACGCCTCCAGCCGCCCGAACAGGCTGTCGAGCGTCTTCCCCAGATCGGCGAACTCGTCGTCGCGGCGGCCGAGCGACACCCGCCGGTCCAGGTTGCTGGCGGAGATCTCCCGGGCGGTGGCGGTAATCGTGCGCAGCGGCCGCAGGAACCGGTCGGCGATCCACCAGCCGACCCCGACGGATAGCACGACCAGGCCGATCACGGTGGCGACAGCGCGTATCACCTGCCCGCGGGAGTTGGCCTCGATCTGGGCGATCGCGGCCGCGCTGGCCCCCTCAGGGATCGACTGCTTGACCGTCAGGACCGGCACAAGCAGCACGGCCACGCCGCAGGCGAAGAAGAACCCGGCGTACAGCAGGGTGAGCTGCAGCCGCAAGGTACGCCGGGGCAGCCGTACGAAGCGCAGCACCGAGGCCATCACGCACCTCCGATCCGGTAGCCGCCCTCGCGGACGGTGCGGATGACGGGCGGCTCACCGAGTTTGGCCCGGAGCCGGCGCATCGTCGTCTTGACCGCGGTGGTGAAGGGGTCGGCGGCTTCGTCCCAGACCCGCTCGAGCAGTTCCTCAGCGGAGATCACCCGGCCGGCCGAGGCGAGCAGGCACTCGAGCACCGCGAACTCCTTCGGGCTGAGCTCGAGCCGCCGCCCGGCACGGGACGCCACCCGGGCGCCGGGGTCGAGGCTGAGGTCGCCGTATTCCAGGACGGGCGGCAGCGGAGTGGCGACGCGGCGGCCGAGAGCGCGGATGCGGGCCACGAGCTCGGCGAAATCGAACGGCTTGGGCAGATAGTCGTCGGCGCCGAGCCCCAGCCCGTGCACCCGCGCCGCTACCGTGCTGGCCGCGGTCAGCATCAGGATCCTGGTCTCGGCACGTCCGGACGCGAGTTGCCGGCAGACGTCATCGCCGTGCGTACCCGGCACGTCCCGGTCGAGCACCACCACGTCATAGCGGGTGACAGCGAGGCGGGCGAGCGCGTCGTCCCCGTCCAGGACGACGTCGACCGCCATGCCCTCCCGGCGCAGCCCGGTCCCGATCGCCCCGGCCAGGATCTCGTGATCCTCCACGACCAGCACTCTCATGACTTCAACGATGCCAGGTGGCGGGTGTCAGCCCGGTGTCGGCCGCCGACACCGGGCTGACACCGGCGGTGGCGTACAAACCTCCGTGGAACATCGCCTACTTGCGAAGGACCCGCGATCATGGAAACTACGGTGGAGGTGACCGGCCTGCGGAAGAGGTTCGGGCCGGTGCTGGCGCTGGACGGGATGTCGTTCACGGTCCCGGCCGGGCAGGTCACCGGGTTCGTAGGGCCGAACGGGGCGGGGAAATCGACCGCGATGCGGATCATCGTGGGCCTGGATGCCGCCGACGCTGGCACCGCCCTGGTCGGCGGCCGGCCCTACCGGTCGCTGCGCCGCCCGCTGACCCGGGTCGGATCGCTGCTGGACGCGAGCGCGCTGCAGCCCAGCCGGTCCGGGCGCCACCACCTGCTGTGGCTGGCGCGCTCCCAGGGCCTGGCCGCCCGCCGGGTGGAGGAGGTCCTCGAGCTCACCGGGCTGCCGGCGGCCGCGGCCCGGCGGCGGGCCGGAGGGTATTCCCTCGGCATGCGGCAGCGGCTGGGCATCGCGGCCGCGCTGCTGGGTGACCCGCCGGCGCTGCTGCTGGACGAGCCGTTCAACGGGATGGACCCGGAGGGCATCGTGTGGATGCGCGGGTTCCTGCGGTCGCTGGCGGCCCAGGGCCGTTCGGTGCTCGTGTCCAGCCACCTGATGAGCGAGCTACAGGACACCGCCGCCCATCTGATCGTGGTCGGCCGGGGTCGCGTCCTCGCCGACACCAGCGTGGCCGGCCTGCTGGCGGCCACGTCGGGTGACCGGGTCACGCTGCGCACGCCCGCGGCCGGGCAGGCGGCGGCGGTCCTGACCGCGGCGGGCGGTGCCGTCGCCGGCGGCGAGGCCGGCGTGCTCATCGTCTCAGGCCTGTCATCCGAACGGGCGGTGATGCTGCTCACCAGGTATGCGATCCCGTTCGCCGAGGTGAGCGCCCACCGGGCCACGCTGGAAGAGGCCTACCTGCGGCTCACCGGCGACGCGGTCGAGTTCCGGGCCGCCGCACCGGAGGTGGCCCGATGACCGCCACGATCGCGCCGGAATCCGGGCCGCTCTCCCGCGACGGCTTCGCGCGGTTGCTGTACGCCGAATGGACCAAGTTCCGGACCGTCCGCGGCTGGGTCATCGCCATGGTGGTCGCCGCGCTGCTGATCGCCGGGTTCGGGATATGGGCCTCGTCGGGCGGCCAGGCGTGCGGGACGATGATGCCGGGCGGCCAGATCGTCGCGCAGCGCTGCCCCGGTCCCCCGCTCGGCCCGGGCGGCGAGGCTGTGACCGACAGCTTCTACTTCGTGCGCCAGCCGCTGCGCGGCGACGGCAGCCTCACGGTGAGGGTGACCGCACTAGCCGGCGGGACCCCATCGGCCAACCCGGACGGCCCGTTCACGGCGGGCCTGCAGCCGTGGGCCAAGGCCGGGATCATCGTCGCCGCGAGCCTGCGGCCGGGGTCGGCGTACGCGGCGATGCTGGTCACCGGCGGCCATGGGGTGCGGATGCAGGACGATTACACCGGGGACCTGGCCGGCCCAGGCGGCGCGGTGCCGGCAGCGTCCCCGCGCTGGCTGCGGCTCGTTCGGTCCGGTGACATGCTGAACGGCTATGAGTCCGCCGACGGCACGCACTGGATCCGGGTGGGTACCGCCCGGCTGGCCGGGCTGCCGTCCGTGGTGCCGGCCGGGCTGTTCGTCACCTCGCCGGATTCCGTGACGGCCGAGAGCAGCAGCCCCACCCTGGCCACCGCGGTCTTTGACCACGTCGTCATGCCGGCCGCCGGGCCGCGCGGAGCCTGGCGCGGCGGCCCGGTCGGCCCGGTCGGGGCGGCCGCCGCGCCGGGCGGCCGGTTCCGCCTGGCTGATGGCCAGTTCACGGTGAGCGGGGCCGGCGACATCGCGCCCGCCGTGGCCAATTCCTCCTGGAGCGCCAAGCCCGCCGACCACTCCCTCACCGGAGCGTTCGCCGGGCTGATCGTGGTGATCGTGGTCGGGACGATGTTCATGACCGCCGAATACCGGCGGGGCCTGATCCGCACCACCCTGGCCGCCAGCCCGGACCGGCCCCGGGTGCTCGCGGCGAAGGCGATCGTGATCGGCTCGGCCGCCTTCGTGGCCGGCCTGGCCGCCGCCGCGGGCGCGGTGCTCATCGGTACGGACATAGCGAACAGCAACGGCACCCCTCTGTTCCCGGAACCGTGGCCGACCGAACTGCGCATCATCGCCGGCACGGCGGCGCTGATCGCCGTGGCTGCCATCCTCACCCTCGCCATCGCCACCATCGTGCGCCGCAGCGCCACCGCGATCCTCATCGTGATCGTGGTGATCGTGATCCCGTTCGTCCTGTCGGCCCCACCCGGGATACCGACCGGCCTCACCGACTGGCTGCTGCGGGTCACCCCGGCCGCCGCGTTCGCCCTCCAGCAGCCCGCGCCGCAGTACTACCAGGTCCAGGCCAACTACATACCATCGTCCGGCTACTTCCCGCTGGCGCCGTGGACCGGTTTCGCGGTGCTGTGCGGGTGGACGCTGCTGGCCCTGGTCCTGGCGGCCTACCTGCTGCGGCGGAGGGACGCGTGAGCCTGCCCGCCGCGGAACTGAGCCGTGCCTGGTACGGGCGGGAGGCGCTCCACGCGGAGTGGACCAAGCTCCGCACCGTGGCCAGCACCGGCTGGCTGCTACTCGGCGCCGCCGTGCTCACCGTCGGGGTGGGCATGGCGGCGGACGCCGCGGCGACCTGCCCGTCCGGCGGCTGCCGGGCGGACCCGGCCAAGCTCAGCCTCACCGGCGTCCAGGCCGGCCAGGCGATCGTCGCGGTGATCGCCGTGCTGACGATCAGCGGCGAGTACAGCACCGGCATGATCCGGGTCACGCTGGCCGCGATGCCGCGCCGCCTGACCGTGCTGGCGGCCAAGGCCGCGCTCGTCGCAGGCCTGGTGCTCACCGCGGGCGCGGTGGCCGTGCTGGCGTCGGTGCTGGCCGGACGGCTGATCCTGCCCGGGCACGGCTTCACCCTGGCCAACGGCTACCCGGCGTTGTCCCTGGGCCACGGGCCGATGCTGCGGGCTGCGTGCGGCTCGGTCCTCTACCTGGCCCTGATCGCGCTGCTCAGCCTCGGCATCGCGACCGCCGTGCGGGAGCCGGCGGTGGCGATCGGGCTCGTCCTCGGCCTGCTGTACGTGTTCCCGGTCGTGACCAGCGTGGTCGGCAACCAGCACTGGCAGCGGCACCTGGAGCAGATCGGCCCGATGACCGCGGGGCTCGACATCCAGGCCACGACCAACCTGAGCAGCCTGCCGCTCACCCCCTGGGAGGGCCTGGGCGTGCTCGCCCTGTGGGCCGCCGGAGCGCTCATCATCGGCGGCCTTGTCTTCCGCTTCCGCGACGCCTGAGCGTGGTTGCCGTGGTCCTTCGCTCGCGCAGGGCGGCCGGGAGCACGGCCAGGACGAAGATGCCGGTCAGGGCGAACGCCGCCGGGTAGCCGGTGCGGGCGGCGAACAGACCGAAGAGAGCCGGTCCCCCGCCGTATCCGGCGTCGTAGGCGAAGTTCCACAGCGCGCTGGCCTTGGCCTCCGGCAGTCGCTCGATCAGCAGCGCGAATGTCGCGTTCTCGATCACCCCGAACCCGGCGCCGAACAGCACCATGCTGGCGAAGATCAGCACCGGCGACGCCAGCCATATCATCGCGGCCATGCCGAGCGCCGCTACGGTCAGCGCCGGGATGAGCAGCCTGGCGTGGCCGTACCTGTCGCCGTGCCGGCCGGCCTGCCAGCGGCTGAGCGTCGCGGTGAGCGCCGACACGAGCAGGGCGGCCGAGGAGAGGTTGCTGGGCACCCCCTTCGCGATCGGGAGGAATGAGTCGAGCACGCCGGCCGCGATGGTGCAAGCGGCGAAGATCAGCGGTAGCCGCAGCCAGGCGCCGGGCGCCTGGCGGGTGCCCGCCGCGGGCGGGGTGCTGTGGGCCTCGCCGCGGCCGGGCAGCCAGCGGATCGTGGTCAGCGGCAGCAGGCCGGCGGCCGCCGCCATCGCCGCCACCGCCGTGGCCAGGTGGTGCCCGGCGAGCCAGACCCCGGCCGGCAGCGCGACCACGGCCGGGACGCCGGAGACGATGCCGAGCAGGCCGAGCCCTTCGCCGCGCCGGCCGGGAGGAAGCAGCGTGGCGGTGAGCGCGCCGGTGGTGACGCCGCACAGGCCGAAGCCGAGCCCGCGCACGAAGCTGACGCTCATCATGACGGCCTGGGGCTCGCGCGGGAGCAGGGCCAGGGCCGGGGCGCCGAGCAGCGCCGCTCCGGCCGCGAGCATCGCCCGGTAGCCGAACCGCCTGATCCCGGTGGCCGCGACGGCCTCGGCGATCACCGTGCCGAGCAGCAGGGACCCGGTGATCAGCCCGGCGCCGGAACTGCTGGCGCCGGCCGCCGCGGCCAGCATCGGCAGGACCGACAGCAGCAGGAAGAAGCTGGTGAGCGACGTGAACTCGGCCAGGAACGTCAGCGCGAGCGGCAGGCTGAGGAGCCGGGCTGGTGCGCCGTGGCCGACAGCGGGCTGCGCCTGCGTCTGCGTCTGCGTCTGCGCCTGCGCCTGCGTCAAGGTGCTCATAACCTGGACAGTAGGAGGCAGCCGGCCCACTGGTAAGGTCCGATTTCATGGCGATTGAGTGGTCCGGTTTGAGTCCGGGGCTGCTCGTGCGGCTCGACCGTTCGGCTGGCCAGCCGCTGCGCAGCCAGCTGGAGGCGGGTCTGCGCGAGGCGATCAGGGACGGCCGGCTGCGCGGCGGGGAGCGGCTGCCGTCCTCGCGTGAGCTGGCGCGTGAGCTTGGCGTGTCCCGCGGCATGGTGCAGGAGTGCTACGGTCAGCTCCTGGCCGAGGGATACCTGACCAGCCGGACCGGGTCGGCGACCCGGGTCGCGGACGTCAAGGAGCGGCCCGCTCCCGTGAGGTCCTGGCCGGCTCATCGGCCCCCGGACCGTGCGCTGATCGCGGACTTCGCCATTGGCGTACCGGATCTGTCCAGCTTCCCGCGTACCGACTGGGCCTGGGCCGTCCGGCAGGCGTGCGGTGAGGTCGCGTCGGCGGACCTGGGATACGGCGATCCGCGCGGCAGCGCGGTGCTGCGCGAGGTGCTCGGCGGGTACCTGCGGCGGGTGCGAGCCGCCGATGCCGACCCCGGGCAGATGATCATCTGCACCGGCTGCGCGCAAGGCGTCAACCTGGTGCTGCGCGCGCTGAGCCGGGAACGCGGCGTGTCCTGCGTGGCCTTCGAAGATCCCGGCTACGGAAGCGCGCAGGCCGACGAGACGGTGCGCGCGGCCGTGGCGATGGGCCTGCGCGCCGCGTACGTGCCGGTCGATGAGCAGGGGCTGGTGGTCAGCGCGCTCGCCGCGAGCGGGGCCCAGGCGGTCGTGGTCACGCCCGCGCACCAGTCCCCCACCGGGGTGGTCCTGTCCGCGGCACGCAGGCACGCGCTGGTGGACTGGGCCCGGCGCGAGGGCGGGTACGTGATCGAGGACGACTACGACTCGGAGTTCCGCTACGACAAGGAGCCGGTCGGCGCGCTGCAGGGACTGGCGCCGGACCAGGTCTTCCTGGTGGGCACGGCCAGCAAGGCGCTGGCGCCCGCGGTGCGCCTCGGCTGGGTGCACGCGCCCGCACCGCTGGCCGGGGCGGTCGCTGAGGAGAAGGAGATGAGCGATCGCGGCTCGTGCACGATGGACCAGCTCGCCCTGGCGACCCTGCTCACCTCCGGCCGGTACGACCGCCACCTGCGCCGGATGCGGGCCGTCTACGCCGGCCGGCGGGCCGCGCTGGTCGAGGCGTTCGCCAGGCACTCGCCCGGGGTCAGGCTCACCGGGCTGGCGGCCGGATTCCACGCCGTCGCGCCGCTGCCGGCCGGCGCGGACGAGGCGGCCGTGGTCGCGGCGGCGCGAGAACGGCGGGTCGGGCTGTACGGAATCGGCGCCTACCGCGGCCTGCCCGACGCGGCGGCGCCGCCCGCGCTGGTCATAGGGTTCGGCAACGTCCGCGAGCGGGCCATCGACCCCGCCATCGCCGCCGTCGCCGACCTGCTCAGCTGAGCGGACCCGCCCGGTACGTGCTGGTCAGCCTGCCGGGTCGTCCGGCACCCGGTTCAGCACGATGCCGAAGTGGTCCCGGTAGGCCGCCAGCAGCACGTCGTCGGTGTCCAGCCGCTGCTCGGTCCGGGTCCCGTCCTGGGTCTGGATGAGCAGCCGGCCGCTGATGGAGACCCGGCCGCCCGGAGTCAGCCGGGAGCAGATCGTGCTGCGGGTGAAATGCGACAGCGGCGAGGTCTGCTGCCACCAGCAGGTCGGGACGCAGTCGGCGAGCGTCCGCTCGCGGGTCTCGATCCGGTACTGAGGCCTGCCGTCCCTCAGGACGTCGATGTCTCCCGCCCCGGCGTCGGCGAGCCGGAACCGGCCGGCCGGATCGTCCTGGTCATCCCGGGCGTCCAGCAGCAGCGGATAGTCGCTGTGAGTGCCGAAGCCGACGTCGGCGAGCCATGGCCCGCTGCCGTCGGCCGGGCGCACGATGAGCGCCAGATGATCGAACGGCGGGCTCAGGCCGGCCTCTCCGTAGACCCGGGCGGCGACCCGGCTCACCTGCGCGCCGAGCGCCTCGAGCAGCAGCGCGAACGTCCCGTTGAGCTCATAGCAGAAGCCGCCGCGGCGACGGCGCACGATCTTGTCGATCAGGTCGCGTTCGTCCAGCGAGATCGGCTCGCCCAGGTGAATGCTCAGGTTCTCGAACGGCACGGTCAGCTGGTGCGCGCGGTGCAGCGTGCGCAGGCCTGCCGCGTCGCTGGCAGCTGGCGCGGTGACGCCGACGCGGTTCAGGTAGGCCACCACGGTTTCGTGCTCCACGGGCATCCTCCGGTCCTCCGGGATAGGCGCGAAAGGCCGCTGCCAGGTTACGGTGATGACGGCGGAAAGGGGGGTCTGATGCCCGATGCGGGCTTCACCGAGCTGCCCGGGCCCCGCGTGGTCGTGCGCCGGTTCCGGCCGCAGGACGTAGCGGAGTTCGTCGCCTACCGCTCGCATCCGGAGGTCGCCCGCTATCAGAGCTGGGACGCGCCCTACCCGCTGGAAGAGGGCGAGCGGTTTATCCGGCAGCTGATGACGGCTCACCCCGATACGCCCGGGGAATGGTTCCAGTTCGCCGTGGCGTTGCGCGCCACCGGGCAGCTGATCGGCGACTGTGCCGCCATGCCGCGCGCCGATGACCCCAGCCAGTGTGAAATAGGCTTCACGATCGCTCCGGAGTACCAGGGCCGCGGTTATGCCACCGAGGCGGTGCGCCTGCTGGTGGACTACCTGTTCGCCCGGGGCAAGCACCGGATCACGGCCAGCTGCGACGCGCGTAACACGGCATCGGCCGCCGTGCTGGAACGGCTGGCCATGCGGCGGGAAGGCCACCTGCGCCAGAGCACCTGGGCCAAGGGCGAGTGGACCGATGACCTGCTCTACGCCCTGCTGCACGACGAGTGGCAAAACGCCTCGGTAGTTCGCCCTAGGTAACCACCGGGGACGGCCGCCCCGGCCGGGTGGAACGGGGAAATGCCGGCAGTTCACCCGATAGCGGCCCCGGGCCGGACGGTCCTAGCGTCAAGGCATGTCACATATTGCGAAGCCGGATTCCCTGGTCATCCCGTCCCGTTTCTGCGGCCCTCCGGGTATCGGCAACGGCGGCTACGTCTGCGGACGGATCGCCGGGTACGCCGATGGCCCGGTGACGGTCACGCTGCGCCGGCCGGCTCCGCTGGCCACGCCCATGACCGTCGAACGGGACGGCGGACGCTCAGTCCGCGTCCGCCACGGCCGCACGCTGATCGCCGAGGCGGCCACCGCGCCGGCCAGCCCGGCCCTGGAGATACCGAGCCCGGTCTCCCCGGCGGAGGCGCACGCGGCGGCCGGCTGCGCGCGCTACTACGCCGATCCGTTGTTCCCCGATTGTTTTGTGTGCGGGATCGGCCGCGAATCCGGGGACGGGCTGCGGATCTTCCCCGGGCCATTGGCGGGCAGGCCGGTGTGGGCGGCGCCGTGGACACCGGACCCGTCGGTCGCGGACGCCGGCGGGAGGGTGCGGCCGGAAGTGGTCTGGGCGGCGCTGGATTGCCCCAGCGGGATCGCCGCCGCTGAGGTGGCCAGCCTGGCCCCGGACACCGCCATCCTGCTCGGCCAGATGACGGCCAGCCTAGCGTCACGGCCCGCGGCCGGTGACCAGTGCCTGGTGATCGCCTGGCCGGGCGGGCGTGACGGCCGCAAGCTCACCGCCGGGTCGGCGCTGCTCGGGCCCGGCGGCCAGGTGCTCGCCGCGGCTGCGGCCGTGTGGCTCACCGTGCCGCACCCGGTTCCAGCGCTGGCCGCGGAAGGAGCGTCGTGACCTCCGGCCGCCGCGGCGTGGGGCTCACGCCGATGGAGACCAGGCGGGATGTCATCGTCCGCGCCGCCGTGCTCGCCGACGAACTGGGGTATGAGCTCTTCGCGGTACCCGAGGGCTGGGGACTGGACTCGGCCCCGGTACTGACCGAGATCGCGTTGCGCACGGCCAGGATCGGCCTCGTCTCCGGCGTCCTGTCGGTCTGGGGACGCACCCCGGCAACGCTGGCGATGACCGCCGCCACCCTCCACCAGGTCTGCGGCGGGCGGTACGTGCTGGGGCTGGGCGCCAGCACCAAGGCGCTGGCGGAGGGGTTCCACGACACGGCATTCGAGCATCCAGCCGCCAAGCTGAGCGACGTGGTAACCAAGGTCCGTGCGCTGCTGGCCGGCCAGCCCGCGCGGCTGGATCACGCCCCGGCCGCGCGCCCGCTGCGCCTGGGCCAGCCGCCCGCCCCCGAGGTACCCATCTGGGTCGCCGCGCTGGGCCGGCAGACCATCCGGGTGGCCGCCGAACTCGGTGACGGCTGGATCCCCGCGCTGGTGGCCCGGGATCGCCTGCCCGGCTGGGCGGCCGAGCTCCGCCAGCTACGCCAAGCCGCCGCACCACACGCGCGACCCCTCACGGTGGCGGCCGGGCCGCTCACGGCCGTCGACGAAAACGCCGACACGGCCCGGGGCATCGCCGCAGGCTGCACCGCCTGGTACCTGAGCGCCATGGGCGAGGTCTATGCCCGGTCCGTGTCCGGCCAAGGCTATGCCGCCCAGGTCCAGCAGATCATCGCCGCGAACCCGCGCCCCAGCCCACGGCACGGGACCGTCCCCTCCGGCGCCCAGGTCGTGCTCGACCAGCTTGCCGCCTGGGGAACCTGCGATGAGGTCCGCGAGCAACTCCAGCCCTGGGACCGCGCCGCCGACATCGTCACGATCCTGCTGCCGCCTGGCATGCCCTGGCACAACATCGAAGCGACCCTCCGGGCCGCGGCGCCGGGCACCCGGCCCGGGCACGCCCAAGAAGCCTAGGCTCGGTCCTCGATGATTTCCAGGTCGTAGAACACGGGCGGCCCGTCGGACATCTTCTGGTACTCCAGTGCCGACGCCTGGGTTTCCGGCAGGTCGGAGTTCTTCATCGCTGACTCGAACGAGTCGAAGAACACCACGGCGAACCAGCGGCTGGGGTCGGAACGATCCTGGGCAAGCAGTTCCCGGCGCACCGTGCGCTTGCCCTCGGTGGCACGCCACCACTCATCGTTGACTTCCCTGGCCCTGTCGACGTCGGTGGTGCGGAACTCGATGATCTGCACGAACGCCATGTTCCGATCTCCTTTCTGCGCGAAGGGCGGCTGCCCTCTGCGGCTCAGCAGACCCCCGCCCGGTGAAGCCGCCGTGAAGGCCGCGTGGGCGAGATGTGAAGCCGGACTGTGGCGCTGTGCCGCGCGCCGCGGCGCGAGATCCTGGCCGTGGCGCCTTACGCGGTCGCCTCGTGCGCCAGGCGCGCCCGGGCCATCATCTCGGCGTTGACCGCCATGACGCTCTCCGACAGCCCGGCCAGCAGCGTCCCCAGCTCCACCAGGTCATCCAGGTCCGGGGCGGCATCCCCGTCCTGCAGGCGGTGCCGGGCCTCCCGCGCCGAGTTAAGCGCCTCGTGCAGAGCGCGATGTACGCCGATCGTCGTCGGGTCGGTGCTGCTCATGTCGCTCCTCAGCTAGCCGGCGGCCATCTCCGCCGCGGTCATCGTGATCATCACTGACGGCCAGGATACGCAGGACCGTACCGGGGTCCTCCAGCAGGCCGCCTGCCACCGACCGTTAGCCGCTCTAACGATCTCCTTGTAACGTGATACGTGTGTGTGCTGCCTGCGGCGTCCCTACTCATGTCCCGGTCCTAGACGCCGAGCCCGCCGCCGCGCAGCCCGAGACGGTGCCGGGCCAGCCGGCCAGGTTCGCCGCGCTGCGTAACCCCACCTGCCGGACCTACCTCGGCGGCGGGGCGCTGGCCATGATGGCCGACAACATCGAGCACGTCATCACCTACTGGGTGATCTGGGAGCGGTTCCATTCCCCGGCGCTGACCGGCTTTGAGGTAATCAGCCACTGGCTGCCGTTCCTGCTGCTCTCGCCGTATTTCGGCGCGCTGGCCGACCGTTACGACTGCCGCAAGCTCATCCAGGGCTCGCAGGCGCTGTTCATGGTGGTGTCGCTGACCTGGGGCATCTTGTTCGCCACCGGCACGCTCACCGTCTGGAACGCGTGTGTCCTGCTGGTCCTGCACGGCATGGCCGGGGCGCTGTGGGGGCCGCCGGAGCAGTTGCTGCTCGAGGACTTCGTGGGCACCGCCGACCTGCCGAGCGCGATCAGGCTCAACTCGACGGCCAGGTCGCTCGGCATCCTGCTCGGCCCGGTGGTCGGCTCGGCGCTGCTGCTTGGGCTCGGCCCCGTCCACGGCATCTGGGTCAACATCGCGTTCTACCTGCCCCTGACGTTCCTGGCGGCGCGGACGAGGTTCACCGGCCACACGCGGCACGGCATCGTCGCCAGGGACCGAGTGGGTGCGCTGGCCGCCGTGAGGGTGTTCAGGGACGTCAGCAAGGACCGGGTGCTCGCCGTCATGATCATCCTGGCTGGGCTCGGCTCGTTCTTCATCGGCTCGGCCATGCAGACGGTGATGCCCACCATCGCGGACACAACGACCGGCATCTCGAGCGGCACGGCCTATGGCGTGCTGCTGTTCGCCAACGGCCTCGGCGGCGTGCTGGGCGGCGTGCTGCTCGAGGGCACCGGCTGGATCAGGCTCTCGGTGCGCGCGGCGCTGTGGTCCACCCTCGTCTACGGCGCGTCGACCGTCTTCTTCGCGGTCAGCCACTTCTACCTCGTGGCCGCCCCGCTGCTGGTCATCGGGGGGATCGCCAACCTGGCCGTGCTGTCGATCACCCAGACGGTCACCCAGCTCCGCGCGCCGCGCGAGAAGAAGGGCCAGGTGATCGGCGTCTACAGCACCAGCGCCAACGGGATGCGGATCGGCAGCGGGTTCACCGTCGGCCTGCTCGGCGCGGCGATCGGGCTGCGCCCCGCACTGGCCCTGTCCTCGGCCGCGCTATGCGCCTGCGTGCTCGCGCTGGCCGTCTACCTGGCGGCCGTCGCCCGGCGTTCCCCTTCCTCTCCGCCTTCCTCCTCGCCTTCCTCCCCGCCGGGGAGTTGATCAGCGTGCACCCAACGATCCGGGTGCTGGGGGGCCAGGGAGGGGTGCGTCGTTCAGCTGCTGGTCAATGTCGACGAGAATGGCGTCGTCTTCGATCTTGCATGCGTAAACCGGGATGGGGCCGGCGGCAAACGGACCGACGGCCTCGCCGGTGGTCAGGTCGTAGCGTGACGCGTGGGAGGCGCAGACCAGCGTGTCATCCTCCTGGAGAGTGCCCTCGTGCAGAGGCTGCTGCTGGTGGGTGCAGGTGTTGTGGATCGCCCTGACGTCGTCATCATCGAGGCGGATGAGGCAGATCGGTTCGCGCAGCTCGTCAACGAGCATCGTGTCGCCGACCTCTAGGTCGCTCAGATTCGCTACGACCACGAATGTCATGGCTGTGTCTCCTCTCTTATAGTCATGGTTATTTCCTCGTCCTGTCTTCCGCCGGCCGCCGGGGTGCCGGCTGGCTGCCGCGCACCTCGATCCAGCCATTACGGATCCGGGTGGGTAGCACGGGTTGCGGCTGGCTAGCCGGGCCACGGCTGACACAGCCGTCGGCGAGCGAGAAGCGGGATCCGTGCAGCGGGCAAGTCACGATCAGGTCTTCGACCGGGCCGCGGCTGAGCAGGCCGCCGGCGTGGCTGCAGAGGTTGTCGATGGCGTAGAGGGTGCCGCCGTGGCGGTACAGCAGGATCTGACGACCTTCAGCCACGACGGCAGCCGGCGTGTCGTCCGGCAGGTCGGCGTCCGGCAAGGCGCGGGTCCACCGCCGCGGCTCTACCGCCCACGCCACCCGGCTGACCATCACCCCCTTGGTGAATACGAGATGACCGCCGAGGTAGCCGGCGGCGGCCGTGACCCCGAGGCTGGCCGCACCCAGAGCGCGGGCCGTGCCGCGGTGGCCGGCCACCCGGGTGCCGAGGGAGGCACATTGCAGCCCAAGGGCCACCGTGTTGAGCAGGCCGTGGAAGAGTCCGACGCGCCGATCCTGATCCGCACTGACCGCCCAGTCGTTCAGACCGGTCAAGGCGGTAGCGCCAGCGGCGAGAAGGCCGGCCGCGCTGAGCATGCCCGCGGCGTCGAGTCCGCGGCGGGAAGCCGGGTCACGGTCCGTAGCGTCCAGCACCATGACGCCCGTCCATAGCCCGATGGGCAGGTCGCTCAGCGCCGGATGCAGCGGGTGGCCGACCCAACGTCCGCCATGCATCAACTCGATGGCCAGATTGTCCTGATGCCTTTCGCGGAACGGGCCCAGCACGCCGGTCAGCCAGTCGCTCGAAGACCGGAGCCAGCCGAGCCGGTCGAGCCAGGCAGCAAGGCCGCTATGCCAAGCCACCATCCAGGTGGTCGCGGACGGAGAGCTGATGGCCGACTCGGCCTGCTGGCCAGCGACCGCAGGATCGCTGGCTTGACCGCTGCCTCTTCGCATCGATTCCTCCACGGTGGTCAGTGTGCGGCTCCATCCTGAACAGCATCTTCTAGGCCCTG
>Ga0335081_10006774_pt1 | contig 18264 bp, 19 predicted proteins | sample Lox_Sample_35_FD_206713 | JGI IMG/M metagenome (GOLD analysis project Ga0335081, IMG submission 206713) | Soil microbial communities from Loxahatchee National Wildlife Refuge, Florida, United States - Lox_Sample_3.5 | ecosystem: Environmental > Terrestrial > Soil > Wetlands | place: USA... | reverse complement strand
TGCCCCTGATCTCGGTTGAGCCGCCCCATCATGGTCCAAACCCGTCGCGAATCGCATCACAGCGACGGAATCACTGACCAAAAACGGCCGCAACCACCTTTTGCAACAAAATCTCCCAAAAGCGGACTCATGCACTGCAGCAATCGACGGGGGCCTTAGGACAAGTGTTGCCGGATTTTCGCCAGTAGCTGACGTGGGCTGAAGGGCTTCGGAACATAATCATCGCAGCCCGCCTCGCGCGCCTTCTTCTCCTCACCACTGAGCGCATAAGAGGTGACCGCGATGATTGGGATCGATCGGAATGCGCGATCGGCCTTGATTTTGCTCGTGGCGGTGTAGCCATCCATGATCGGCAGTTGGATATCCATCAGGATGAGATCGGGCCGCTGCTTTGCTATCGCGGCAAGCGCCTGCTCGCCGTCTTCGACTTCGGTAATCTCATAGTCTGTAGGGGCAAGCATGTCGCGGATGATCTGGCGATTATCCGGTTGGTCCTCGACCACCAGAATGCGCTTACTCATGCCGCCTCCACTTGCCGATCGGCGATCACCGGGAGCGTGAACGCGAACGTGGAACCCTGCCCAGGCTGCGACTCGACCCAGATTCTACCGCCATGCATCTCAATGATGCGTTTGGATATGGCGAGCCCCAAGCCAGTGCCGCCCTTCTTGCGGGTAATCGCGTTGTCGGCCTGCTGGAACTCCTGAAACAGCCTGGCCTGATCGGCAGCGGAGATGCCGGGGCCGGTGTCACGAACCGAGACATGGAATGCGCCATTGTTCGCTTCGGCCTTGATGGCGATTTCTCCGGCATCAGTGAACTTGATGGCGTTGCCGACGAGATTGATCAGTACCTGGGTCAAGCGGCGGCCATCGCCGCGGCCTGCCGGCAGTTCAGGGGCCATTTCAACCTTGAAGGCGAGTTTCTTGTCGGCCGCCAGCGGCTCCAGCGTGCTGCGGACGGTCTGAGCAATGTCCTGAACGGAGTAATCGGAGAGTTCGAGCACGAGTTGGCCCGCCTCGATCTTGGACAGATCGAGCACGTCATTGATGAGTCCGAGCAGATGCCTGCCGTTGGCCTCAAGGCGTTTGAGTATGCCAAGCATCTTCTCGGATGGCTCGCCGTAAGCGCCATCGGCCATCAATTCGGTATAGCCCAAGATGGCGTTGAGCGGCGTGCGCAGCTCGTGGCTCATATTGGCAAGGAACTGCGACTTGTGCTGGCTCGCGATCTCAAGCTGTCGGCTCTTTTCCTGGATTTCATCAAAGAGCCGCACATTTTCGATGGCAATAGCTGCTTGGTCGGCGAACGTCGATACAAGCTCGATCTGTTTGTCGGTGAATGGCCGAACTTCCTTGCGTGTCAGGGTCAACACACCAACTGGTTCGCCATCGCGCAACATCGGTACCCCAAGCATCGTGCGGAAGCCGCCGAGCTCCTGCGCTTGTTTCCAAGTGTATTCCGGATCGGTCCGCACGTCGTGAATATGGACCACTTTGTGCTCAATTAGAGCTCGGCCTGTTCCAGTGTCGCGCTTCAGCTCCACTGGCAGATCCTTGACGTAATCCATGAAGGCCTGCGGGTATCCGTAGGCGACCGAACGGTAGAAAGCGTCACCCTTGCGCTGTGTAATAGTGCCTTGATCGGCCTCGCATAGCCGCCCCGCTGACCGAAGCAGGGTGTCGAGGACGGTCTGCAAATCGAATGCCGAACGGCTAATGATCTTGAGCACATCGGCAGTTGCGGTCTGCTGCTGCAGTGATTCGCGCAGTTCATTGAGAAGGCGAGTGTTTTCGATTGCGATGACCGCCTGAGCAGCAAAATTTTTGATCAAATCAACTTGTCTATCGGCAAATAGTCGTACTTCCTGCCGGTAGATAGAGATGGCGCCGATTAGTTTTCCTTCATTGAGCATCGGGACAATGAGAAGCGTGCGAGCGCCACCGAGATCGGCAAGGTCGACTACGGCCTTATCTCCGTCCAGATAGGGTTGTTGAGTTCGAATATCCTCGATATGCGCAATCTCTCTGGACCGCGCTACATGCGCCAAGCCGCTTTCTGCGTGAGGGCGGATGACCGTGCCAAGCCGCTGTGCAAATTGAGGTGGCGGGTTATGTAGTGCAACGGTGCGATAGGCACCTGCATCATAAAGATTCAGAGTTCCGAATTGAGCTTGGCAAATGCGCGTAGCGTTTTCCAGAATGGCTTGGAACACCGGCCTCAGCTCGCCGGATGACGAGCTGATGACGCTCAATACCTCCGATGTTGCCGTCTGCCGGTCTAGCGACTCGCGTAATTCATTGAGCAGCCGCGCATTCTCGATGGCGATGACGGCCTGCGCTGCGAAGCCGGTGAGCAAAGTGACTTGCTTGTCACTGAACGGCTGCACCTCCTGGCGGTAAATGCTGATCACGCCGACCAGCTTGCCGTCCTTGGTCATCGGCACAGCGACGATTGTGCGCGCGCCTCCGAACTCGGCGAGCGCAACCATTGCAGGGTGACGGTCGGCGTAACTAGCGCTGGTCGTCAGGTCCTCGATCTGGACAACGTTCATGGTCCTGGCGGCGCGGCCAAGCGGCGATTGAGCGTGCGGGTGTATGACAGGCTCGCGTCGACGCGCCTCGGCAAATGCAGGCGGAGCGTTGTGCAGCGCGGCTACTCGAAAACCGTCGCCCTCGACCAACCACATGATACCGAATTTGGCCCCGCAGATGCGGGTGGCATTGGTCAACATGGCCGTGAAGACTGGTTGCAGGTCGCCCGGTGAGCTTGAGATGACGCCCAACACTTCCGACGTTGCGGTTTGCTGTTCCAGCGATTCGGTGAGATCGTCCGTGCGTTGGCGCAACTCGCTGAGCAGCCGCGTGTTCTCGATGGCGATGACGGCCTGTGAGGCGAAGTTTTCGACCAGCGCAATCTGCTTGTCGGCGAAGGGTTGCACCTGGGTTCGGTATATGGCGATCGCGCCGATGACGTTCTGATCCTTGAGCAGCGGGACGAGCAGCAAGGTTCGGGCACCCGCGACTTCAACGAGCTGAACAAGGCGCGGAAAACGAGCGAGATAGGTGGGATCGTTTCGTAAGTCGAGAATATGCAGGACTTGCTTACTATTGGCGACGCGGGTAAGCGGCGCGTCCGGGTGATCGCGCAGGTCCACCACCGGCTCCTGCCGCGAAGATTCAATATAGTTCTCCGGACCATACAGCGCCGCAAAGCGAAAGCCGTTTCCCTCGCGCAGCAACAAATTGCCAAACTTTGCCTCACAGATGCGCACGGCATTTTCGAGCATGGTGTCGAAGACGGGCCGTAATTCGCCAGGTGACGAACTGATCACGCGCAGCACTTCCGAGGTCGCCGTCTGCTGATCAAGCGCCTCCCGCAATTCGTTCAGCAGCCGAGCGTTCTCGATAGCGATGACGGCTTGCGACGCAAAGTTTTGCAGAAGTCCGATTTGCTTCTCGGAAAATGGCATCACTTCTTGTCGGTAAAACGCAATCGCACCGATCAACGCATTCTCTTTCAGCATCGGAACGCCTAGCGCGGTTCGTGCACCACCGACCCTTGCTAAGGGAGAACTCGCGTATGGCTCCTCCGCTGTAATGTCGCTGACGTGAGCCAGCTTTTTACTTCTAATGACAGGACCGAGGATTGATTTCTCCAAGGGAATGTATGGGTCACGTCGGCGCATTTCAGCAAATGCATGCGGGGCGTTTTTCATCGCAACCACGCGCATTCGACCGGCCTCGAACAGCAATAGAACGCCAAAGTGGGTCTTACAGATGCGAACGGCCTTATCGAGAATCGCCTCAAAGACCGGATTTAACTCGCCAGGCGATGAGCTGATTACCGTCAAGACCTCAGAGGTGGCCGTTTGCTGTTCTAGTGCCTCGCTCAAATCGCCCGTGCGCTGCCGCAATTCGTTAAGCAGCCGCGCATTCTCGATCGCAATAACTGCCTGGGCGGCGAAATTCTGCACCAGTTCCACCTGTCGGTCTGTGAATGCTTCCGCACTGCGGCGCGCGGTGCTGATTGCGCCGATCGCTACGCCATGCCGGATCAACGGTACAGAAATCTGTGAGTTGTAGTTGAATTGGCGAGCCCATTGCTCCGTCGATGGCGGGGATTCAGGATTGTCGAGGATTGGCGCCAGTTGTATTGGCTTGCCGGCGGCTATGACGCTTCCTGCAAGTGTCCTGTTGTTCAGGGGGACAGGATAATGCGCTGCCAACTTCTCGAAACCCGGCTCACCCCGGATTCCAACGAGTTCAAGCTTGTCGGCGCGAATGAGGGTAACGACGGCAAAACCGGTACCGAATAAGCGGATAAGGTTCCGCACGATCGCGTCAAATACAGGCTTCGGATCAGTTGCCGAGCCGCTAATCGAGGAAAGTATCTCTCCGATCGCATCGTGCCACGCCATGGCCTCGTCGCGCTCGCGCGTAAGACGCGCAGTCTCTGTTTCCCGCGTGATCGTTGTCGATCGGTGACCCGGCGCGGCGTTGGGTGGAATGGAGCGCTTGGGCTTCGCCGCCTCGCGGCGTCCCGCATTTACCGCTTTGCCGCCTGCTTTCGGGCGACGTGTCATTGTCTTGCCTCGGCCCGTACAAGGCATCGTAGCGGGTCAAACCGGTCTACTGGAAGTGATTTCATCGCAATGCAGCAAGCTTAACAGCTCCACTTCCGATTAGGGTCAATGAGCGACATTGCGGCACGTCAGCGCGACGTCCGCTTTACCCCCAAAAGCGGACATCGCTGGGCGCAACTGGGATGTCCGCTTTGTGCCAAACGCAGACATCGGCACCGTGACGCGGAGAAAGCACTCCAAAAAGGGCTGCCCAGTCGCAGAAAGAACTATTAGAACTCCTTGCCAATCAGCCGATCGACCGCATACCGGCCGCCGCCGCGGAAGAAGATCGCGAGACAGAGCAACCACCACAACAAGGCGTATTCATAACCCCTGACAGTCCAAAAGTAGCCGAATTGCCATTGGAAATAGACAATGATGATTCCCATCTCGATCCAAATAATCAACGCTGCTAGACGCGTTAAGAGTCCGACCGCAAGGCAGATTCCGCCGACGGATTCGGCAAACATCGCAAAATACGCCCATATCAACGGATAGGACACGCCCATTTGCTTGTCGATAACAGTGGCCAGATTCGGTGCGCTGCCAAGCATGATTTTCTGGATACCGTGCGGTATCAGCACAGCATCGGTGGCAAAGCGCATAAAGGAATAACTCGCGGGTGAAAAAGTCTCGTAGAGACCAGCGAGGCTGGGAAAGATTAGCCGCTTTCTGTCGATTTTGCCCGTGGTCATGTTTTCCCTCTTCGTGGTTGCAGTTTCGGATCGCAGCGATCGTAGCGCTCCTTAGGCGGAGATTAGCTGTCGCTCGAAGCGCTTAATTCACCGCGAAGCAGTAAAGTAGTCCGGCGCCGCCTGTCGTTGGCAGATCGGTTTCGCTGCAGCCGCCATCAGGCCCGCGCGAGGGATGCGAGGAGTTCCAGGAATGGGACGCCTCGTCATCACCCAACCCGCGACGGTCGGCGTGTCCTAGCATGGCGGCGCCTTGCGCACTGCTCGTCCAATTCTTGCAAGTCATATCCTTGTCGGGCGGAAAAGCGGTGCCGTCCGACTTTGAGCCGGTGAGAATGTCGTGGCGATTGGGCTTATCGCCGATGCCATTGTTAACTTCACCCTTCTCGGTGAGCGCGGTCTGCTTGGTGAGATTGTTGTCGCCGTGCAGCTCCGCGACGTCTTTGGCGATGATCACACCCTTGGCATTCATCCAGGGACCTTTGCCGATGCGATCGCGTGCGTTCACCGCGCCGGCGCCTTGAGTGGACAGGTAAGCATGCCAAGTCTTGCCTCCTGCGCCGACCGATGCGGCAAGTTCCTGGCAATGCCGGTCGGCGCCGGCCAATCCACCGAGATCGGCGCCCTTGCCCATCCCGACACTGGTCACAAAGAAGGTCATATTGGCTTGCTGCGCTCCAACCGGAATCGCAGGTAAAGTGGCAAGGCCTGCCAATAAAGCTATGCCCAATCGAACAGCAGTCATTTGAACACCTTCCGAGACTGCGAGCCGTATCAGCTACGGCAGTAAAAACACCGACAATGTGTCACTATTCCGATCTTCACGAGCCGCTCGCGGTCCCTCATAGTTAGCCATCACGAAACAAACGCTTTGATGGGTCGGCAGCAGGATGTGTCGACGAATGCCGTCCTGAAATTGCAATTTCCGCTTTACCCCCCAAAAAACGGACATCCCTCGGCACAATCTAAATGTCCGCTTTGGGCCGATTTTGTTGCAAAAGGTGGTTGCGGCCGCCCGCCACGACGGCCTGCTTCGCGTAGCCCGCGTAATCCAGTAGAGGTTTAGGTAAGCCGGCCTGCAGGTGATCACCCAACAAGCCCCAGTAGTCGCCGACTTCTGCAACAAAATCGGTCAAAAGCAGACAACGAGCCTTCAAATGCCAAGAGGCCGCCCGGAGGCGGCCTCGCGTGCGATCAGCGTTGCTGTACCGATCGCTGCTTAGAAGCAGGGGCGGCACGCGCAACCAAAGGGACCGCAAGTCCAGGTCCATCCCGGAGCGCAATGCCGACCCCGTCCCCGGCATGCCGCCTGCTTCACCATCGGGGTCGCCTTCTGAATCTGCGTGTGGAAGCTCGCCGCTCCCGGCGCTTGAGTTTGCGCGCTGGCTGACATAGCCATTGTTCCCAACACGAGCAGCGCAGCAGTCAATGTTACCGTCAGTTTTTTCAAGACACCCTCCCTCGTTTTGCTAATTGTCAAAGTAGTAGAAAAATACTGCGGCACAGCGACAATGAACTGTACACTTTTCCAATGCCTCGGGGGAGGCCATTGCCGTGCGTCTCAAAAGTAGACATCCAAACTCGATCTGATGTCGCTTTGGCGCATAAGTTGGTCCAGTTCTGCCCATTTGCCCAATACCAATCATCCACGCTGCCCATAGTTAACCTCCCCGCTTCGCCGGTTCGTCATCGTCACCAATTTGCTGCACGCATAGATCCGCCTCGGCCCCGTGCCCGAGTTCGAATTACTCCAAGGCCCGCTGCCAATTTTCCTTCACGCTCGGCATCAGAAGCCTCCCCGGGCGTGCAGGTGTACGCCGCCCTTTTGCCCGACGGGCGATGATCCAATGAGTACAAAAGCGGGACGGCGCTTAGCAGCAGCAATGCGTGCTGCGCCTTGTCATCGATCTGAGCAGGGGCAATCGTCGGCCCCCCCTGAGCCGCGCGTTGCCAACTGCAACTCCCGGAGAATAAGAAAAGTTCCGACTTCCAAGCAGATTAGACTTGCCGATCAGGTTGGGCTCGTCATGACCAGGTTTTGCTCAGGCTTGGCTCCGCCAGCTGCTGCGATAATTAATTCAATGACCCTAGCCTCGACCATTAGCGGGGCATTGCCTACGTTGAATGGCGCATCCTAGCGCCTGGCAAAATCATTTTCCTCAAGAGATCGAAGCGTCGTCGCGGACGCCAATATCACCTCACTAACGTTCGGCGCATTGGGCGAAGGTCAAAAATCCGAAAGCTCCGGCAACCACGCGCCAGTGCTGAGGAGGATTGGAGGCGGCAGTAGTTACGGAGTCAGTAGTCGCCCGAGCGCGGTTGTCGTTCGATTTTCTTCAATTTCCAATCGTCGCGCAGCCTTCCAAGAATTGCGGCGAGCGCGATGACGACCAATCCGACAACGCAGAGGCTAAGAGCGACCGTGAAAAATAAGATTAGGAATGCCATTCAGAAAATTTAATCAATTTCGCGAACGCAAACAAGCACGCCACTAGCAAACGAGCCGGACCGCCGCTTCCCATCGCCGTAGTCTGTCGAGGAACAGCCGACGTGTTTTGTCGTACAAGCGTCAGGGAAATAGCCGAAACTTCGCTCTCGGAAATTGCCGGGTTAGGCGATGAGGCCCCAGATGAGAATGTGGCGGGTCCCCTTCCGGCGCAGAAGATCTGCGAAGCCACGCGCCCGCACGGTGAAGCACCCAGTTAGAAACGAATTTCACACCGTCGTGACCAAGGCGAGCGTAAACGTCACATTCAAGCCGACAAACAGTACTTACAGCTTTTATTGGCTCGCCGGTAACGGCACCATTGCCCGCTTTGGACCTGTCTCGCTCGCCGGCGTCCAACACGGGGGATGCAATACCGGGGACTACCCCTCTGATGAAGTTCAAGATATGGCGCAGCAAATTGCGTCAGAATATGCCCCGGTCCATTTTGGTCAGTTTCCGGACGTCAGCTACTGACGCGCGATGAGTACGGTGGATTGCGGCAAATAGCATCGAAGCTGCCGGAGTCGTCACGCCGAGTAGCTCTGGGCTAACGTGCCGGCGATTAGTCGCTAACGGCGAAACGCGCGGCAAGCGGCCGCCGGGCCGCGTCTTTTCAAGCACCTTAATTCACTGTGCCTTAGGTCACAGCGTTTTGACCTATTCCGGCAGCATTGTTCCAGGCGGGGTAGGAGGTCATTTGGGGATGACAATGGCTGCGCTCCTCATCGGATATGCCGTGGCGATTGCAATTGTGCTGGTCGCGTCGCGGCCAATCTCAATTAAACGACCGCGAACCCGCCCAATGGAGTGAACAATGGTAAAAGCCGATCAACTGGCGAGACTCTTGCCTTTTCTACTGTTGGACTATTTCTGTTGGGCTATTTCGCGCTACCGTTGCGGGAATTTTTGCTTTCACGTTTGTCTGGTAGGGACGTGGAGCGACAGCAAAGGTCCTGAGCGCGCGGCTTCTGTTTCGGTTACCTGACAGCCCTGGAGAGACAAGGATAGAGCGTGGGAGGCTAATATTATTGGCTCACTTCCGACAGGATGCGCTCCTGCATTGCGGGGCTTTCCATGATGCCCATGTGGGTATAGCCGGGGACCGCAATATTCTGCGCTCCAGCGATCGTGCTGCGACACTCCTCTGATTTCGCTCGGGGCCGCCGGATCGACGCCAATCATGATCACATCGCGGGCGCCACAGGCCGCCGCCTGAGTCGCCACTCTTGCCGCCGCCTCGGCGCCGAACGAATGGCCGATGACAACAATTCGGTCTGCGGGATGGGCGCACGCATCGGCCGCAAAGGCCCTGTCTTGCCTATAGCTGCCATAGGCGACGATGTAGCCGCGCTCCCGAAGTCGCCCCGCGATCGCAGCGAGGCCGGTGCCGACAAACAGGCCGTTCATCACATAGACGCGGGTGGTACCAGGAATTGCGTGCTGCGCCAGGGCTACGCGCGGCCAAGTCGCCGTTGAGCTCGCTAGGGCTTTAATGAAGTCGCGTCGTCGCATTGCCGAGTTAGGTCCAGCCAACGATTGGTATTACCGCACATGGCCTCAATAACCGAAGCAATTTCAGTTAGATATTACGGCGATGTCATTTTGTGGCGCCTAAGCAACAACGCCGTAAATTCCACCCGCGGCAAACCAAACAAAGCAAATTTAACACAAATTTAACCTAAGCTCTTGACCGTTGGGCAACGCCGTCCGAACACGCACTAGTGTGTGTTGGGGCGTATTGATGGGGCATCCATGAAAAATGGGATCGCGACGGATAGTGGTCTCTCTCAGGAGTACTACGTCCTGCAAATCAATGGGCGAGTTAGCTCGACGCATCGACGCTATCAGGATGCACTGAGTGCAGGCTTGCAACTCAAATATAGGTTTCCGCATGATGACATCAAACTGCACGAGGTAGCCTCCGAAGAGGTGACGCAGGAACCTGGTCCGTTCACATTGCCTGGACGTTCACACTAGGCCGATAAGGCTCGGCATTGCGCAAGATTATGAAAGGCTCGCCGCGCGCGGGTGAGCGGTTAATCGTTTGCACGCTCCTCGGCTGCTTACGACTGCATTGATGTGCAAGCGCCTACCGCGATCCCTGCCTCAAAGAGCAATGTCAATCTCAGCATAGATCCCACCAAGGGTGATGCCGATTAGAGTAAGCGCGCCAATGATCCCGATCGAGATAAGGAAAGTTATGAGGCCATCGGGCGCGCTCGACTTCCGCTCTGGGTCAGACGCGGACGTCGCAGCTCGTGCGAGCAAGGTCCGCTTGGCCACCCACAGGAGACATCGGAACCAGCTCGGTTATTTTCGGGAGTAGCAACTCCGGCAGCTTCGCAATATTGGCCGCTACGTGACGGGCCTCCTCTTTAGTGAGGAGCTTGGACGCTGATTGCCGACCAGACTCCTCCTCGAAACAGACGTAGGCGAGCTTTTGCCCAGCGCTACTCGTTACGACGAAGCACACCTCGAGTTCTTCGACAGACCACGGCGTCCAGGCGCTAGGAAGCATAGAGCAACGGATCGAGCCCCCCGATAGGCCGCCGAGATGCTGGGCCATCCCTTGCAAGGCCAGACGTACCATCACCTCTCGCAGCACCACCCGGACCGCCTTGTCGAGGTCGGTGTCAGTGAAACGACTAATGTACATCGGTAGTCGAGTCGCGATATGGCGAAGCAGCACTGTGCGCTGCTCGATTGGCAACTTGAGGACGGCGCGCATGACCGCAACTAACTGGTCGTCCTTCAACGAGCTCATACACGGAACATCGTGATTTCGTGCGTAGGCACCGCAATTGTATAGGGCTGTATTAATCCTCGGGCTGCAGTCCAGAGACAGAAGCGTCATCACGTGACGAAAAAACAAATTCCGTCAGATCGCCGCTGCGCCCGACTGAGTAAACGTCCCGAATCTGATTTAGTTCGTCCTGGCGTAGCAAGAAACGATCGAAGTGTGCTTAACGTTGATGCGCAGCTTTTTGATTAATTTTTATTGTCTCCTACGCAGCTTAGCGGTCGGATGTCGCTCATGGATCAAAAGCGGACATCCAATCACTCAGCTGGATGTCCCCTTTGCTCCCGAAAGCGGACACTGTCGGCGCGTTTATCATCCACGCTTTAGTTTCCCGCAAAATCGCGACCGCGCCCGCAGCCCGCAAACCTAGCTCCACAATTGCTTGCTAGCGAAGCGCGCGCCTTGCACCAGGGCGTCGAGCTTAGCCCACATGATGCTGGGATGGACCCGGCGGTGAAACGGCCCCTGGGCGAAGCCGCAATCGGTTCCGGCAAGAAGATTTTCACGCCCGACCAGCCGCGCGATACGCACGATCCGCTCGGCGACGAGCTCCGGATGTTCGACCACATTGGTGGCATGACTGATGACGCCCGGGATGAGCAGCCGGTCCGCCGGCAATTTGGCCGTTTCCCATACCCGCCATTCGTGCTCGTGACGCGGATTGGCGCCCTCGATGACATAAGCGCCGACCTTCATGCCCAGGATAAGATCGACGATGTCCTTGAGCGCCACGTCGCTGGTATGAGGCCCCGGCCAGCTGCCCCAGCACACATGATAACGGATGCGATCGGCCGGCAGACCGGCTATTGCTTCGTTGAGCACGTCGACCTGCAAGGCGAGCCATTCGCGGTAATCGGCAAAGCTCGCCGGCGGCACCATACGGTCGTAGGTGACCGCGGCACGGGCATCGTCGAGTTGCAACACAAAGCCGGCGTCGATGATCATGCGATATTCGGTGCGCATCGCCGCCCCGATCGCACGGATCAGATCCTCTTCGCTCTTGTAATATTCGTTTTTGCGATCCGGGATGACGCTCGCCGGCGCCGCAACCGGAAGAAAGGCTTCCGTAATCCCGACATCCTTCAGCGCGGCCTTGAAATTGTCGATGTCTCGCTTGAGCTCGGCTTCCCCGGTATAGTTGATCGGCCCTACGCAGACCGCTTCGACGGCAGTGGCCACACCCTCGCGCGCGTCGAGCTCGGCGTAAAATTCGGCAAAGCGTTCGCGGTCGACCCCGCGGGTGAAGGGATTGGCGCCGGGCTTGATCTGGCGCCGCTCAAAGCCACTCAAGCGTTCGAGCACATATTGGGACCAGCTGATCGATTTGCCGAACTCGCCATCACTGACGACATCGACCCCGACTTCGGCCTGTTTGCGGACTGCCTCGGCAACGGAAGATTTCAGGCAGGCCTCATATGCCGCCCGGTCATAGGACTTGCCGGCCTGCTTGGCGCGCAACAATTCCTGCAGCGGCGCAGGGCGGATCAGGCTGCCGACATGGGTTGTCAGAATGCGGTCAGTGCTGCGTTTCATCGGCTAATCCCTGCTTTTATCCCTTCCCGTGCGTTGGGGCGGCGAAACTGATAACGCACCGGCCAAAAGGCGCAACGCACCCTCCCCGCCCGCTGCATGGCGAGCGCCAGCCCGCGCATGGCGGACAGCCGAATTGGCGGCCAGTTCGTGCCTTGCTATGAACTGATGGGTCGAGAACCACGGCGGTGGACGTAACATCATGCAAGTGCGGAACGGCATTATCGAAGCGATCGGCAACACGCCATTGATCAAGCTCCGAGGCGTTTCGGAGGCCACCGGCTGCACGATCCTGGGTAAGGCCGAGTTTCTAAATCCCGGCCAGTCGGTGAAAGACAGGCCGGCGCGCCAGATGATTCTGGAGGCGGAAAAACGCGGCGATATCCGGCCCGGCGGCCTTGTCGTGGAGGGCACCGCCGGCAATACCGGCATCGGGCTGGCGCTTGTCGCCAACGCGCGCGGCTATAGAACTCTTATCGTCATTCCCAATACGCAAAGCCAGGAAAAGAAGGACATGTTGCGGCTCGCCGGCGCGGAGCTCATCGAGGTGCCGGCGGTGCCGTACAGCAATCCCAACAACTATCAGCACATCGCGCGCCGGCTAGCCGAACAATTGCGTGCGCGCGAGCCGAACGGCGTGCTCTACGCCGACCAATGGAACAATCTCGACAATCGCCTCGCGCATTATCTGAGCACCGGCCCTGAAATCTGGCAGCAGACCGACGGCAAGGTCGATGGCTTTGTTTGTGCCGTCGGCACCGGCGGTACACTGGCTGGCGTATCGCTATATCTGCGCGAGAAGAAAAAGGACGTGGTGATCGGCTGCGCCGATCCATGCGGCGCCGCCATGTATGAGCTGTTCGCGCATGGCGTCGCCAAGGCCTCAGCCGGCAATTCGATCACCGAGGGAATCGGTCTTGGACGCGTGACCCCGATGATCAACGGGCTGAAGGTCGAAAAGCCCTACCTGATCCCCGACGACGAAGCAGTCCCGTACATTTTCGATCTTCTCGAACATGAAGGGCTATGTCTGGGCGGCTCTTCCGGGATCAACATTGCGGGCGCCGTGCGGCTCGCCAAAGAGCTTGGCCCCGGCCATACGATCGTGACTATCCTCGCCGATTTCGGCACCAGATATCAGTCCAAGCTGTTCAACCCGCAGTTTTTGCGCCAGAAGAACTTGCCGGTGCCCTCATGGCTCGAGCGCAGGCCGAACGTCTCAGTTCCATATCAATGAACTTGGTGGGCATCGGCGCGTTACCGGTCAGATAATTCAGACAAATACTTAGAGAGATCATGTCGAACGACAATTTTCCCCCTGCTTCGCAGTCCAGCCGTTGGCTGGTGTCGACGGATTGGCTGGCCGACCATTTGCGCGATCCTAAGGTCGTCGTGGTCGACGCGACGTATTTCCTGCCGCAGCATAATCGCGATGCACAGGTCGAATATAAAAAAGCTCATATCCCGGGTGCGGTTTTCTTCGATATCGAAGCGATCAGCGACCATTCGACCGACCTGCCGCATATGCTGCCGGGCACAACGCAGTTCAGCGACGCGGTCGGCGCGCTCGGCATCGGCGACGGCGACACCGTGGTGGTCTATGACAATAGTCCATTGTTTTCCGCCGCCCGCGTATGGTGGACGTTTCGGCTTTTCGGCGCAAAATCCGTTCACGTGCTCGACGGCGGCTTGCCGAAATGGAAGGCGGAACGCCGCCCACTTGAGACCGGCGAGGCCAGGCCAAAAGCCAAAAAATTCACCGCCGAGATGAACGTTGCCGCGGTCGCGATGCTCGATGATGTGCGCATGGCGCTGGCAGACGACAGCGCCCAGATTGTCGATGCGCGTTCCGCCGAACGCTTCGCCGGCAAGGCGCCCGAACCACGTCCAGGACTGCGCTCGGGTCACATACCGCGCTCGTTCAACGTGCCCTACGACCGGCTGATCGAGAATGGGCGACTCAAATCACGCGAGAAAATCGCCGCCGCATTCGCCGGGGCGGGAGTCGATCTCGACAAGCCGATCATCACCACCTGCGGATCCGGCGTCACCGCAGCGGTCCTCGCCTTCGCATTGGACGCGCTCGGCAAAGAGCCAAAGGGTCTCTACGACGGTTCCTGGGCGGAATGGGGCAGCCGCCCCGATCTTCCCGTCGAACGCGATTGACCGGCCGAAAACCGTAACATGTCCACGGCAAAACCCGTCGCCCTGATCACCGGAGGGGCAAGGGGCATCGGCCGCGCCATTGTGCGCCATCTGGTTTCATCGGGATGGCAAGTTGGCATCGTCGATCTTGCGGACAGCGGATTGCACCGCGCCTTCGCGCACGAGCGCGCCGTATCTGGCATCGAAGGCGACGTGCGCGACGAAAAAACCGCGTTCGACGCCGTCGAAGCGACTATTCACCGCTTCCGCCGCCTCGACGCGGTGGTCTCCAATGCCGGCATCATGGTCCGCAAGCCGCTCCGCCGACTGACGCTCTCGGAATGGCATCGCGTGTTTGTCGGCAGGCGACCTCATCGTAAATCCGGCGGTCTGGGAGGCAGGGGTGTCGGGGGATGGGGACGCCACCCAGCCTAGTCAGATGATAGGTAATAGGGCCACAATCAGTTTCAACTCACTCGGTGCACTCACTGCCAGTGGCTTTTTTCAACTGGTCTTTGATGCAGATCAATGCTGAAAAATAGTTCGGAAAACATCGTCGCGATCCGCCGCGCCGCATAGCACGGTTTGCGAACCGTACCTTCAAATCATACAGGGGCGGGAGCTTTCGTGTGGTGCCACGTGCTCTCTGGCACACACCATGCGTGATGACCAGTCTTACAGGCCTTCTGAAATCTCAGACCGCCGCCGACAATGAGAGCGATCACCATAATGACAGTGAGTAAGGGGGTCTTCATTGCAACCTCCCTGCTGCGGGCCGCGCCCGCTGCCATAGGTCGCAATGAGTGGTCGCTGGTGAATGCCTGCGCATTGACTTTCGTCAAAGCCACACCCGTGCAATGTATGCTCACTTTTCGCGATGATCTCGTTCACCTACCGGTGCCCGAGGACAGGGCTAAAAGTTCAGGGTCACGCTACCGATGATCTAATCAACGGCGAGACGTATCAGCCCGTGACGTGTACCGCCTGCGGCGGCACTCATCTCATCAATCCCAAGACGGGGAAGGTTCTAGAGCAAGCTAAGAAGTAGGCCGCGATTCGGCCGCGCCAACGGTCGGCAGGCAAACGGGCCAAGTAGCCATAGGCTAATAGTCGCGTCAGGGGTCGAAGATGCCTCATATGTGTGCGTTGATCACAATTGCAATGCAATTGACCTGCGTCGTCGATAAAGAAATTCTCTGCACGGACAATGAGTATCTGGCCCAGTTATTGAACGTGCCTTCCTGTGAGCGCGTGTTTTCTGCTAATCAAGACCGTTCGGGATGTTTTGGCCATTCATCCGACATTACCTGTTGAACGAGATCGGCGCAGAACTGCTGGCTGGATCGGACTAATGCCCGACCCGACTTAAACCCGAGCAACAGCCCCGGCAGCTTTCCCATGTTCGCCGCGATCCGCCGCGCCTCGTCGCGCGTGAGATTAGCCCCTCGGATCACAGACTTGGTTTAGCTTCTTTAACGGACGGTACGGTTCCCCCGCTGCCCTTCCAATTACCGCCCCTTTCTTCTTCGAGAGCGAAACAGCCGGGCTGATGTTCGTCCGGCACCGCTGGCCGCAAGGTTTCCGTTGGTAGCTTTTTTCTTGGTTTCCGCGTGAGGATGCAGCCGCAGACAAAGAATGCGACCACAATCGCCAAGAAAATCCAGAGCTGCATGCTGCATCGTGGTGTCCTCCGTCGCCCTAGCACAGCCCTTAAATGTTTCTTTGTCGCACGCTTTGTCGAACGCGACCAGATTTATTGTCGGCTTATAAAACCGCGTTCGCGCGGCGCCGCCGGATTGTCAAATTCCGTCCCGCGATCCTTCGCGCCTCATCCTTGCTGAGCAACTCTAACCTCAGGCTAAAGCCGCGCGGCCACGCCTAGGACACATTGGTAAGGAATATGCCGCCCGCTTGCGTCTGTTCCGGGGGGATGGCAATGGCAAAATCAACTGCAATACCGCTCCTCATGATAATGGCGGGCTCTGCCCTGATATGGGCGGCGTTTATGGCAATCCACGGCCTCTAAGAACGCAAAGTGCAACATCGCTACGCGCCTCAGCAAGCGTCAATGTCGGGTGCTCCTCCCGGCGCGGCTCATCCTCGAAATAGACATAGGCAAGCTTTTGCCCGGCGCTGTCCGTCACGACGAAGGCGTCGCCCATTTAGCACGTTGCGTGCTACTGTAAGCACATCGCCTATGCTTCCCACAGCACGTTTGCCAGAAAATCTGCCGACGCCGACGAATAACACCGTCCTGTTCGTGGTGCTGTGCCTATTCGTTTTCGGCCTGATGGCATTTACGAAGTTCATGCAACGGCGGGAACGGAAGCGCCGCGATGACTGAACCCGGTCTGATCCTGTCAGCCACATCAGAGAACAAGCCGCGACAAAGCAGGCGTCCAATTCCTCGACGGTCCAAGGCGGCGGGAAGCGGGGGACTGGCATTCGGGAGCCTTCAAGTGCTATAATTTACGGCCTTGGGGAAATGGGGGAATCACGATGCTTCGATATCGGCTAGCCTTGGTTGCGGCAGGCATCCTCTTATCGACCGCTCCATCCGCGTGGGCATTTAGTCTGCAAAACGGAGCTGGCGGAGACGGCAACTCGTCATTCACCGATCCTGACGAGCAGATTACGAACAGCTTCGGCGTCCGTTCGAACGAACAGCCGATGCAGCTCGGTGTCCAGCAGCAAGGTACATTTGATCCCCTTTGGTGGGAGCAATCGCTACACGGCTACGGCCCTTATTATCAGACGGTCCGGCCTGGCAAGTGAGCGCGCCCGCCTGACGGGCGCGCTCCCAATCCTCCTTCGGCCTCGCGCTTCACAGCAGGCGCTTTCGGATTTTTGACCTTGCGCAGATGCGGCGACGCATAGGGGAATTCTCGTGATAAGATCGATTCGGCTCCCGGCGGCGCAACATCAACCGTTGCAGCGACCGCGAATTCGCCTTCAGCCGCTTGGGAGCTGTGCCTTGCGCCTGGTGAAGAGCGGGCCCCGGCCGGGTGGGGGCCTCAGGCATCACTGGTCCTCAATCAAAAAGGAGGGCCGCCCATTCAACGGCCCTCAGGACGGAACAGCACCGCCCATGACGACGGTGCAATGAAATCAAACCAATAAATCGTGGGAAAGCACAGTGACGTAAGTCACAGACATCTCCCCACTTCCTCAATATCTTCGATAAGCGAGAGGGAGTGTGCCATGACCAAGTTCCCACTCCGTGTAGTGATGCGGTTTCAAGAATGGTTTGAGGTCCGCTTAATTCGTTGGCGTCCCGCTCATCTCGAACTGGAGAACGATACCGACGAGCAATTAAACGATATTGGCCTTGAACCGCTTAAACGGAATTTTACTGCTGTGAAGCCCTTCTGGAAGCTCTAAATAGAGCATCACGTTTGGAGCTTTCTCGGCCAGTCGCGCGGCGCTCCACTTCAACATCGCGTTTGCGTTGGCGGCTCAAGACAGCAAAGCCGTCGGCGATACGCAGCCAACGGCTTTGCGTCAAAGCCTCGAACGACGCCGCCGTTGCTAAACAAGGAGCAGAAATCGGCATCGTATGGGGGCGGTCGAACCGGCAGTGAAGGTTGCCGGGTAACAGTCTTCACCCGCCAGTGCGATTAAGGAAGCATAGCGCTAGCGCACTGGTTTGTAGTGGCGAAAAAGTATGCATGGCTGCCTAAGCGAAAGGCCTAGCGGGGCTCGCAAATCTTGCAAAAGAAAGAGGCTCGCGAGTGGTCTGAAGTCCCGCGAGCCTTCGAAGTTGAGGAAAGCCAAAGTGACCTAAGGCTACACGCGCTATGCAAGTGGACTGGCGAAGCGCTTAGTCGCGTCCGTGGCTGCTTTTGTATAAGCCTCGCCGAGAGACCTGGCCTGTTCGGCAAACGATTTCATTTGCGTCTGCATGAACTCAGTCTGAATTCGAAAAACCTCTTGAAAATCCTTGGCCTGGCTCAGCTTGCCTACGCATTCGGCGGAAGCGGAGATG